>Ga0326727_10001214_pt1 | contig 98047 bp, 77 predicted proteins | sample MB2enrmetagenome_FD_207643 | JGI IMG/M metagenome (GOLD analysis project Ga0326727, IMG submission 207643) | Lab enriched peat soil microbial communities from McLean, Ithaca, NY, United States - MB29MY | ecosystem: Environmental > Terrestrial > Soil > Wetlands > Peat | place: USA: New York... | reverse complement strand
AGGAAACCGCATGCGCAGTGTCAATGTTGCCGAGTTGAAGAACTCCCTGAGTCGGTATCTGACTTACGCGAAACAGGGGGAAGAAATCGTCGTCCGGGACCGCAATCTGCCCGTGGCGAAGCTTGTCCCCCTCTCCGTCGCCGAAACCAGCAAGGAAGAGCTGATTTTAGTCGCGGCGGGCAAATTGCGTTTGCCGCAGGCTCCTTTGGACATTCACAAGCTCCTCAAGATCCGGACCGGACGCGTTCGCGCGAGTCAAGCCATCCAGGCCCTGGTGGACGAACGGGCGGAGGGGAGATGAAACCGCAACCGGCCTTTTTCGATGCCAGCGCGCTGGTCCCGCTCTGTGTTCGTGAGGCCACCAGCCGCCAGGCTCAGGCCCACCTGCGACAGAGCTTGCCGGTGGTGTGGTGGGGAACTCCGGTCGAGATCCATAGCGCGGTGGCCCGCCTCCACCGCTTGGCCGTTTTGAGCGATCGCGAACGCAGGGGAGCTCTGGCTCGGCTGGAGCTGTTGAGCCGGGGATGGAGAGAGATCCTCCCCGCGGACTCGGTGCGGGAATTGGCAAGGCAATTGTTGGATATTCATCAGCTTCGAGCTGCCGACAGCTTGCAACTGGTGGCCGCTCTCACTTGGTGTCACCAACAACCCAAGAACCGAAATTTTGTTTCCGGCGATCAGCAGCTATCCCAAGCCGCGGCCTCAGCGGGATTTACCGTCTTGGCGCTTTCCCCTTAGCTCGCGGCGAAGGACCGACCCCAAGAACCAGCGGGGAGGTGTCCTCCAGCCCGTCGGCGTACGGTTCTCGCGACCGACGGATTCCCCCGCGGATCTTCCCAAATTCGAGCCGCGTTGCGATGTTTCTCGTCGCAAACACGAAGTGAAAAAGCCGCACAGGAACGCAAAATAGGCGCACCTGCGCACTTCATAGAGTGTATGGTGCCAACGCACGAGGTGAACTTCCAACTACTATATCCTCGCCAACGATAATTGAAATCTGTTAAGCTCCCTTTGTCAAATACCCAAAGTGTGAGGAACTAGCCTCAGAGAGGGGGTAACACACCGTGGACAGATGCCTCAGTTCGGCTCTCTTCACCGCGAGCTTTTCGGCTGACAAGACTCTAACCCGAAAATCCTATGATCTGACAACCGCCCGTGACGTCGGTTTCAAGGAAGAGTGGCTCCAGCAGGCCATCGCAGAAAATCCTGAACTGGTGCTCGCGCCCTGCCGCGCAGCAGGGCTTATCAACGAAACGGAACCATGGGCGTTCTGGGGAGACGAGGTTCCTGTAGAGGCAGGGAATATTATTGATGTTCTGCTTGTCTCTGAGTCCGGACGGGTGGCCATTGTCGAAACGAAACTTGCGTACAACCCTGAGGCTCGCCGAGAGGTTGTGGCACAGGTGCTGGAATACGCCATTCATCTTCCCTCCAGTTCCGTTTCGGACTTGCCGTCGATCCCCAAACGGGATGACGGTCGGCCCTTCGTTGATATGGAGAAGGTTCAGAGGAAGTTGGAAGAGGGCGATTATCTACTGGTCATTGCGGGCGACCGACTCGAATCACGAGCCGTCAAGCTCAGCGAGGCGCTCCTGGGTAGGCATTTGGTTCGCCCTTGGGACTTGGCGCTTGTAGAGGTCGCGGTGTTCCAGCGGCAGACTGAGTCCGGGCAGCCGGAGCACCTACTGGTTCCACATCTCCGTGGCGTTCTAGTAGCTGACCGGCGCCAGGTTGTCAGCGTCGAGGTCAAAGGGGATCGCACCCGACTTACCGTGGAGACTATCGCGCCGGTGGCCATCAGTCGTGCCAAATGGACCGAGGAAGAGTTCTTTGCCCACGCCAGGGAGCATAAGGTGTCCGAATCTACCATTCAGGCTATGGAGAAGCTACTTGACGGTTTCAAAGATCTCTCTGCTGACATCGTATGGGGTGCCGGAACGGAGTGGGGATCCTTTAATCCGAAATGGGCCTCCATTTGTACGAGCACGGTGTTCCAAGTCTGGTCCTCGGGTAGCCTCTCCATCAACTTTTACTCGCTAAAAGGATCTGAGGCGGCTACGTCCTTTCGAGACAGGCTAAAAGAGAAGATGGAGCAAGTACTCAAGTTCAGTGTTCCAGCGGACTATAGAAATAGACAACCCAACTACAAGGATTCCGTGTGGGTACCGAAGGTGGCTCTGCTTCTCGAGGTGTTGAAGGAACTCATCCCGCAACATCAATAAGCGGGTGTCTGACCGTCTATCGGGGGCGCGCGCGGCGAACTTGCTGGGGCTCACCGACCAAGTTCCCGCGCAGCTGGTGTATCTCACCGACCGCCCTGCTCACCGAGTCAAGCAAGGTAGCGCGGACCTGCGGTTTAGGTCCGTGGCTTTTCATGCGGAATCGAACCTTTCATTTTCAAAGCTGCGTGCGCCCATCCATGGCCAGGAGGGCGCGATTGTTACCAAGCCAAATCGCTCGTACCGAAGCGGCAGGCGCCGACTCCACACCGCGATCATCGACGCGCCCGCCCCGCGGGGCACAAGGCCGAAAAGCCGCGGACCTAAACCGCAGGTCCGCGCTACTTGCTCCCCTCCTCAGATGAGGAGGGGTGGCGCTGCGCCGGGGTGGTGCTGACGATTCGCGGACCTACAGAACAGGTCCCCGCTGCTCCTCCGCGGCGTCCCCGCCTCCGAAGAGTTGGCGAAATTCCTCCGAAGATTTTCGCAGCTCGAGCCAACTGGCGAACAAGTCCGGGGTTTCCAGCCACACCTGGAACCAGCGGGCGATTTCGTGTTTTTCCTGGCGCTTCCGGGCTTGCACGCGCGGGTTGGCGGCGAGGCTGCGAGCGCGCAGTTTACCTTTTTTTACGAGAGCGCAGACCAGCGTCACGCCCGGGCGATCCGCAGCGGCTGAATACTCGCGATAGATCGCATCGAGCCGCAGCAAGGATTGTTCGGCGCTCGCCAGGTCGTGAAATTCCAACACGCCCTTCAGCCGGCTTGCATAGGGCTCCGGCATGACGGGGTCGGAGTAGCGGTCCTCGTACCGAACTTCGTACCCGGCCTCGCGCAGGATCGAGGCAATGTATCCGAGCGAAGTTCTATCGCCGGGGCCGAGAAGGCGGCGAAGTTCGTTGCGGGCGGCGTTAAGATCGCCAACTTCCAGCGGCCGCTTGCCACGCGCCTTAAAGAAATCAAGAAGGATCTGCTTTTTGCTGGTCTTGGGAGACACAGGAGGCAGAATACGGCATGCGGTAGACAGTAAACAAGGGAAACAAACGATGGGGGTACGCGACAACGAAGTGAAGAAGTGGACGGAGCGCGGCCATCCTGCCCGCTGTGAAGCTGTGGCACGGCCGTCTCGCCCGTGAGCAGGCATGGCCAAGATGGCCATGCCACAGCGGGCAGGATGCCCGCGCTCCGTCCCCCTGTCTACTGTCTACTGTCTACCGTATGCCGTATTCTGCCTCTTCTCCCTTCGATACCGCGCCACGTTGTGTTGGTGTTCGGCGAGCGTGCGGGAGAAAACGTGCCCGCCGTGGTTATTGCTCACGAAATAGAGAGTGTTGCCGCTCGCCGGGTGGAAGGCGGCACGAAGCGAGATTTCTCCCGGATTGGCAATCGGGCCGGGCGGCAGACCGGCGTGGCGATAGGTATTAAAAGGCGAATCGAAATTCAAGTCGCTCACTCGGATGATTCCAATGGGACGATGGGCAAGACGCGCCGCGTAAGTCACCGTGGGATCGCATTCGAGCATCATGCCCTTTTCGAGCCGGAGCGTGAAGACTCCGGCCACCACCGGCCGCTCCGCGGGGTCGGGAGTTTCCTTCTCCACCAGCGACGCCAGGGTGACCACGGAGTGCAAGCTTCCCGAACCGGGAACAAACTCTTCACGAAGCTTCGTTTGCATGACGTGCCGGAAGCGCAAGATCATGGTGGCAATCACCGTGTCCGCCGTTACCCGCCGGGGGAATCGGTAGGTGTCCGGGAAGAGGTAACCCTCGAGGGTCGGAGCCTGAGGATCCAAATCCTGGATGAGGGAGGTTTGCTCCGTGCGTTGCAGGAAGGCGTTGGGGTCAATGGCGAGGCGTTCGGCGAGAATGCGGGCGATATCGAAACGGTCGGAGCCCTCAGGAATCACCACCGCATAGAGATACACATCCCCCGCGATCAATTTCCGGTAAACATCGATGGGGCGCAAGGGGCGGTCGAAGCGGTATTCACCCGCCTTCAGGCGGCGGCGAGTGCGCCCCATCCAGTATCGGGCGAGGAAAGGCCACCGATGAGCGAGCACGCCCCGGGCGACAAGAAGGTCAGCAATGGCGGGGGCGCCCATGCCGGGAGGAATTTCCACCATCGCCGGGGCCGCAAAACCGCGGTACGGCCGGTAGAGGTCCCACGCTCCCCACGCCGCGCCCGCCAGGCACAGCGCCACGACCATCGCTGCGAGTTTGCGTTTCATCCCTCCGTTCCAATCTCCCGGCGACGCTCGTTTTCGAGGTAATCCAGATAGCTTTGGAGAAGCAGGACCGCCGCCATGCGATCCACCGCGCGCTGCCGCTTCCCGATGCTCAACCCCGCATCACGCAGGGTTCGATTCGCCTCGACGCTGGTCAGGCGCTCGTCGCGCAATTCCACCGGGCAAGGCAAACGCCGGCGGAGTTTTCGCGCGAACTCCGCAACAAGCTGCGACATGGAGGTTTCGCCGCCGCTGTGACCGATGGGGTTTCCCACCAGCACCAGCTCCACCGAATATTCCTCAACGAGCGCCAGCAGCCGCGCTAAATCGTCCGCAATGCGCGTTCGCTGGAGGGTAGGCAGGCCCTGGGCCGTCATCCCGAGCGCGTCGGACACCGCCAAGCCCATGCGCTTGGTGCCGAAATCAACTGCCAAAATGCGTGGAATCACAGTGCGGTGCGTTCATCCCCTGATGTCAGACATGGATGTCCGTGGCAATCCCGCGAAGCCATTGGGAATGCTGTAACGACATGATGATACACCGCATTTTCACGCCCGCGCACGGGTCAAATAAAAATGCACGGCAGGCGTGATAATCAAGGAAAGAACCATGGATATCAAAATGCCCCCGATCACGGCGATGGCGAGCGGTTGCAGCATCTGCGAGCCCGCTCCAATCGCCAGCGCCAGGGGCAACATACCGGCCACGGCCGCGAGCGCGGTCATGGCGATCGGCCGCAATCGGCGCCGGCCGGCCTGAACCATGGCTTCTTCCGCGGAGAATCCCACGGAGCGAAATTTCTGCTCCGCGTCGAGGAGCAGAATGCCATTCTTGGCCACGATGCCGATCACCATGATGAGGCCCATGAAAGACGAAATATTAAAGGTGATTCCCGTAATCAGGAGCGCTAGAAAAACACCGGACGTGGAAAGAATCGCGGAAGAGAGAATGGCCACGGGAGCGCTGAAAGTGCCGAACTCAAAAAGCAGCACCAGGAATACCAGCACCAAAGCCAGCAGGAGAACGATCAGCAAATCATGAAATGATTGCTGCTGTTCGCGGTAAGTTCCGCCATACACGACGCGAATGGAAGCGGGGAGTTTGAGGTCGCGCACAGCCTTCATCACCGCCGCGACTCCCGTGCCCAAGTCCACGCCCTCCAGGCGCGCCGTGACGGCGAGGTCGCGCTGCAAGTTCTCGCGGAGAATTTCCGTTTGCCCCGGCAATTCGGTGATGGTGGCCAGTGAGCCGAGCGTGGCGGTCTGCCCCGTGGAGCTGACCAGCAACGTACTGTTCATGGCCTCTAGAGAAGCCCGATTCGCGGCGGGAAAGCGCACGCGCAATGTCCGTGCCTGGCCGTCCACGACCACGGGGGTGGAAGCGGGTTCGCCTTCCATAATGGCCGAGGCGTCAAGTTCCACCTCCTCCGTGGTAAATCCTGCCCGCGCCGCGGTTTGGGGATTTACCTGGAAGACCAATGCCGGGCCGCTGGTAGCATCATCGACACCGTTGCGGATGTCCACCACCGGTTTCTTCCCTTTGATCTGGACTTTGCCGATGGCGTCCGCTACGCGCGGCGCCCACTGGTTGAGCAGGTTGCCATCCGGGGAAAACAACTTGATTTGAATGGGCTGAGGGGCCCCGGTTAGGTCGCCGATCATATCCTGCAAATGCTGAGTAAACTCGACATCGACTTCCGGCTCTTTTTTGGTGACCTGGGCTCGAACCTCGCTCATGATTTCATCGATATCACGATGGCGATCTTCCTTGAGCTTGACCGAAATATCGCCGGTATTCGCCTCGGTCACTGCCGCCAAGCCGAGCTGTAACCCGGTGCGCCGGGATGTGCTTTCCACCTCCGGAACCTCGCGGCAGATCCGTTCCAGATGGGAAACAACGCGATCCGTTTCCTGAAGCGAACTGCCCGGCGGCATCACATAATCGACGGTGAACCCCCCTTCATCCATCGCTGGCAGCAGGTCCGTCCCCAGGCTGTTGTAACAAATGTAGGAAGCGACAATGAGCACCAGGCACATTGCTGCCAGCCACCAGGGCCGCTCCAACGCACGCCGCAGCCAGCGCTCATAAAAACGGATGACCTTGCCGAAGAATCCCGTCATGGAAGCTTCTTCGGCGGCCATCAGGCGGCGCATTTCCTCCGCGTTGTCCGTCCCGGGGGTGCCAGGGTCCCTCTCGGGCCCTCTCTCCGGCACAGGTGCGGCTTCATTTCGATTTTTTCTGCGCACAAAATGCAATGCCAGGTTGGGGGTCCAGACCAGCGCCAGCCCGAGCGAGGTGAAAAGAGAGACCGACATGGTCACGGCGAGAGCGCGGAAAAAAGTGCCGGTGACGCCCGTGATCGAAATGAGGGGCAGAAAAACCACCACGGGAGTAATGGTGGATCCCAATAAGGGGACGATGAGTTCCTGGAGAGCGCTGTGGATGGCCTCCATGCGGCCTTCACCGGCGTCTCGATGTAGAACGATGTCTTCCACCACCACGATCGCATCGTCGATCACCAGTCCCACGGCCGCTGCCAATCCTCCCAGGGTCATCAGGTTGAAACTTTCGCCCAGACCTTTGAGGGCGATGAAAGTCACGAGCACGGTGATGGGAATCACCGCGCCGGCCACCAAGGACGTGCCCCAATCCCGCAGAAAGAGAACCATGATAATGGAAGCCAGAATCAGTCCAATCAAGATGGCATCCCGTACGCTGTGAATGGATTGGGTGACGATGGTCGATTGATCGTAAAAGGGACGGAGGTGCACGCTGCGGGGCAGCGTCGGTTGGATCTGCGCCACTTCGTCGCGCACCTCCTGCGCCACCGCCACCGTATTGCTCTCCGGTTGACGGCTGATGCTGACCAGCACGGCTGGCTTGGTGTCGGCAGTCACGATGGTGTATACAGGCATCACCGATGGGCCAACCGCTGCCACTTCCCGGATGCGGACGGGCACTCCGTCTTTCGTTGATTTGACGACAATATTCGCGATTTCTTCCGGCGTGTGGACCTGCGCGCTCACCAACCCCAAGTAAAGCTGGTGATTGCGTTCGAGAAGGCCGGGAGAATCGATCAGGTTCGTGCGCCGGACGGCCTCGAGAATATCGGTGACGGTCACGTGGGTCTGGAGCAATTTCGCGGGGTTTGGGCTGATCTGGAATTCCGGCTCTTCCCCTCCCTGCACGATGACCGTGGAGACACCCTCCAACCGGTTCAGGCGCGGCTTGATCTCATAGGTCGCCATCTCCCAGAGATCGGTTTGCGGGGTTGTGTCGGAAGTAAGGCTGTAGCCAATGATGGGAAAACTCGCGAACGTGAGGCGATGCGTTTCGATGTGAACGGTGGGGGGCAACGAACTCTGGACAGTCGCCACGGCGGAGTTGACTCGCTGGAGGGTCTGGAACATATCCACGTTCCAAGTGAAGTACAGATCGATTTCAGCGGAACCACGGCTGGTGATGGATTGAACCGTCTGCAACCCTTCCACACTGTTGACGGCTTCCTCGAGCGGGCGCGTGATGGTCACCATCATCTGGTCAATGGGCATCACACCATTGTCAACACCGATGATCACCCGCGGGAAATCTGTGGAGGGAAACACCGCCACGGGGATGGTGAACGCCACGTAAAGGCCTACGAACGCCAGCGTGAGAATGAGAAAGATAATGGATTTCGAGTGGCGTACAAACCAGTATGGCGATTCCGATTTCAAGAGCCCGCTCCCTGAAGCCCCCATGGGGCGACCTACGCCGGCCGTAACACCCTCGGCCGGATTTGCGTTACTCCTTATCCCTGCTCCCCGCTTCACCCTTCGCCCCGCCCTTGCTCTCCTCTCCACCCTTCGCCCCGCCCTTGCTCTCCTCTCCACCCTTTTCCGTTTCAGGGGCGGGGGGCGCTTCAATCTGCACCTTGGTCTTCTCCAGAACATCGGGGTCTTCCTTGGAGAGGTCGTAAGCTCCCACGGTCACCACGCGTTCGCCTGGCTGGAGGCCCTCCGCAACTTGGACATCGTCGCCGTCGCGGATGCCGATTTTAACGCTCTTCTGGCGCGGCTTATTCTGCGCGTCAACGACCATTACGGAAGTGCCGCCGTCCGCGGCGGTCAGCACCGCCACGGCGGGAATCACCACGGCTTTCGGCAGGGTTTCCGCGATGATGGTAAGGCGCGCGCTGCCCCCCGGCCGGATGCTTTCATGAGGATTGGCAGCTTGCACCCAAACCTCCACCGTAGTGCTACCTGGATCCAAGGCGGGGCTGACCATCGTCACCTTGCCGGGAACGTCGTCCGCAACTTCCTGGGCCGAGATACTGGCAGGATTGCCCACCTTGAGCGCCGCGGCTTGTTGCTGGTCGATGTGCGCTCGGGCCACTACCTGCGAAAGGTCCATCACGGTCATCAGGGGGGAACCCGCCGCGGCCATCTCTCCGGGATAGAGTGGCCGGTCGGTTACCACGCCGTCGATGGGGCTGCGGATCTCGGCAAAGCTCAGTTGCGCCTCGGCGCCCAAGTACTTGCCGCGCGCCGAGGTTAGTTGGCCCTCGGCGGATTTCAATTCCTGCTCTTTGCCGAGTTTCTGTAGGGATTCCACGTGCCGGCGTGCGAGGTCATATTGATTGCGGGCCTGGATATAGGCGAGGTTGGCATCATCCACGTTCTTCCGTGCCGTAGCGCCTTGCTGGAAGAGGTTTTGCTGGCCCTCATAAACCTTCTGCGCCGATTCCATCGCCTCCTGGAAAGCCTTGGCGTCAAGTTCGGCTTTCTGAATCTCCTCCGGCAACGATTGCTTGGTGGCGGTTTCGTACGCTGCCTGGGCCTGTTCGTATGCTCCCTTGGCATCGGTCACGGCGGCGACAAGGTCCTGATCCTCGAGCTGGGCAAGCAACTCACCGGCGTGAACGTGGCTTCCTCGTTCCACAAAAAACTTTCGGACCGGCGCACTGATTTTCGGCGTCAGAGCGGCTTGGCGTAGAGGGTAGATCACGGCATCCGTGGAGATCTTGCGCTCGATCTTCTCAGCTTCCGCCGTCGCCACCTGCACGGTGACGATGGGTGCAACCTCACCGCCCTCCTTCGACGAACACGCCGGCCACATTGCCAGAGCCAGAATGAAGAAGCTGGGAATCACGTTAGAGGCGCGCGGGCGCCGGGCCCGACGCGAAAAATTTCCCCGCGGGTTCCAAACACATCTGCCCAATCGGGTTATCGAGTTGTCTGCCATGGGCTTTTCCCCAATCACGGTCAGAAGGATCCTGTCAGCGTTTGCAGTTGCGCCAGCGCCAGCCGGAAACGCGCCTGTCCATCATCATAAGCGTTGCGGGCCTGCGAAAGCGTGTTTTGCGCATCGACTACTTCCAGTGCCGAGGCCTGCCCTGCCTGGTACCTCAAGGTCGTCAGGCGCAGCCCCTCGCTCGCCAGGTTGGCGGTATCGCGCAAGGTGTCCACCGACGACTTGGCGGTCTGGGCCTCATTGTAAAAAGAATACAACTCGCTGATCGTCTGTCGCTGGGCCAGGGTCAATTCCAGGTGCGCCTGCTGGCGGTGATACTCGGCCTGGCGGAGCTTGCTGCGCAGCGTGCCCCAGTCCCATACCGGCAGATTCAGGGTTATGGTAGCAAAATATCCCACGTTGGGAAGGGGGCCTTTAGCAGGCTCAGCGGCCACCCGGCTGCGCAGAGCGAAGGCGTTGGCTTCGATACCATAATCCAGATCGGTGGTGATGGAGGGAAGCAGACCGGAGCGTGCGGCGGAGACGCCGAGACTCGCTTCTCGCACTGCTTCCATGGCCACGCGCAGGTCCGGGTTCTCGCGTGCGGCCATTGCCCGCGCGTCGGAGAAGGGCGGCAGGTTTTGCCCCTGGTCAAGGTCGTCGACCACGGAATAGTTTTCGGTGAGGGTGGGAAAAAGCAAAACCGCTAGCGTCAAGCGGTCATCTTCCATCTGCAACTGCCCATCCCGCAACAGAGCCTGCTGCTGGTTAAACTGGATCTGGGCCTTGATGACGTCACTGTGCGCGGCCTCGCCCTGGCGCTCCTGATTTTTGGTCATGGTCAGGAAGCGCTCCGACTGTTTCAGGCTCTCCTGCGCGGTTGCGTACTTTCGCTGGGACACGACCAGGGCGTAATAGTCTTTGGTGACGGTGACCTTCAACCCCCGGCGCGCGATTTCGGCCTTAGCTCGGGCCAGCGCCTCCAGGGCCGCACCCCTTCGGTCCCCCAGCATGGTCAGCGTGCTTAGGGAAAAATCCTGGTGTACCACGCCCCACTGGCGGTAGACGTGGACGCCATCATTGGTGACGTACCTCCCCGTGGGAATCACGCCGTTGCCTTGTGTGAGCAAGGCGGCCGTTTCCAGACCCAGCGAGGGGAGCCCCGCCGCCCGTGCTTGCACGTGGTCTTCCTTGGCCATCTTGGCATCGGTGACGGCCGCGGAGTATTGCGCGTCATTTTTCTCTGCGCGGTCCAGAGCATCTTGCAGCGTGATCGTTACGTGCGGGGAGGCTTGGCCCGGTTCAACCGGCTGCGCGAGCTGAAACTCGCTCTCTCCCGAGCTGCGAGAATCTGTGTTTTGTGCCGCCAAGGGAGCCGCCAGCGCCAAGGCACTCAGCAGGGCCCCCAGGACTGCAAGCATGGCCAGGCGTTCCCGGCATCGAACCTCGCGGCTCAATCGATTCGGGCCCGGCCGGGCAACCCTGCCGTTGCGGGTCCCGACGTGTGGTCGCACGCGCATACCCTTCCTCCTATTCTATGCTTTTGTTCAATTGAGTTCCCATGGTCGCGAAAGAAAGCAAGCTGAGTTCGCCACTAACCAACCCCATCTTAAAGCACTAGGATTTGAAAAAGCACACGGATTTTCCTGGGGCCATAGAAAACTTTAACGAGCTTGATACGAAAAAGGTTACACTCGGGGCGTACCAAACGATTGCCCTATGCACATGCGGCCGCATCATCGTCCTGGAGGAATGTGCCAACCGCAGGTTCGCAGGTCTCCCTCCGCTTTCCTCTAGATTTCGTTTGCAGTTGCGAATATGATCGTTCCCTTCTGGATCGGTCGGGACGGGCGGAGGTTGCACCGTCCCGGCCGACGGTCATAGGAGAAAAGGCTCTAAGGAGTTCCAACATGAAACGAGTGCTCGTGGCAGTGATTGGCTTTTTGCTGGCATCGCCAGCAGGGGCTCAGGCGCCTGCGGGAAAAGGATGGATTGCCCTCTTTAACGGGAAGGACCTGAGCGGTTGGGTGAATAACGGACAGGAGAAGTGGGTCGCTGAGGATGGCACGATCCTGGGCGAGAGCACCGTGGGGCACTACGGTTATCTCACCACGGAGAAAACCTACAGCAATTTTGAGCTGCGCGTGAAGTTCAACCCGGAAGTCGGAAATAGCGGGGTATTTACGCGCTCGCGCATTACCGGCAACTCGCCCCAAACCGGTCCGGATATCGAAGGCATGCAAGTGGAAGTTGACCCGACGCGCAACACGGGCTCGATTTACGAGAGTGGTCATCGCGGCTGGGTGGCGATGGGCACGCCCGACTGCGAGCATGCCATCAAACCCGCCCAATGGAACGAGCTGGAAATTCGGGAGGAGGGAGTCCACTACGTCACCCGCCTGAACGGCGTGGCCTGCGTGGACTTTACCGATCCCCAGCCGAATTTCACCGAGGGCGTTATCGGTTTGCAGCTCCACACCGGCGGCGGAGTCAAAATTCGGTTTAAGGATATTTACTTAAGGGAGATCGGGACTGGGAAATAGGGATTAGGGATTAGGGATTGGGTCTCGCAGCAAGGAGGCCGAAATTCGCTACGCCCGTCCCTAACCCCTGACCCCTGATCCCTGATCCCTACAATAAAGGAGGAGTGGAAATGACCGATCAATTCAATAGCAAGCTGGGCCGAAGGGAATTTCTGGGGGCAGCCGCGGCCGCGAGCTTTATGATTGTCAAGCCGCAGCTCGTGCGGGGAACCGCCGCAAACTCGCAGGTTCGCTTCGGAATTCTTGGCTGCGGAGGCCGCGCCACCGATGAGGGTTCGAGCTTCGTAGAGAATGCCGGGGCGCGGGTGACCGCCATCGCCGATCTTTTTGCCGACCAACTGGAAAAAGGGCGCCAGCATTTCGACGGCTTGCAGCAAAAGAAGGGTTACGCGCCCATCGACCCTTCACAGCTTTTCAAGGGCCCCAATGCCTATCAAGAAATCGCCGCTTCCAAAGAAGTGGATTTCATCCTGATTACTACCCCGCCTTACTTCCATCCCCATCATCTCGAAACCGTGGTCGCCGCGGGCAAGCACGTCTATTGCGAAAAGCCGGTGGCCATCGACGTGCCGGGAGCACATCACATTATCAGCATCGGCGAGCAGGCGCAGGGCAAGATCAGCCTGGCGGTGGGATTCCAGATCCGCAACGCGCCGCCCATGGTGGAGCTGACGCGGCGCATCCACGAGGGGGCGCTGGGGAAGATCGCCTGCGGCCTCGCTTACTACTATTGCGGCCACATCGACCGGCCCGAATGGCCCAATGCCTCACCCGAGGAAAAGCGGCTGCGCAACTGGGTGTGGGACCGCCAACTTTCCGGCGACATCATTGTGGAGCAGAACATCCACGTTATTGACATGTGCAACTGGATGCTGAAAGGCCATCCCGTAAAGGCCGTGGGCCTGTGCGGACGCAAGATTCGCACCGACGCCGGAGATGCCAAGGACAACTTCAACGTGCTCTTTACCTACCCGGACGACGTGCAAATCAGCTTCGGATCCACCCAATTCGACAATCCCACTTTCGACGCCGCCGTGCAATTGTTCGGATCCGATGGCAGCTCCGAGTCGCACTATGATTGGCGCGTCAACATTGCCGGCAAAAACAAATGGGATGCCGGATTGAAGCCCAGCGGCGGGGTAGAATTCTCCGCGGCGGGGACATTCGCGGGCGCGCTCGACCAGGCCGACTCCGAAAAGGAGAAGGCGTTTGTGACCAGCATCACCAGCGGCCAGTTCCTTAACCAGGCAGCGCTGGGCGCGGAATCAGCGATGAGCGCCATGCTGGGCCGCAACGCGGCTTATTCCGGCAAACCCCTCACTTGGGAAGAGCTGCAAAAGTCGAAAGAAGTGTTCAATCCTAAGATTGATATTACGAAGTTTGCGTAGTTGTCCCTGGTCCGTAGTCCGTTGTCCTTGGGTGATTGGCCACTGGCAACGGACTGCGGACAGTACCTTATTCTGCCATCCTTGGAGGACTTCATGAAGGACCACACATCGCGTCGTGATTTTCTAAAGGTTTCTGTGGGCGCCGTCTGCGCGGCGCCGCTGGCATCAATGGGCCCGGCGGCAACCGGCCTGGCGGCCGCTGCGCCCGTCCCGGCTCCCGCCAATGGACGCATCAAAAAGGCCGTGCAGATTTACATGCTACCCAAGGAAATGAGCTACGCCGACCGCTTCAAGCTTGCCGGCGACGTCGGATTCGAGGGCGTGGAAGGCCAGACCATGGAGGACCCCAAGGTGGCCGAGGAAATCAAGAAGGCCTCCGAAGATGCCAAGGTCCCCATCCATTCTGTCATGAACATGGCCCACTGGGACAACCCGCTTTCCTCCAGTGACCCCGCCGTGGTGAAGAAATCGCTGGACGGCATGAAGACCTCGCTCCATAACGCCAAGCTCTGGGGAGCGGAAACCGTGCTGCTGGTTCCCGCCGTCGTCAACCCGCAAACCAGTTACCAGGATGCCTGGACACGCTCGCAAAAGAATATCCGCACCCTGATCCCGCTGGCGGAAGAATTGAAAATCATCATCTGCATCGAAGAGGTGTGGAACAAGTTTCTGCTGAGCCCGCTGGAGATGGCAAAGTACGTGGACGAATTCAAGAGTCCCTGGATCAGGCAATACTTCGATGTGGGCAACGTGGTCCTTTACGGCTATCCGCAGGACTGGATTCACACGCTCGGCAAGCGCTTCGCCAAGGTGCACTTGAAGGACTTCAAGATGGGCAAGGGCTGGGACCCGGTCACGGCGCAGTTCGTGAACCTCGGCGACGGCGACATCGACTGGGCCGCCGTGCGCAAGGCGTTTGCCGACGTCGGCTATACCGGATGGGCCACGACGGAACTTGAAGGGGGCAACGAAGCCTACCTCCGCGACGTGGCCAAGCGCGTCGATAAGCTGGTTTTGGGAATGTAGGGCCGCTCACCCTCCCGGCCCACTAATCGGTCAAAGCGATCGCTGACCCATTTGGCCAATGTGCAACTCTATCTGTTGGCCTCTTTGAGAGCTTTTTCGAGCAGGTCCTCGACGTGCAACTCGCGGGCCCACTGCTTCAAATAGGCCAAGTTCAAGGTGTCGGCCTGCACCTTGAGAATGCCCACGACGTCCTTCCACTGGTTCTCAGAGACCTCACCTCCCGTGCGAAACCATTCAAGCTTTGAGAGGATGGTGTCCTCCGCTGTTGCAACGTACGCGGGGACAAGCGATTCCTTTAGAAGAAGGCGGGGTTGACGGCGAGAGAACTCTTGTTGGCTGAAACGCCTCTTCCGAAGCGGAAAGAAATCTATTTTGAGGGAGGATTCCAGATGGATGAGGTTGAACGCCCCGCCCATTTGGATCGCACGGCGGATTGAGGCGCGATCCAGATAAAATTCTGGCGCGAATGCGGCGGCGAACGGCTCGACTTGATCCGGACCTAGGGCCACGACCAGATCGCCATCCTGGGTCGTTCGCACGAAAGCGTGAAAGGAGCTCGCCGCCGATCCGCTGACCATGTAAGGAATTCTCAACTCCTCCAGCTTGGAAATTACCCGTTGGAGGACATCAAGAATATCCATTCGTCTACCTGATGGTGGGAGGATCGGGTTCAGGCCCGTACACTTGAGTAGCCAATTCCGGACCTAGAAGAATTGTTGCCAGACGTCGCCGAAGTTCTTGTGGGGAGGCAGCGGGGAATCGCTCGCCGAGACCCGCGAGGGCTACCTGCCGCATCGCCATGTTCAAGTCATTCCACAATTGGAATTTTCGCCACGAGGGCATCGAGCGGAGAATTTCGATTTGCACGCGCTCTGCGTCCGCCGAAGTGTCTGTAAGCCCAATCGCCATACACGCTTACTGTATCATAGAATAATTCCTCGCCCGGGATCACGGAATGTGGAATCACAGGGACGCCCTGCCCCTTCTTGATGCCATTGCCCCAAGACAACGCCCCCGTCCATCTGCCTCACGTGAACTTGAGATGGAGGGAAGTGGTTTCACCCGCGGGCAGGCGGTAGCGCGCCAGGCCGTTGGGTACGGCGGATCCCGCGATGGGCTTGAGCGTCAAGGTCTCTCTCCGATCTACAACCAACTCCCCTTCACAACCCGACGGCAATTTCAGTGTCAGCTCCCGACTTCCGATTTTCCCCCGGCCGCTGAATTCGATGGGACCCTGGACGGAATGGACTGTCAACTCGAGCAACTCGAGATCCGCCAGTTGCGGGCGAATCTCACAGCGCTTGAAGCCGGGAACCAAGGGGTTGATTCCCGCCAGGCTCATGGTAGTGACGTAGAGCGGGGCGACGGGGCAATGGCTCCATTCATCGCCTGAATCCGGCTTGGCGTGCCAATTCTCCTGAAGGGTGTTGTTCAACAGCACCGATTCCATATTGGCCCAGCGCTCGCGAAACTCCTTCACAATGATATCCGCGCGACCTCCCTTGCCCAGCGCCCACAGCCGCCAACCCGCATTGGCGGGATAGGAGTAGCCCATCTCGGGCGGGCATTCGGCGAGCACGCGCAGAGCGGCGTCCGTCCGCCCCTGGGGGCATTGATCAAATAGCACGGCCGTGGCCAGCGAGCGGTCGCACATGCGGGGGGACCCTTCCTCACCGAGCCAGGGTAGATTATTGATAAAAAGGCTTTGCTCCGGGTTCCAGAAACGCCGCACGGCTGCGTCTTGAAGGTGGCGGCCCAGATCGCGCGCGGCCTGAGCGTGGGTCTGATCGCCAAAGGCGTCGCACAGGCGCGGCAGGGCATTTTGCAGCATGGCGGCGGCATAAAGATTGAACGCGCATTGCTTGTGCCGCTGCCGCTGGTAGGCAATATGATCCATCCACACGGAAGGAACCCCCAGGTTCTCGACCGGCAGAAGGCCATCCGTGCCCAAGATGCTCTCAAGATACTGAGCGAAACGCAGCAGGCGTGGATAGGGTTCGCGGAGATCGTCGAGATCGCCGGAATAAAGGTAATGGTAGAAGCAGTCGAAGTTGAAACCCACCCCGTGGTCGAGCAGAGGCCCCCACGAGGTGAGCTGAAGCTGCCGCTCGAAAAGTCGCGCCAGGCGATCGTAAGCCGGCCAGGTATCGAGGAAAAACCCTTCCTGCGTTAACCCCTGGCTGTAGGTGGCCACGAAGCGCGCGGGAAGCCGGGTATCGCCCAGGTTGAGATGGAGGGGATGAATCTGGTGGCCGCAGTCTCCGCTGTATTGCTGCCGCTCCCGCCCCCCGCCGTCCATGACCGTCTCTTGCGCGCAGTTGTTCATGGTATTGATGGTGGCGTCGATCAATTTCTGGAAGGGTGGGTCGGAGACGCGGATACCAGGTGAGTGCAGCCAGGGGAAAGCCCTGCGGCGCATGCCCACACCCGAAACGGTAACTTTGCCGGTGGCCCCGCGAATGTGCAGTTGCACCCAACGGCAACTTTCAAAATCAAACGTTTCAAAATGGTTGATGCCTTCCTTACAGATGAAGCGGGTCCAGCCGTTGAAGTGCGTGTTGAGCAGCGCCGGTCCGCCCACCTGGTGCGCTTCCTGAACCATGAGTTCAATGATCGTGCCGGCCGGAGCATCGATCGAGAAATAGGGCCATCCCACGATCTGCTCGGCGAACTCGAAGGTCAGGGCCGCTCCTCGCCGGCCATCGAGTTCGACTTCCCATGAGCCGGAAGCGGCCTCCTTCGCCGAGGGTTGGCGGTCCGGGCGGAAGCTCTGCGGGGGCATGAATTCAAAATACTCCTCCGGGGAACGAACCCACTCAATCCAACACGATTCGGCGAGGCGGGCGGCGGGCACAAGGGTCTCCCGCATCAAAGGTATGCTCCGTGCGCGCAATTGCGATACTTTGCGGTCACCGTCAAAATCCAGCATATATTCCGGGTAAGAGGAACACGTTGCCGGCTTGTCCGCCGGGCAATCGAGCGGCATGGCGGGGAGCCAGTCCTGGTTGGGAATGAAATCGGGAGTCGCCCAGCCATAGGGAAAAAGGCGCGCATCAAACTCCTCCTGAAGACTGCGCAGATACCAGCGCTTGTAATGACCGGGTTTCCAGGCGCGGGCGAGGAACGCTTGCCATGTTTCGTCCGATACGATGGTTTGCTTCTCGCCGTGAGCGGTTTCAATTTCCAGCCGGAAGATGAATCCGCACTTTCCGCCCGGCCATGTGCCGTCTCCCTGGCCGAAAAAAAGTACCTGCGCGCCGATGGCGTTGGAGCCTTCCTTGAGAACTGGGGTCAAATCCATGGGATCGGCCTCCAGCCAGCGAGGATCGCATGGGGCCGGCCCCCACTGCACGCGTTGGCCATTGACTTCCAACCGGTAACGGCTATCCGCCACAATCCACCCCGTGGCGCGAATCGGCTTTTCCGGCAAGTCGAGTTGGCGGCGGAAGAGCACGAAGGTGTTTTGCAGAGTGCGCTCCGAGGGGTACCAGATCCAGCGCGCCGGACTTAAATTCAGCAGGATGGTCTTGGGAAGCGGCATGGGCAGAATGGGAGCTTGCAGGCCCGAAGCCGATTGCACGGCTAGCGCGCGTGGTTCTCGTGGGGATAGCAACGAACCCCCTGCCAAGGCAGAACTCTTGATGAAGTCACGGCGTCGCATGATGCCTCCCCAAAGTGGAACAGATTGGGACCCCGTTCGATGAGGCCCGGGAATTTCCCGACAGAGTATACGCGTTTTGGGGCGGAAGTGCAGGGTTCCGTCAAAGTCTCCAGCGGGCTTTGTCGGAGCCCTGGCTTATAAGGACCAGCTCATTGACAGTTGTAAGACATTGGAATTACCATTAAGCGTACTTCTGGAGGTTCTGTCTATGACTAAGGTTCCCACCATCATTCCGATTACTGACCTTCGACAAGATGCGGCCGCCGCCTTGAAGCAGGTGAAGTCGTCGCGGGAGCCTGTGGTTATCACGCAACGCGGAAGGGCTGCCGCGGTCCTGCTGAGCTTGGAAGCCTACGAGCGCAGCGAACACGAGCGCCAACTCTTGCACCTGTTGGCACGGGGCGACCAGGAAATCACCGCGGGGAAGGGATTCGATCTGGATGGGGTGCTGGCTGAGGCAGACGCTCTCTTGGCAAGTGGCCCCAAGTGAGGCTCCGGTTCACACCCTCCGGCCGATCCCAGTTTCTTCAGGCAGTATCTTATATCCTGCAAGACAATCCGCAAGCAGCCCTCCGGTTCCGCAAGAAGTGTGAGCGCTCCCTCAGGCGCCTCACCCGATTTCCAGGGTCCGGCCGGCTCATTCCGGAGTTTCCAGATCTTCCCTTTCGCGAGGTGATTGTTCCGCCCTACCGTTTTTTCTATCGTTGTGAGGACAGGACGATCTGGGTGGTCGCATGTTGGCATGGAGCACAACTGCCAACGGAACCGATGAAGATCAAGCTCATCTGACTAATCACTCAATCCGGGGTTGGCCTTAGGCCCAATATAGGGCAGCGGCCTCAATGTGCGGCGACGGGCGCGCTGGTGCGGGGCTTGGCGGTCTTCATAAAGAACACTAAGGGGATCATCGCGATGAACGTCCACCCGAGCAGCGAGAAGGCATCGACATAGGCGAGCATGTTCGCCTGGCGGACCAGGTTGCCGTAAAGCAGGCCCTGCGCCTGGAGGTGGGCGAGCGCGGGATTGGAACCCTGCGTCATGAGCATTTGCTGCGCGCCCTGTGTGGCGGCGCGGTAAGCAGCGTCGTAAGGAGTGAGGTGAGCAACCAGAATGGCCTGGTGGACCTGCGCGCGGCGCGCGAGGAGAGTGGCCACATTGGCAATGCCCACGCTGCCGCCGATATTGCGCGCCAGATTGATGATGCCGGTGGCGTTGTTCATCTTCTCCTTGGGTATAAAATAGAAGGCCGTGACGTTAATGGGAATAAACAGGAAAGCCATGCCGATGCGCGAAAAGGTCCAGGCGCGAACGGCTGTCCAGAAATCAAGCTGTAAGTCGAAGTTCGACATGCGCAAGAGTGCAAACCCTGTGATCCCCAGTCCGAACGCCACGATCCAGCGCGCCTCCACCTTCTGGGTCAGGCGCCCCACGATCGGCAACGCCAGAATGGTGAAGATGCTCCCCGGAGAGAGCACCAGTCCGCTGAGCATGGCGGTGTAACCCATGAGAGTTTGCAGCATGAGGGGCAGCAGGACGGTAGTGCCGTAAAGCACGAATCCGAGCATGAACATGGTGAACGTGGCCACCGCGAAATTCCGGTCCTTCAACATGCGGAAATCCACGATGGGGTCTTGGCGCGTGAGTTCCCAGATGAGCGCGCCGGCCAGTCCTACCACGGCAATCAGAGTGCAGCCGATAATGAAGTTCGAGCCGAACCAATCTTCCCGCTCGCCTTTATCCAGGACCACCTGGAGGAAACCCAGCCCCACACTCAGCAGCCCCAGCCCAATGTAATCGATCCGCAACCCGCGCAGGCTCCTGCGTACCAGGTAGGGCGGGTCGTAGATGAGCAAGGCGGTCAATAGGAGAGAAATCACGCCGACGGGAATGTTGATGAAGAAGATCCATCGCCACGTGTAGTTGTCGGTGATCCACCCCCCCAGCGTAGGACCGACCACCGGCGCCACGACCACGCCCATCCCATAGACCGCCATCGCCATCCCTTGTTTTTCTTTGGGAAAGCTCTCGACCAAAATCGCCTGCGAAATCGGCTGAAGCGCCCCGCCTCCCGCTCCCTGCAGGATTCGAAAAAATACCAACAGGCCGAGGGTGGGAGCAATGCCACAAAGGAAGGAACAAACGGTGAAAATGGCCACGCAGACCATGAAGAAACGCTTGCGGCCGAAGAGCGATGACAACCAACCCGTGAGCGGCAGCACGATGGCGTTCGAAACCAGGTAGGAAGTCAGCACCCAGGTGCTTTCATCGACGCCGGCGGAAAGGTCGCCGGCAATGTGCGGCAGCGCGACGTTGGCGACGCTGGTGTCAAGCACCTCCAGAAAGGTAGCAAGCATCACCGTCAGGGCGATCAGCCAGGGGTTGATCTCTCCGTGTTTTCGCGTCCCACTAAAGAGGCGGTCCATAAGAATTGTAGAGCCACTCCGGCGCGCAGGTAAGTCCATTGGATGTTGGCGGAGCCTTGAAGGGCTCACCCTGCGCCGATGAGCGGGCTACGTGATCCTTTTATTCAATTCGCTGTTTTCCCAAGAGCCCTGAGCCTGCCAGTGAATGCTGATCGAACCGCTGTCTTTCCGGCGGTGCGAAGCGCGGGTCTATCTGGCGCGCTTAATGTGCACTGATGGGTGCTCCATGCGGCCGGCTCTTCTTCATCAAAAACATCAGGGGGATTAAAACTAAAAACGTCAGCCCCATCAGCCAGAAATCATCGACGAAAGCCAGCATCGTGGCGTGCCGCTGCAAAAGTCCATAGGCCAGGCCTTGTGCCTGTGTCTGAGCGTCAGTGTAATTGGACCCGGCCGCAAACAGGGTCCTTGCCGCGCCATTCACCATCGCCTGGTACGCCGAATCAAGAGGCGTCATATGGCCGAGGAGCATGCCCTGGTGGAACTGGGTGCGGCGCGCCAGCAAGGTCACCACGTTGGCAATCCCGAAGCTACCGCCGATGTTGCGAGCCAGATTAATGATCCCCGTAGCATTATTGAATTTCTCTCTGGGAATATAGTAGAACGCCATGACGTTGATGGGCACAAAGAGAAAAGCCATCCCCGCCGATTGATAGATTCGCGCCATCATCGCGGTGTGAAAGTCGATGTCCAGGTTAAACGTAGCCATGTGAAACAGCGAAGCGGCCACGATCACGACGCCGATAATCACCAGCCAACGCGCCTGGAACCGGGTGAGCAACTTGCCCACAACGGGGAGCATGATGACCACAACGATTCCTCCCGGGGAAAGCACCAGCCCGCTCAGCAGCGCTGTGTACCCCAGCAGGGTCTGAAGAAAAATGGGAAGCAAGGCGGTGCTGCCGTACAGGACAAACCCCAGCAGAAACATCGTCAAGGTGGCGAGGAAGAAATTCCGGTCTTTCAGCAGCCGAAAATCCACGATGGGATCTTTTCGCGAGAGTTCCCAGATCAGGGCCGCGACCAATCCGACGATCGACAGAGCGGCGCAGGCAACGATGAATTGCGATTCAAACCAGTCCTCGCGCTGTCCCTTATCCAGAACCACTTGCAGGAATCCCAGGCCCACACTCAGCAGGCCCAGCCCAATGAAATCAATGCTGATCCCCGCCTTGAACTTTTTGCGCACCAGGAACGGCGGGTCGAAAATCAGGAAGAAGGTAAGAATCAGGGAGATCACTCCCACCGGAATATTGATGAGGAAGATCCAACGCCAGCTATAACTGTCGGTGAGCCAGCCCCCCAAGGTGGGGCCGATGATGGGCGCCATGACCACACCCACCCCGAACATGGCCATCGCCATGCCTTGTTTTTCCTTGGGAAAACTCTCGAGCAAAATAGCCTGAGAGATGGGCTGCAACGCTCCCCCTCCGGCGCCTTGCAGGATGCGGAAAAACACCAGCCATCCAAGGCTGGGCGCGAGCCCGCAGAGCAGGGAACTTACGGTGAAGATGGCCACGCAGGCCATATAGAACCGCTTGCGGCCGAACAGCGTGGAGAACCACCCCGTGAGGGGGAGCACAATGGCGTTGGAAACCAGGTAAGAGGTCAGGACCCAGGTGCTTTCGTCAACCCCGGCGGATAGGTTGCCGGAGATGTGGGGAAGCGCCACATTGGCCACGCTGGTATCGAGCACTTCCATGAAAACCGCCAGCATCACCGTGAAGGCAATCAGCCATGGGTGGGTCTCTCCGTTTTGTCGAGCTCGCGCGAACAGGTGCTTCATGACCGGTTTCGAGTCTATTGTGGCATGGCCACCTTGGCCATGCCGTGACACGGGTGGGACACCCGTGCCACGTCTTGAATCAAGCCGCTTTGGCCTTGGCACCATGGAGGGCCGAAACGATAATAGCGACCGCCTCATCCACCCCCAGGCACGAGGAAATCATCAGATGGTACAGATGGCGATTCTGCCAGTCTGCGCCATAGTGATTGCGGACGTAAGCAGCGCGGGTTTCGTCTTCCGCAACCATTTTCTTCTCGGCCTCAGCTTTCGAAAGTCGTGGGTCGCGGCGGAGCAAGCGGGCCAGCCGTTCACTGCGGGGAGCGTAGACGAAAACGTGGAAAGCTTCATTGCGCTGCTGGAGAATGCACTGGCTCCCCCGTCCCACGATCACGCAGTCGCCAATCTCCGCCGCCTCTTCAATGATCCGACGGGTCAGTTGGGCCGCAACTTCGGCATCAAAGCGGTCCGGCAAGGGGCCTCGGATGTATCCCCTCAGCCCCGAATACTCCCGGAACTCCTCCGCCAGCCGGTTGAACCAAGGGTCGGGGCGCTCGTCGAATTTCTCCGCGACTTGGGGCTCAATCCGGGCGGCTTCCGCGATTTTTTCCACCAGGCAGCGGTCGAGCAGTTTCCACCCCAGGTGGCCGGCCAACAACTGGGCGATCCGTCCGCCCCCGCTTCCGTACTCTCGCGCAACAGTCACGACGCGGTACATAGTTCCTCCCAGAGCAGTGGCTAGTGATTAGTGGTTAGTGATTCGTTGCTAGCCACTAGCCACTATCCACTAACCACTGCCTTTCCTATTTCGTGATGATGGTCGCCTCAACGTTCATGCCGGGGCGCAAAATTGCTTTATCGGAGGAGTCCGGGTCCAACAAAATCTTCACCGGAATCCGCTGCACCACCTTCACGTAATTGCCCGTGGCGTTTTCGGGCGGCAGCAGGCTCAGGCGTGCGCCGGTAGCGCCGGCGATGGAATCCACATGGCCGGTGACGGTCTTGCCGTACATGTCAACATCGATCTCCGCCGTTTGGCCGGGACGCACCTTGGCAAGCTGGGTCTCTTTGAAATTCGCCGTGACCCAAATGTCGTTCAGGGGGATCAGGGTGAAGAGCCCCTGGCCGGGCTGGATGATCTGGCCGGCCTCGACCGATTTCCGGGTCACCACGCCGTCGCTGGGAGCAACGATGGTGGCGTAGCTTAACTCCAACTCTGCCGATTCCAAATCGGCCTGGGCCTTGGCCACGGCCGCTTCCGCCGAGGCCTTGTCGGCCTCGTGAATGGAAACTTGCTTGTGGTTTGCCAAGGCCTGCGCCACCATGGCGCGCGCCTGGTCCACCTGCGCTTTGGCTGCCAGCATGGATTCGCGGGCGATCTCAGCTCCCTTTTCCGCGGAATTGAGTTTTTCGTTGGCGGCTTTCAGTTCGCTGTCGGCCACGCGTGCAGCGGCTAAATAGGCGTCGTACTGCTGCTGGGAGATCTCACCCTTGTCCACCAGGGGCTTCATGCGGGCCAGGTCCGCCTGGGCGCGATCGTTATTGGCTTGCTGCGCCGCCATGTTATCGCGCGCATAAGCCAGCTCCGCCGTCGAATCTCTCTCGTAAGTAAACTTGGCTTTGTCGTAATTCGCCTGGGCGCTGGCCAGTTGCGCATCGGCGCCGGAGGACGTGCTGTCGGTGGTTTCCCGCGTCAAGGGGACGTCCACGCCCGCCGCATGCGCATGAGCCTCGGCGAGCGCCAGCTCCGCCTTGGATTTGTCCACGCGGGCTTGGTAATCGCGTGGGTCAATGCGCACCAGCACCTGGCCCTCCTTGACCGCCTCGTTGTCATTGATCATTACCGCGGCAACGGTCCCATAGACCTTGCTGGCGATCGGCACAATGTGCCCATCCACCTCCGCGTCGTCCGTGGAGACCCGGTTGTGGTAGTGAACCAGCAATGCCACCACGACGATGGCCAGCACGGCCGCTGCTCCAAAGGCGCCGCGGCGGACCCAGGGATCAGCCCAGCGCGAGGGGGTCTTGTCCACAGCTTCCGGGCTTAACGGTTCGGCGCTGCCCAAATCTTTTTCCAGCTCAACAACGTTGGGATCTGTACTCGGCATAGTTAAACACCTTTGAAAGCAGGTTATAGGTTATAGGTTACAGGGAACAGGTTGATTGTGATCGGGAACTCGCGCTCCCCTTGCTACGACGGTATCTTTTCACCTATAACCTGTTCCCTGTCACCTTTATTTCGAATAGAGCTCTTCGATCTGGCCGATCGCGTGCGATAAGTCAGCCCTTGATTGGTTGTAACGATAGAGCGCGTCAATCTGGTTATCGTTGGCGCGAGCCAAAACGTTCTGGCCGGCGACCACTTCAATATTATTGGCCACCCCCGCCTGGAAACGGTCGCGCGCCTGCGTGACTTCCTCTTGCGCCAGTTTCACTCCCAGGTTGGCTACATCCACCTCATGCTGCGCCGCATCAAGTTGCGCCTGCGAAGTTTTCACCTCGAGTGCAATCTGGTTCCGCAGATCGGCGCGTTGCTGCTCCACCTTCTTGAGTTCCAGATCGGCCTTGGCCATCTCGGCGTGAATTCGCCCCCCGGTAAACAGCGGCACGTCCAAGGTGATTTGGTAAACATAAGCCGGGATGGCGCTGGGGGCCGATAACCCTTGCTCGCCCCACGTACCGAGGATATTGACCGTGGGCAGCCGCGACTCACTCGCTCCGCGCTTGGCAAGTTCGGCTATATGCGCCTGCGCCGCGAGCGCCTTCATTTCCGGACGAGTCTCGTAAGCCTGCTCAAGACTCCGATTGAATTCCATCTCCTGTGTCTTATAGAAACTCGGCGTGTCCGCCAACTCGATTTCCCGGTGGGGGTCCAAATTGAGCAGGCGCGACAATCCATAAAGTGCCACCTTTTGCTGGGTCTCGGCTTCCAGAAGGCGCTGCTTTTCGTTTTGCAATTCCACATTGGCGCGCAAGGTGTCAATCCCCGTACCCACACCGTGTTTCTGCAAGTCATCGGCTTGGTCATAGAGCGCCTGCGCCAAGTCCACTCGCGATTGGGCCGCCTTCACCGCCGCCTCGGCGCGCATCCCCGCCAGGTATTGCGACACCACCATCAACACCACTTGTTCGCGCACCGTGGTTTCCTGCGCCTGGCTGGCGTTCACTCCCTGGTGAGCAGCCTGCCACCGCCGCCACAGGGTCAGGTCGAGCACCGGAATCGAAACCCCCGGGCCTCCCTGAAAAAACTGGAACGGACCCGCGTGCTCAGGAATGCCTGGAAACCTGCTTCCAAACTCCGCGTAGAGGTTGACCCGCATCGCCCGGTCAAAAACCTCCAGGCCCGCTTGCGGAAGCAGGGCCGAGCGCGCAATGGATTTGTCTTCCTGGCTCTCGGCGAAGCTCAGCGTGGCAATCTGCACCTGGGGATTTTCCTTGAGCGCAATGGCCACCGCATCGTGCAAGGCCAGTCGCAACGCCGCGGAATCCTGTGCCCGCGTGGGCGAGGCCATAAGCAAGGGAAGTAAAACCAGCAGGAGCACATGAGCGACTTCTTGCTTCGACTTGTGTGGCGCTTTGCCGGGTTTTGCCGAAGGCCTTTCCACACAGATTTCGTCGATCAGTGATTTGGGCACGAGACCCGAACCCACCAATTGCGCCCCTCCGCCGGAGATCGAGCAAAGCAGTTTCTTCCCTGCGGGATCGACGAAAGTCACACCCGATAAATCCACCACCAACCCCTTATTCTTATAGATGTCCGTGGACACGTGCCAGCAACGCTCGAATTCCTCCACCCAGGGGCCTGAGAGTTTGCCCTCCAGTTTCAGTATGACCTTTTCACCGATGTCGCTTGTCGTAATGCGAAGCATAATGGCAGATCTCCTTCGTGGTCAGATTTGCCTAATGGCAACGCGGGGGCCAAACCTAGAGCTTTACAATCTATTATAAGTGCTTATAATCCATTAAAGTTTGAGTTTTGAAGGTGATGGTGGCGAGGATTGACAAAAACCCATGTGCCGAAATATCGTCACCTGCCGGAATCCAGTCACCGGTAGTGACAATATTAAGGCATTTTATCCTGCGCCGCTTAAGCCAGGCTGAGCAGCGCGCGGCGGACGATGGTGCGCGTTAGGGGAATCTTGTAGCTATTGTCCGCCAGCGGCATGTTGTTTCGAACCACTAACTCCGCAACCTTGCGAGCCAGCGGTTCATCCAACTTTGCCCCCAGCAACGACTTTTCGGCCTCGGCGGCATGCCAGGGGACGGGCGCCACGCCGGAGAGCGCCATCCGCGCGTGGGACATTTTGCCGTTCTCAAAGCTCACGACCGCCGCCACGCCTGCCAGGGAGAAATCGAACGAAGGTTTTTCCTTGAACTTCACGTACGTGCTGCGCGTTCCCGGGCGCGGGGCAGGCAGGCGAACTTCCGCCAGGATTTCCCCCGGCGCCAAGGTTAGCCCATACGCCAGTTTCTCGGCGGGCAGGCAATAGAGCGATTCCAGCGGCGCGGTGCGCTCGCCCTTAGGCCCAATCAGACGGACCGTGGCATCAAACGCGATCAGCGCCGGGGCCAGGTCCGAAGGGTGCGCGAAGTAGCATGGCCCTCCGCCCAGAATCGCGTGGTAGCGGCTTTCGCCCGCCTCGCCGAAGCACGTCGATCCGTTTTTTTGCAGGCAGACATAGTCCCGATGGCGGAAATACCAGCACCGGGGCCGCTGGCAGAGGTTGCCGCCCACGGTGCCCGCATTGCGGATTTGCACGGAGCCCACGGACCTCGCGGCTTCCGCCACCGCCCGGTATTTCGCCTGGACAATGGGATTCTCGGCCAGCTCCGTGAGCCTCACCAGCGGCCCCAGGCTCAAGCCGCCAGCCGTTTCCCGCAGGCTCGCAAGCCCCGGGACGGACTGCAAGCTCACTATACGCTCCGGGGTGTTGATGCGCTTCTTCATGCGCCCGAGCAAGTCCATGCCCCCGGCCAGCAGTTCTGCCCGCGCCGGGTCCGTGCCCAAAAGCTCGACCGCCTCCTCGAGGCTGGTGGGGTTATAGAGGAGAAATTGCTTCATTTCAGGCCTCCTTCTTTTCGGCGTCGTCCTAATTTTGTAGCGCCGGCTTCCAGCCGGCACAGTGGGCCGCCAAGATGGCGGCGTTACGTTCGAATCAGGACTACGCCTTCTTCGCGGCGAGTGCGTCCAGGATGCGGTCCGGGGTCAGCGGCAGTTCATAGACGCGAATTCCCAGGGCGTGGGCCACGGCATTGGCCACCGCCGCCGCGGTGGGCACGGTACAGGGTTCGCCAATCCCCTTGCCTCCCACATTGTCCATGGGCGTAATGGGCTCGACGATCACCGTTTCGATTTCGGGCAATTCGTCGGGCCCGAGCATTTTGTAATCTTCCAGGTTGGGATTGATGACGCGCCCCTCGGACTTATCCATGGTGCGCCGCTCCAGCAATGCGTAGCCCAGTCCCATCATGACGCCGCCGTTCACCTGGCTTTCGAAGGTGGTGCGATTGATGACGCGCCCGGCCTCGTGCACGGCGACCACTTTGATCACCCGCACCAGACCGGTTTCCGTATCCACTTCCACTTCAGCGAATTGCGCGCCCCAGAGCGGCAGGTCTCCGTAGGGAGCGACATTGGGCAGCCGCTCGCCGCGGCCGGAAATGGGAGCGCCCAGCTTGGCGGTGGCTTCCTTCCAGGTCAGCGCTTGGCCGGGGCGGCCACGGACGGAAATTCTGCCGTCGTCGCACACCAGGTCCTCGGGTTTGGCCCCCAGGGCCGGCGCGAGCTTTTGGAAAAGCAACTGGCGGGCGTTAGCCGCCGCCAAACGGATGGCGGGCGCGATGGAGAGCGCCGTCACGCTGCCGCCGCTATCGGGTCCGATCAGCTCCAGGCTGGTGTCGCCGATATTGACCTTCACGGCTTCGAGCGGTACGCCCAATTCTTCCGCCGTCACCATGGCGACAATAGTCCGCGTGCCCACCCCCAGATCCTGCACCGCCATGGCGGATTCTACGGAGCCGTCGGGCGCGATGGTGACGCGGCTCGAAGCCGGTGGCCCGGCGCCGTTGCCCCACACCGCGGTCCCCATGCCGATCCCGCGCTTGATGGGGGAATCCGTTTTAGGACCCAATCCCGGCCGCCGGCTCCAACCGATTTTTTCCGCCCCCACCTGGTACATTTCCTCGAGCGCCAGCAGCGGCAAATCGACGAAATTCTTCCGGCGCAGTTCGAGAGGATCCATCTTCAGCTCCAGCGCCAACTCGTCCATGGCCGACTCGATGGCAAAGGAACCCTGCGGATAGCCGGGCGCCCGCATTGGCTGGGCCGCGCCCGCATTCGTATACACGTCGCTATCTTCGAGCCGCAGGTTCGGACACTTATAGACCGTCGCCATCATGCCCGTGACCGAGGCGTCTCGGCCTACCCCAGCGGTCCCGTAAGCCTTGCAATGCAAGGCGGTTAGCGTGCCATCTTGCTTCGCGCCCAGCTTGATCCACATGGTGGCGTTGGGGCGATTGCCCGCCGCCTGATTTTCCTCGTGGCGATCGTAGGCGAGTTTTACCGGAGCTCCGGCCCGCTGGGCCATAAGCGCCGCCAGTGCGCCGTAGTTCTGCATTCCGAACTTGCTGCCGAACCCGCCGCCCATGTGCTGGGTAATGACGCGGACATCCGCTTTATCCAGCTTGAAGGTTTTGACGAGGTCGTCGCGGAAGCCGTTCACCCCTTGCGTGGAGGCCCACACCGTCAGCTTCTTGCCTTCCCACTGGGCCACCGCCGCGTGGGGCTCCGCTGAGTTGTGGAGCAGCACCGGAACGCGCAGGGTGCGCTCAATGATGACGTCGGCCTGCTGGAATCCCTTCTCGATGTCCCCGGTCTTTTGGGGGTCGCCCGGCACCACGTTGCTCGAGGCTTCCTTGTGAACGCGTGGCGCGTCAGGCTTGCGAGCTTCCTCATAATCCACCACGTGCGGCAGGCGCTGGTACTTCACCTCGATCAATTCCAGCGCGTCTTCGGCAATCGCATCCGATTCCGCCGCCACCACCGCCACTTCTTCGCCCTCGGCAATCACCTCGCGATCCTGGGGTTCGAGCACCGGCCCGTCCGCTACCACGTCCAGCAGGGCGCTCGAGGCATCAAATCCCGAGCCTTTGGCAATCAGGACGACCGCCTTCACTCCCGGGAGCGCCGCGGCCCGCGAGGCGTCAATCCGCTCCACGCGCGCGTGCGCAAAGGGGCTGCGCAAAGTCCTGGCGTAAAGCAGGCCGGGCAGGTCCGCCGGGGTATAGTCGAGCGTGTACTTGGCCTGGCCCGTGACCTTTTCCGGACCTTCAATGCGCGGCACGCCTTTGCCCACGATCTTCAGCTTGGCGTCCAGGTCCCAGACGGGCAGTTCATTCTCAGGGACTTCAATCTCCACCACCTGGGGGTGCTGCGCCAAACCCACCTTGGCCTTGAGCTTCTTCTTTTTGGCCTGCTTCTCCTCGGGCGTCCTGGCAGCTCTTCCACCTCGACCGATTGGATACATTGTCGTACCTCCTGCGAATTCCTGCTCCTGCTAATGTGCCACGGGCGTCCCCGCCCGTGCTCGAGCATGGCCAGGATGGCCATGGCACAACACTGCTACGCCCTGGCCACGGCGTTGGCAGCCTTCAAAATGTTGGGCAGGGCGCCGCACCGGCAGTAGTTACCGGCAATCGCCGCCCGGATTTGCGCCGACGTCGCGCGCGGGTGCTGGTCCAGCAACGCCTTAAGCGACATGATCATCCCCGGAGTGCAAAAACCGCACTGGAGGGCGTCGTGCTCGACAAAGGCCTTCTGCAAGCGCCCCAGCAGTTTCCCCTGCGCCAGGCCTTCGATGGTGATGATCTTCTTCCCTTGGGCATTCACCGCCAGAGTCATGCAGGAGCAGACAGCGCGCCCGTCCATCAGCACCGTACACGCGCCACACTCGCCATGGTCGCAGGTGCGCTTGGTGCCGGTCAGGTTCAGCCGCTCGCGCAGAGCCTCCACCAGGGTGACGCGCGGCTCGAGCTTCAGGACATGGTCCTTGCCGTTCACGTTCAGCCTGACCTCGACATCGCCAGGCCCCAGCGGCGGGCGTTGGGTGGTGGAGGCCTGGGCACGGCGGGCAGGCTTCACCAACATGCCCACCGCCACCGCCCCGCCGGCCATTCCCGCCGTTTTCAGGAATTTCCTTCGCGAAAGCTTCTGTTTGCCCTTTTTGGTCTTCAACATGGCGGACTCCGAGGCTCCGTCTCTAGAACGCTAACCCCCGGCTCGAGACGGACGTGCAAGGATTGGGAAACTGGGACACCTTGTCCCCTGGGTGAAAGTTACGATACCGACACCGGTACGCCCCTCGCGGAGCAAGCAGATTGCCATGGGATGAGGTCTTTCGTAGCGGCGGCTATACGCCGCCGCATGGCGAGGTAAACTCGCCGTTACGTTCCGGCATGGCGAGGTAAACTCGCCGCTACGTCATCGAACCGAGGCACTACCCGCCAATGAAGGCCGGCATGTAAGATCGGAATCGGCAACTGGCAGAATACATTGTTTTTCCTTTGTGGTAATCTAGCAGGCGAGACGGCAAGTTATGCCGGTGCTTGCCGTATCGTTACAGGAAGGCAAGCTATTCCTCGGGGGTAAGAGGTCATGACCATTCAGGTGGAACTCGATCCGGAACTGGGAGCGCGACTCGCTGCTAAGGCTCGTGCCCAGGGCATGCCGCTCGAAAGGGCGGCGGCGCGTATTCTGGAGGAGGCGATGGCTTCCGGGTTTAAACCCTCTGGCGATCTCACCATCGGCGATTTTCATACCCTGCTGGCTTCCATGGCGGAAGGTTCGGAGCGTCTGCCGAATCTCTCGACCGAAAGTTTTACGCGCGAAAGCTTCTATGAGGACCGCGCCTAAATGCCGGGCACTGCCTATTTAGTCGACAGTAATGTTCTGCTGCGTTGGGTAAAGCCGGATGATCGTGACTATCCCTTGGTCGTCTCGGCAATTGAAGTCATTCTTGCGGATGGCGGTGTGCTTTGCTACACATCGCAAAATGTCGCGGAGTTCTGGAATGCCTGTACTCGACCCCTCGCTCAGAATGGGTTCGGTCTTTCCCCTCACGAAACCGACCGGCGGGCCAGAGCCTCTGAGGAGAAGTTGCGGTTTCTTCCTGACAGCGTGGCAGTCCACCAGGAAAGGCGCGCCCTACTTGTGAGCCACAACGTTTCTGGCGTGCAGGTCCACGACGCACGATTGGCGGCGGCGATGCGCGTCCACGGCATCGAACGGGTTCTCACCTTCAACGAGCGGGATTTTGCCCGCTACCCTGACATCCAGGCTGTTCATCCGCGGGCACTCCTGCCCAACAATCGATAGTGAGTCGAACGAGACCGTCCCGGCCTCGATCAGCCGGCTCCACGGTCACGAGTTTTGTGACGGGCATTCGTCTTTGCCACGCGTGAGAAAAGCCGTGGAAGCAGGAAAGGTCCGACCGTGGCGTATCCCCTGAGCGGGTTTATCTCCGGTGCTGATGCAACTCCAGTTCTACGGCGCCAACCCACGGTTCCTAAACGCTAGGAACTTTGTCCCCAGCGACTGGATCCCGTGATAGAGTTTCGAGGCTGGCAAATTTCGTTTTCGGGGCAACGGTCGGCTTGATGACATTGCATTGGCGCCACATCGCTCATTTTGCCGAGTGCCGCAACCGGTCCTCGGTCGGGTTGGGCGGGAGGCGGCATTTCCTCAGCGCGGTGCTCGGCGCCCTCTTGATGATGGCGGGCGTGAGTTTTCTATGCGCCCAGTCTGACAGCACGGGAGCGTTAGGCGGGACCATCACCTTCCTGAACAGAGCCGTGCCGGGCGCCACGGTGGTGCTCGCGAGCAACGCGACGAATCAGACTGTCACCATGATCTCGGGGGAAAACGGAAGCTATCGCTTCTCGTTGCTTGTCCCCGGCACGTACCGGGTGAGCTTTTCCGCCCCCGGATTCAAAACCGCGCAAGTCCCTTCGATAGCCGTCAGCGTTTCGGAAGCTCCCACCCTGGACGCCAGCCTGGAACCGGGCGACCCCCGGCAGAGGGTGGCGTGCAACTGCCGCTTGAGCCTGTCGGGCTCGTCGTCAGGCACCCTGCTGGATCATAAAACCATTACCGGCGTGCCGCTGACCACCCGCAACTTTGCCCAGCTTCTCTCCATGTCTTCGGGTACGGTCGCGGATGTGAACAATGCCGGAACCCTGGGCCGAGGAAACTCGACGGTCAACGTGAATGGAAGCACCACCGCGGGCAGCTACACGATTGAGGGAGCTTACCCCCCCAGCACCGTCCCCAATCCCGACGCCATCGCCGAGTTCAAGATCCAGACCTCGCAGTTCGATGCCGGCTATGGCGCGCTGGTGCCCGGCACCAACGTGATCACCCGGGGCGGAGAGAGTCTCGTTCACGGCACCGCCTGGGAATTTGTTCGCAACGACATCTTCAATGCCAATGCGTTCTTTCGGAATGCCACCGGGCAACCCAAACCGAATCTGAAACAAAACCAGTTCGGAGTGACGCTGGGCGGCCCGGTCCTCAAGGATAAGTGGTTCTTTTTCGGCTCCTACCAGGGAACGCGGCAGGTGAACGGTTTGGACCCCACCTCCGTGGCCACGGTCATCCTTCCACCTCTCACCAGCGATCGGTCGGTGGCGGCGCTGGCGGCCCAGTTGTGCCCAGGCAATCATCTGCTCGCGAGCGGGCCGAATGCGGGCCAGCCGGACCCGAGCTATCTGACCTTTGCCAGCGGGAAGCAACTGGACTGCGCGAACCAGAATACGGCCACGACCGTTCCCATCAATCCGGTGGCCCTGCGCATCCTGCAAACCAAGCTGCCCGACGGCTCCTACCTGATCCCGGTGCCCCAGACAATTCTTGCGTCAGGCAGCAATGCCGGCATGGGTTTTTCCTCCTTCAGCTTCCCGTCCTATTACAATGAGGATCATTTCGTAGCGAACAGCGACTATGTGGCGTCGCCGGTCAACACCTTGTCGTGGCGCGGCTTTTTTTCACGAATCAACCAACTCCGATCTCTGGGAGCGCCGGGCGGGGCGACGGTCACCCCGGTGCTTCCGGGCGCCGGCTCTCCCCAGGCGCTGCACGCACAGGACGATGCGCTCTCCTTCAAGCTGACCTCAGTTCTAACCCCGAAGGTGGCGAACGAAGCGCGCTTTGCCTACACGCGCGCCCTTCAGTATGCCCGCGGCGTCGGCACTCCCTCGGCGGATTCCTTCGGCATGACCCCCGTGGACCCGTTCTTTCCCCTGCCGCCGGAAGTCACCATGCTGGGCCCCATGGGAACGTTCCGCTTTTTCGGCAACGGCGCCAACGACTTCTGGACGCTCACCAACACGTTCGCGTGGACGAACAATCTCTCGGTGGTTCATGGCAGGCACAATGCCCGGGTGGGCGGAGTATTTCTCGAGCAATACAACGACCGGCTGGACACCGGCGCCGCACGCGGCAAAATCACCTTCGAGACCTTCGAGGATTTACTGGTGGGCCTGAGCGCGGCGGATAATCAAAGTCCGGGCGGCCGCAGCAACATCGAGACGGCGAGAGCCAACGAGGGGGTGGGGCCGCGCGGCGAGGCGCAGTATCAGTACCGGCACGATTACGGGGCGGCGTTCGCGCAGGACGATTTCAAGGTGACGCCGCGCCTCGCGCTCAATGCCGGCCTGCGCTGGGAATATGTGGGCCCCTCGTCCGACCGGGGCGGTACGATCGGGAACGTCTGGCCGTCGCTGCTCGAGCAAGTCCCCATGCCGCCGCCCGGGGGAACTCTGGTCGGCGACGTGGTCGCGGCGAACTACAATCCGGCCCTGGTCAATCCCTACACGGGCCAGCCGTTCGGTCCGCCGCCCATGGGTGTACGGACCGGTCCCACCCGCAGTTTCTATCAGAACAACACGCCGCTCACGAAATTTGCCCCCCGCATTGGTTTTGCGTGGCAGCCGTTCGGAGCCGCCGGGCGCGCCGCAGTGCGCGGCGGGTATGGCTGGTTTTACCAGGCGCCGCCTTTCAGCGCCAACGCCGCCAATGCTCCCCTGTTCACGGCGGCGCCGTACGCGCAGGGATTCACCAATACCGACTCGAGTAATGGCCCGTCGGATCTCGAGAAGCCGTTTCCGACGACCACGCTCGGCTTTGTGGCGCGCACCCCGACCTCCCAGCTTTCTGACCGGATCGCCGGTCCGGAATATAAGATCCCCCAGCTCCAGCAATGGAACCTGAGCATTCAGACCAAACTGCCCCGGGCCTTCACTCTTGACATCGGCTACGTGGGGTCGTACGGTGAGCACCTGTTGGTCGGCGTGGGCGCGAACCAGCCGCGGCTCGCCAGTCCCACGAACCCGGCGAACTGCGGCTACACGGGAGTGCCTGCCGATTGCATCACCGCCAATACCGCCGTAAACGCGGAACTGCGCGTTCCGTTCATGGGAGAGAGCCCCTCCGCCTTGACCGATAGCCAGTTTACCGGCGAGTCGTGGTATCACGGGCTGCAAGTGACTCTGCGCAGGCAGATCGCTCACGGCCTGAGCCTTCAATCTGCCTATACCCTGTCGAAGGCCATGAACGACACTTCCATCTTTAACGATTTGAATTATCTATCCAGCAATTGGGCGCGCGCGACATTTGACCGCACGCACCGGAGCGTGACCAACTTCGATTACCAGTTCCCCCATTCCGCCCACGGCAAGGAGGGGAAACTGTTGAACGGGTGGTCCACAACCGGGATTGTTATTCTGCAAAGCGGATTGCCGCTGACCCTGACCGATCCGGCGGGAGGCGCCGTCTACGGTGATGCCTCGCCCGCAACCGTCACGCTCTGCCCGGGTCGAACGGCCGCCGCCCTGGTCACATCCGGCAGCGTGCAAGCGAGACTCGGCGGCTGGGTCAATGCGTCGGCATTGTGCTCTGCGCCCGCAATTGGTTCCGACGGCGCAACCGGGTACGGCAACGCCGGCCAGAGCCTGCTCGCCGGGCCGCCGCAGGTTAATACCGATTTTTCGCTGGGAAAGAGGACCGTGGTGGGAGGACTCCGCGAAAACGCCGAACTGGCGTTCCGCGCCGAGTTCTACAACTCCCTCAACCATCCCCAGTTCAGCAATCCAGGCACGACGCTGGGGACGGCAAACTTCGGGGTGATCACCCAGACCTCGGTCGCCCCCCGCCTGATCCAGTTCGCATTGAAATACCTCTTCTGACGGCGGGGGCCGACAGTTATTATCCCCGTCTTTTCTCTGTGACCTCTGTGCTACTAATCCCAAGATTCTTCGTGACGGGCGAAGATTTCGTGCCACGGGCGTCCCGCCCGTACTCGAGCATGGCCGGGACGGCCATGGCACAGCTTTGGTTGCGGCTGGCAACTGCGCTGTGTCTTATCAAGCCAGGATTTCGCGGACCATCTTGGTGGTTTCAGTGACCTGGTCCGAATACCTTGGGTAGAGGCCGATAATGGTGCCATCAATCGGCTTGATGTTCTTATAAGCCCACTCGATGGCTTGGCGCTTCTGTTCTTCCGAGTCGCATTTGCGGCCTGCCCCCAGGACCTTATAGACCAGCGCGGGCTTATCCACCTGGCGTATGGCCGCAACCATCTTCGGCGGGTCGGAGGCGATCCAGCCCTCGTCCAGGGGAAGCGTGCCAATCTCTTTCATCCAATCCTCGTGGTGCCGGGTGACATAGTGCAATCCCGTCATGTAGAAGTCGTTGCCGAATCCCTTTTCATGGAGCGTGGCCAGAATCTTGGGGTTGTGGGTGGATATGCCCGCCGCGATTCCCAGGTCGTGAACGCTGTTTACATAGGTCTTGAGCAGATCGATTTTCCCGGCGCGGAAAAGGATGTCGGTGGCCCCGCCGTGAAAGGCGATGCCGACGGGTTTGAACTCCGCCGCCGCTTGCGCGCACTTGATGGTCCCCGCCAGAACATCTTCCGGCGTCCGCCCCATCTTCTCGTCGTAGTGCCACGATGCGGCCAGGCAGATGAATTGGATCTTGCACCCCGCGGCGCGAATCTTGGGGATTTGCCGCTTCTGGTCGTAATTGAAACTGTACTGCCAGGTGTTGATCCCGGCCTTCTCACAGTCGAGCAGCAACTTGACGATGCGCTCATCCGTGAACCATTCGAGCATGTGCTGGTCGTAAAGACGATTGTGGTGGGAATAGCCATAAATGGGATTGCTGCCCACGATGAGCCGCGTTACGCGGTGCGGCCCCAGGCTCACGGTCGGCAACAAATCGGATGGCTCCGCCCGCAGCATTCCCGGCACCACCAGGCTGGCGGCTACGGAAGTCGCGCCTTTCAGAAAGTCGCGGCGGCTGCTATCGGGTTGAGATGAATCCGAGCTTTCGTGCGATTTGAATGAAGATGTCTTATCCATAATTTCCTCCCGGCGTGGCGAAGCCACGAGAATGACGATGGGACGCTACTACTCTCCCCGCACTCTGTCAATCCCCAGTGGGCCCAATTGTGCACAAGGCTCCTCAAGTCCCCGCAGCACCCCCTTCCATGGACATTGTGTCGCTGTGGAGGACAAATTGGCTCTCGACCTCGACGCGGGCTCTCAGCACGCCGAATGGGTCGGCATTTTCGCTCCCGGAAGGCCGGTAGCTGCTGCTACTGCACTCCTAAATTGTACCGTCGGCTTTGATACCGAAATCGCCAATCACAAATCGCCCGATGACGCGATGGCCCGATCGCCCGATTCCCCACAGCCCCGCCTTTTTGTGTTATCCTGCCGCATTCGATTCGGCCCAAAACTTTATCTTGGAGACCCAGCATGTCTGATTATCGTTATCTTCTTTCCGAACGCGAGATTCCCAAAGTCTGGTACAACGTGATCCCGGACTTACCCGCGCCCATGTCGCCGCCTTTGCACCCCGGCACGTTGCAACCGGCGGGGCCGCAGGATCTCGAGGCCATCTTTCCCCACGCGCTGATCGAGCAGGAGATGACGGCGGCGCAGAACATTCCCATCCCCGAACCGGTTCTCGACGTTCTGCGCATGTGGCGGCCCACGCCCTTGCACCGCGCGCTACGCCTCGAGAAGGCGCTCGCCACTCCCGCCAGGATCTTTTACAAGAACGAAGGAGTCTCACCCGCCGGCAGCCACAAGCCCAACACGGCGGTCGCGCAGGCGTACTACAACCAAGCCGCCGGGGTCAAACGCTTGACCACGGAAACCGGCGCGGGACAGTGGGGCAGTGCGCTGGCGCTGGCATGCAATGTGTTCGGCATGGAGTGCATGGTCTATATGGTGAAGTGCAGCTTCTATCAGAAACCGCACCGCCGCACCATGATGGAATGCTGGGGCGCGAAATGCGTTCCATCCCCCAGTGACCTGACGCAAGCCGGGCGAAAGATTCTTGCGGAGGACCCTGAAACTCCGGGCAGCCTCGGTATCGCCATCAGCGAAGCGGTGGAAGACGCCGCCCTTCATCAGGACACCAACTATTCCCTGGGCAGCGTGCTGAACCACGTGCTGCTGCACCAAACCGTGATCGGGCAGGAAGCCATTGCACAGATGAAACTCGCCGGAGCAACGCCTGACATCGTCATCGGCTGTTGCGGCGGAGGGAGCAATTTCGCCGGGCTGGCATTCCCCTATGTGCCGCAAAAGGCCGCGGGCAAAAATATCCGGCTGATCGGCGTCGAGCCCGCCGCGTGTCCCACCATGACCAAGGGCATTTACGCTTACGACTTCGGCGATAAGAGCGGCATGACTCCCCTGCTGAAGATGGACACGCTGGGGCACGACTTTATCCCGCCCGGGATTCATGCGGGCGGCCTGCGCTATCACGGCATGGCGCCCCTGGTGAGCCTGCTCCACCGGGAGGGCGTCGTGGAAGCGGTGAGCTATCCGCAACTCAAGTGCTTTGAAGCCGCGCTGACTTTCGCGCGCGCCGAGGGCCTGATCGTGGCCCCGGAAACTTCCCACGCCGTCTGCTGCGTGGTGGATGAAGCGCTGAAGGCCAAGGATGAGGGCAAAGAGAAAACCATCCTCTTCAACCTCAGCGGGCATGGGCACTTTGATATGGCCGCGTATGAGAAGTATTTTGCCGGCGAGCTTTTCGACTACGAATATCCGAAAGCCAAAATTCACGAGGCGCTGGCGCACTTGCCGAAAGCTTCTTGATCCACAGATGGCGCAGATTTCACAGATAGGAGGCTGTCAGCAATCAGCAGTCAGCTAGAGCTTTTGCTGGCCGTTGATGGCTAAAATCTGAAGCCTCGTCATTGGAATCTGCGTAATCTGTGTAATCTGAGGATTTATGTATCTTTTCCGAAGGCGACCACGAAGTATTCTGCGTGGGCGGGGCCGGGGTTGCGGATTCCGTGCTCGTCGTTCGAACCCACGAAACCCACCGAGCCGGGGCCCAACTGAGTTGACTTACCGCTGATGGTGATCTCGATCGCACCCTCCCGGACCAGGAACATCTCCTCGTGCAGATGGTGATGCGCCGGGTGGGGCATGGCTCCCGGCGCCAGTTTGGTCTGATGAACTTCCAGGTAGCAGCCATCGTGCAGTTCGCCCTCCAGCACCGGGCGGGACTCATTCTCGCCATTTTTACGAACCGGCAATTCTGCGTAGGGAAATACCTTGCTCGGTAATGCCGTCTTCTGTGCCGCAACCCCCGGGGCCGCGGCCAGTGCGCCAACCAGCAAGCATAAATCTCTTCGTGAATAGGTCATGACTCTTCTCCGCTTTGTTCCCCGAAGGGGAACAATATCATTAGCCGTGGGTGAAACCCACGGATAGGGGCCCTCTAACGAGAATCCTCCTCGACCCCGCAGGGGTCGAATCCCTTATTCTTTTGAATTGCCGCACAGCTGAATTCAACCCCTTCGGGGTTGGCAAGTCTCCGGGTACGCAATATCCGTGGGTTTCACCCACGGCTAATGACATTGGACCTCTTCGAGGTCCCCCCTTGACGGTCGCACCAACAGCATATTCCCTCCGCGGAAATTTACAAGTATAGTTTCATGCTTCCCGCCGGTGCGTCGGCCGAATTCATGCTGTGAGATGGGAAGAGAAATTCCCGGTGCCCTTCGTCCCAACCGCCCGGGAACAGGAGTCTGCCCGTGAACACGTCTGAAAACAAACTACTGGTCGGAATCGATATTGGCGGCACCAAAACCGCCGTCCTGCTTTCCTCGGCCCCGCCGGAGGTCATCGCGCGCAAGCAGTTCGCCACCCGTCCTGCGCAGGGGCCGGAGCGAGCCCTGGAATTGATCAAGTCGGGAATTCGCGAGATGCTGGTTGAGCAAGGCGCTGACACCAGCGCCATCGCGCGGCTGGGAGTAAGTTGCGGAGGCCCGCTCGACCGCGTGCAGGGGATTATCCAATCACCGCCCAATCTGCCCACATGGGATGACGTGCCGATCAAGGCCATCCTGGAGCGCGAATTCCAAGCCGAATGCTTGATCGAAAATGACGCGAATGCCGGGGCCGTGGCGGAGCATCGATTCGGCGCCGGCAAAGGTTGCCAGAACATGGTGTTCCTGACCATGGGCACCGGCCTCGGCGCCGGCGTCATCACCGACGGGCGACTCTACCGCGGCGCGAACGACCTGGCCGGCGAAGTGGGCCACCTGCGCCTGACCCGCACGGGCCCCATCGGCCACAACAAGAAAGGCTCGGCGGAAGGTTGGGCCAGCGGCGGCGGCATGGCGCAGGTGGCCCAGCAGGCGGTGGCCGCGGCGCTCAAGAAAAAACGCTCGACGCGCCTGGCGAAGTTGTATCGCTCGGGAGGGCCCATCACGGCAAAGGATATTGGTACGGCGGCACGGCAGGGCGACGAAGTGGCGCGGGAAGTTCTCGAAACCACGGGGGAAAAGCTGGGAGAAGTCCTGGCGATTCTGGTTGACCTGCTGAACCCCGACCGCATCGTGATCGGCGGTCTGGCCATGCGCCTGGGTGATTTGCTCCTCGAACCCGCACGCCGCGTCGTCAAGCGTGAGGCGCTGGAATTGCCGGCCCGCACCTGCCAGGTCATCCCGGCCTCGCTCGGGGAGAGCATCGGCGATGCCGCCGCGCTCTGCATTGCCATGGGAATCTAATTCCCGGGCTGAGCGGAGGCGGGAGTTGCGGGCCGGGGCGGGGCGAGCTGCCGGCACACATCCGCGACGGTATCCGCCGCGAGGTCGGCGGCGTGCCAGTTATAGGTTTTGGGGAGCCAAAGGTTCTTCTGCACGTCCTCGGGAGTTTGTCCCTGCTTCAGGCGCATTTGCACCTGGGCCACCAGCCACTCCAGGAACTTGCGGAAATCCACCAAGTCCTTCTTGCCGCCGGGGGCGCCGTGGCCTGGAACGTAGGTGTCAACGTCCCAGCCCTCGACTTGCCGCAGCACCTCGATCCAGCTTTGCACGTTGCGCGAACCGATGCGCGGAAAATACTGGTTGTCGTAGAGCTCACCCAGGAAGAGCGTTTTCGCGGCAGGCAAATACACCACGGCGTCTTCGGGGGAAGTCCCGCCGCGCAACAAGCTGGACATGCGGATTTCCTGCCCGCCCAAGTGGAGCGTCATCTTTTCATCGAAGGTTTGCGTGGTGGGGGTTACGTGGAAGCCCCGCATGCGCGCTTCGAGGCGCCATCCCTGTTCACCGTGCATGCGATCGTAAAGTTCCTGCCGGTACTGGAGCATTTCCGCTTGCGCCGTCCGGGTGGAAATCAGGATGGCGAGCTCATCGGTGAAAACTTCGTTGCCCAACATGTGGTCGGCTGCCGAACTGGTGTTGATAACGTAGCGAATGGGGAGATCGGTGCGCTGGCGGATTTCGTAGAGCAGATCGCGCGCGTGCATCGGGCTGTTGGAAGTATCGACCACCACCACGCCCTGCGAGGTCACGATGAATCCCGCCGTCGCCGGGCGGGTGAAAAGGGGATCGCATTCCTGATCGATCACATCGTCAGGAATCCATGCGAATACTTTCGGTTTGACCTCTTGGACACTGTAAAGCAGCAGAGAGGCAGCGCGACCGCGAAAAGGCGCCAGGAAATAGCCTGCGGCGAAGAGAGCCAGCAACAGATTGCAAGTGATCCGGAGCCGGGAGCAGGCGTGGGCACGGCGGGTCCGCGCAACCTCTCGCCTGCAACCTAGAACCTGTAACCTGTAACCTGCCTCAAATATCCACATAAACTTGCGCTCGCCAGCCTCGCGCGGTTTTTTCCAGCGCGAGTTGATGATAAGTAATCGCTTTGACCAGCAATTTGGCCTGGTGCCGCGGCCACTGGAATTTTTCGCCGCGCGCCACGGCGCTCAGCGAATCATCCTGAAGGCTCAGGATCTCAAAATCCCGGAACAGCCAGCCCTCGGCATCGTGCAGATATAAGAGCTCGCTCAGCCAATTCACCAAAAGGTCTTCGGGATCAGGTCCGCGGATTTGCAAAGGCACTTCCGCGCAGGGTTTGATCGTGTCCAAATCCACAATCACATTCATCAGGGCGCGCGCGGCGTTGGCGAACACTTCCTCACGCGTCGCCCCGAATGCCTCAAAGCCGACGTCCGCCGGATGTTCTAAGGTGCGAAAGGGGTGCATGTCATTGCTTCCGGCCGGCAACTTCCACCGCGGCATCGCTGGCGGCGGGGCGCCGACAACCCCACATCATACTGGAGAGATGCCCGCTTGGGTAGACACTACGGAGCGCGGGCATCCTGCCCGCTTTGGCGCGGGCGTCCCGTCCGTGCGCTCACGGCCAAAATGGCCGTACCCCAGCGGGCAGGATGCCCGCGCTCCGTCCGCAACGCTCCGTCCGCGCGACTTGCGTTTTTCGAGTGTGTCGAGTAGCATGACCACCTTTTCAGGTCAGTCTATGTTATTTCGCAGTTCGAACCCGGATGGAGCGTTGCTGGTGGGATTTGGCGCCGGTCTTTACTTGTTCTTTAAGGGCTTCCGTGTGTACCGCGAGTACCGCGTACTGCTGGACACTCCTGAAATCCCGATTCGCAGCATGGCCATGGGCCTGGTGGAAATTCATGGGAAGGCCCGAGCGGAGCAGACGGTGGCGAGCCCGGTGACACGAACTCCCTGCTGTTTCTACCAAGTGATGATCGAGCGTTGGGTTGCCGACAAGAACGGCGGCCACTGGGCGCACGCCGCTACCGACGCGGATGGCGTGAGGTTTTATCTCGAAGACGGGTCAGGCAAAGTGCTGGTGGACGCGCATCATGCCGAGTACGACTTGATCCGGACCGCGAAGGTGACCACGGGAGGGGCCTTGGGAAACTCCCTGGGGCGGCTGTTCTCAGGCCTTGGCGCTCCGGCCGTGGCCACGGGAACCATGGCCTCCCCAGCCGAACTTCATTCCTATGCCCAATCGGCGGTGAGCAGATTAAGCCATTCCTTTTTGGGTGGTGGAAACCTCCTCGGCATGGGAGGGGGCATCAACCTCGGCAGTGGGTTTTCGAACCGCTATCGGTTGAGCGAGTATCTGATTGTCCCCGGCCATTGGTACGACCTCACGGGAACGTGCGTGGAAAATCCCTCCCCCCAGGACGAATATGACCGCAATTTGATTGTGAAGGGAACGAACGAGCCGACCTTCCTGATTTCATGGCGCAGCGAGAAGGAAATCAAACAGACGCTGCGCAATCGCGCCGCTCTGCGGATTTTTGGAGGAGCGGCCCTCGCGGTGGCTTGCCTGGCATTTCTCTTGGCCAGATTGGGATGGCTCTGACACTTTAGGAGGCGCAAAAAATGGGTTTAACGATTCTGGTGGGACTGGTCGTGATCCTCTTCCTCGTGGGGATCTTCGCTTACCTCATCACCATTTACAACAGCCTGGTGCGTTTGAAAAACGATATCGATAAGGCCTGGGCGAATATCGACGTCCTGCTCAAGCAACGGCACGACGAGCTGCCCAAGTTGATCGAGACCTGCAAAGGTTACATGCAGTATGAACAGAAGACCTTTCAGCTCATCACCGAGGCGCGGACAGCTTACATGAAAGCCGGTTCCGTGAGTGAGAAGGCTCAGGCCGATAACATGATTTCCGGCGCGCTCAAGACCTTGTTCGCGGTGTCGGAGAACTATCCGGAGCTCAAGGCCAACAACAACTTCATGCAACTCCAGAAACGTATCTCCGAGTTGGAAGAAAAGATCGCCGACCGGCGCGAGTTCTTCAACGACGACGTCAACACCTACAACATCCGTATTCAGCAGTTTCCCGACGTTATCATCGCCGGCATGATGCACCTGCAACATCGCGACCTGTTCAAAGTGACGGAGGAAGACCGCCAGGACGTGGATGTGAAAATGACGTAGGCATTGGTGATTGGTGATTGATGATTGGTGATTGGTGATGGGTGATTTGTGATGGGTGATTGCTCAGCGTGGCTTTGCACTTGTCGGCCGAGTTCGAAAAATCCACCAATCACCAATCACCAATCATCAATCACCCATGAGGGGGGCTGACTATGGTAGCCGCGGCAGTGGTCATCGCCGTATTGGTGGTCATCGCGATCGTCATCATCGGGCTGGTCTTGTACTTAATCGGCATTTACAACAGCCTGATCACTCTAAAGAATGACATTGACCGCTCCTTCGCCAACATCGACGTGATGCTTAAACAACGGCACGACGAACTGCCGAAGCTCGTTGATACTTGCAAAGGCTATATGCAGTACGAGCAGAAGACCTTGCAGGCAGTGACCGACGCGCGCACCGCCTATATGCGCGCCACCACTCCCGCCGAGAAGACGCAAGCCGATGGCATGGTCTCGAGCGCGCTCAAGACCTTGTTCGCCGTGGCGGAGAACTATCCGGACCTGAAGGCCAACACGAACTTCATGCAACTGCAAGGGCGCATCACGGAGCTCGAGGAGAAGATCGCCGGGCAGCGCAACCGCTTCAATGATGACGTCAACCTTTACAATATCCGCATTGCCCAAATTCCCGCCAACCTTGTGGCCGGCTTCATGGGGCTGCAACCCCACGCGCTCTTCCAAGCCCCGGAGGCTGACCGCGAGGATGTGAAAATCAGCTTCACGTAAGATCTGCTGTCCAATCCCATCCCGTCATGATGATTTGTGGCTTCCGCGGATCGCCGCGATGGAACGATGGGGGCTGAAAACAAAAGGCCCGCTTGGGGGAGCGGGCCTGGGGAAAGGAGGAAACCTAAAACCAGTTCATTCCTTATCTCTTCTTTTTCTTTGCCTTTTTCACTGCCATAGCTTTTCCCCTCCTTTTCTGGAAGTCTTGGGGTCTGCGTGCCAAACCACCTTTTGTGGTTGTACACTGCATTGCCACAATATGTAGTAGGTTTTGGCCTTTTTGTCAAGAAGAATATTGTGACCCCCGGATTTTTCTTCGGATTCGCAGATTCCCACCACCCCTTCGAACGGCGGAATTCACCCCCGCGACGATGAAAGCGAGGCGACGCAGTTGGGATCGCCCATAAAAGACGAATTGAAAGTTTCTGATAATGCCGTTAAAATAGAGGTTTGTCTGGACGCAAACAAGGAGTCATATGAAGGACAAGATTCACCCGAACTATCATGAGGTCAATGTGGTCTGCGCGTGTGGTAACGCTTTCAAGACGCGCTCTACTCACAAGAGCGACCTCCTGCACCTGGACATCTGTTCCAAGTGCCATCCCTTCTACACGGGTAAGCAGAAGCTTGTGGACAGCGCTGGCCGCGTGGAGCGGTTCAACCGGAAGTACGCCGGATTCAAGAAAGCGACGCCCGCGCCTGCCGACGCGAAGACCGCCTCCAGCCGGTAACGGCGCGTGGGCCGGACGGCAGCGCGGGGAGTGGGGCGTATCGGAATTTCGGACCCAGGGATTTACACCAATTAGCGTAACGGGAGCCGGATGGCCACAATTCCTCCCTTCGATCCCTACATTTCCAAGCCCAAAGTTTATTTGGTGGGACGCCAGCACATCGCCGACGACGAGCTGGCGCGCTTCCTGGCCGATGAGGGGATGGTGTTCTCCACCGACGCCCCCGCGGCCGGCGAGGCCCTGGCGGAAATCGCCGGGCGTACTTGCTACATGTCGTTTGGCAAGGGGCGAAAAAGCAACCGCGAGTACCTGGAGAATATCCTCGCTTCCAAACACGGCAGCGTGCTGGAGCACGCCGTGTGGTGCCTGCTGATCACCGGCGTCAGCCGCGCCCTTACGCATGAACTGGTGCGCCACCGCGCGGGCTTCGGGTATTCGCAACTTTCTCAGCGCTACGTGGACGAAAGCGATGCGCGATACGTGGTGCCGCCGCTCTACCAGGAAAATCCCGAGCTGCGGGAGAAATGGCAGCAGACCATTGAATCTCTGCGCAAGGCATATGACGAACTCGCCGAGGCCACCGCGCAATTCGTGCAGCAGAAGCATCCGGAAATGCCCCCCCGCGACCGGCGCAAGTGGGCGCGCCAGGCCGCCCGGTCCATTCTTCCCAACGCCACCGAAACCAAGATTTTTGTGACGGGGAATTCCCGCGCCTGGCGGCACTTCCTCGAATTGCGCGGCAGCATCCACGCCGATACGGAAATCCGCTTGCTGGCGGTCGAGGTCTTCCGCGTCTTTAAGAAGGAATCTCCGAATATTTTCCAGGATATCGAGCTCGTGGATGAGCCCGATGGCATGCCTTCCGTCCACGTCGTTCACTCCAAGGTCTAGTGAGGTCCGCCCGTGAGCACGCACACGGTGGGAGCACGGCCTTTCCTTCCCGGATTTGCAATTCTTTTTGGCGGGGCGATTCTGACGTTCCTCGCGCTGATTGTCGCCACGGCAGAATTCGGGTGGGCCCTCGGAATGCCCATTCATGCTCTGGTGCTGCCCACCGCCTTCGTGGGTTCATACCTGGTGACCGCATGGGGAGCGCGCCTCTACTTCCCCCGCCCTTGGCGCACGGCCCTGCTGGTGGCCGCGCTCCTGGGCTTGCTGGTGGCGGCCTCCGCGGGGATCAGCCGGGTCTTCTACGATGTCTCTTTTGACGGCCAGGCGTACCATCAGGAAGGTGTTTACCAGCTCGCTCGGGGGTGGAATCCGCTCTTCACTCCTTCCATCAGTCTGATCTCCATCTTCAAATGCGTCCTATTGAATCACTACCCCAAAGGGCCCTGGATCGTTGCGGCGTCGATGTACCGGTTAACGGGACGTATCGAATCCGGCAAGTTCGCAAACCTTCTCCTAATGTGTGCGGCGTTTTTCCTGGCGCTTGCGGTTTTCGCCGGCTCTGGAAAGAAGCTGAGCGCCTGGCCCGTGGCCATGGCCGTGTTAGTCGCGGCCAACCCCGTGGCGGTATGCCAAATTTTCACTTTCTATGTCGATGGGCAAATGGCTTCGCTCCTTGTCTGCCTGGCCGCCCTCTGTTTCCTGAGCGCCACCGCCAGCAACCCCTGGGTGAACCTGTTGCTGTTGGAAGCCGCGGTTTTGATCATCCAGGTAAAGTTCACGGGCTTGGTGTACGTCACGATCCTCTTCGCAGGATTTCTTGCATTGCTCGCGTGGCAGAAGCGGCCCTGGCGGAAGCCATTCTACATGGCGGCCCTGGCCCTGGGGCTGGGGACGTGCGTCTTCGGAATGAATCCCTATGTGTTCAATATCCTCGAGAATGGCCACCCCTTCTACCCCTTTTTCGGAAGAGGAGAGCTTCCGAATTTCAGCCTGAGGAATGATACCCCTCCGGATTTTTGGGAAGCCAACCGGGTCGCGAACCTCGCGGCGTCGATTTTCTCGAGATCCCGTGTCTGGCCGCCCGAGTCCACGCTCAAAGTCCCCTGGCAAGTTGACCGTAGCGAATGGGGGCAATTTCAGCAACCTGATGTGCGGACGGGAGGATTCGGCCCCCTCTTTCCGGCGGCACTGGTTCTCTCTTGGGTGTTCCTGGCAATCCGTTTGTGGCGGGGTCGCGCCGCGCCCTGGGTCGCCACGGCTCTCATTTTGATCATCATTGCGTCGGTATTACCCGTTCATGCATGCTGGTGGGCCCGCTATGCCCCTCAGGTGTGGCTAATTCCGCTGGTGGCGCTGGCGCCGCTCGGGGGCGCCGGCGAGAAGCCGCATTGGCGCGGTCTTTCCTGGCTGGTGTTGCTCATCCTCAGTGTGAATGTGGCCGGGATCGCGATGGTCAATTTCGGTGCCAACCTGGACGCCACGCGTGGGATGGCGGGGGATCTAGCTGATCTTCGGGCCCATGCTCCCTTTAAAGTAGCCTTCGGTAATTTCCGCTCCAACCGCTTTCGTCTTCAGGAAGCCGGAATCCCGTTTATCGAGGATGAAGGAAACCTGAAGTGCGATCCGGAAGTCCAGGAAAACGAGAACCTCTGCATCGAGCATCAAGCGCTCTTGAGATAAGTCCAGGTTTCCGGAGCGGACGGAACCGAGATGGAGATGCGGTGGCGCAGGTGCGCCAGTTCCTGGGCAAGAAATTGCAAGTCCCGGGGTTCGGCGCGCGTCCCCTCGGCCACCACCACCTTGACCTCCGCATCGTTATTGTGCAGATGGGCGCGAATACCGGCCGCCAAGCGTCTGGCGCTGGCGCCGTCCAGGGCTCCTTCGATCTTCACCAACGTGCTGTGCAGGGCGCGCTCCAGGCTCACCCGGAGCGAACCGAGTTCCCCGGAACGCAGCGCCCATGGGGCGGAGCGATAGGTGTTGCGGACCAACTTGGGGTGTTGGAACAGATTGTGGCGCAGGGTGAAGCCGGTCCAGGCGGCGGCGGCGGGCGCCAGCCACGAACGCACGCGCGGGCCCAGGGAGGGCGGGCCGATGGCGGCGCGAATCTCCGCTTCCAAGCGGGCCGCGACTTCTGGCTGGGGGCTGGAGCGCTTCGCCACGCGGAAAAGCGGCCAGGCGAAGTGAATCTCCTCCGCCCAGCGCTGCGCTTTGGCGCGCATGTAGGGTGAATCAGACTGGTGGTAGCGCTTCCAACCCTGGAACCAGACCTCCACCGATCGCAGGATGGAAGGTCCATTGATACGGAAGTCGGTTTCGAAGCACTCGCGCTGCAAGTCCTCGATCTCTTCCGGCTTCATGGTGGGGTGTACCACCATGGAGGTGAAGCCATCGCAGTGGCGGTAGTAGCGCTCCGGGTCGGCTAACATTTCCGGGCGCATGCGCCCTTCCCGCATCACCCGCTCATAAAAGGGCGTGCCGGGCGTGGGACCATAGATGAGGAACTGGGGATAGGCGGGCCGCAGCGCCAGGAATTCCGCCATCTCCTCGCGAATGATCTCCGGGGTGTGATATTCGAAGCCCAGCATCATGGAGGAGAGCACGGTGATGCCGTGCGAGCGCAATTCCGGAATCAATTCCTCGATGGGTTTGCCCTGCTGCTTGGAGTAGCCCGAGCGTTTTCCTTCGTACCCCACCCAAACACCGTCCACGCCCGTCTCCAGCAGTTCCTGAGGAGTGAACCGGCTCAAGGCCTTGACGGAAGCGAAGGCGAAAATGGAGAGGGGCGTGCCGCGGGCCAGCACCAGTTCGCGCATGCGGGTGGCGCGGTCTTTGGCGAGGAGGAAATCCTCGTCGAGGATCGCCAGGCTCATGTGCGGGTCGACCTCGAGGTAGCGCTCGACGACGCGGAAGATATCGTCGCCGGTGGGGAGCAGGCGAATGTGGTGGCGCTTGAAGTAATACGACGTGCAGCAGAAGTCGCAGCCATTGGGGCAGCCGAGCCCGGCGAAGATCACGCCGGTGCGGTCCATCGGCACGGAAAAAATCTTCAAGTTGAGCATCACCAGGGGATGATCGTAAGGCATGGGCCGGGGCGGCTCATTCAGCAGGGCGCGGAAGAAGGCCACTCCCTCACCGCGGCAGAAGTAGTCGCCGTAGGGAGCCAGCGTGGCGTCGTCCAAAACCGTTCCATAACCGCCCAGGACGATTTTGGCGCGCGGCGCGTGCTTGCGCACCAGCGCCACCACTTCCTTCATGCGATGGAATAAAACCAGGTTGAAGGAAACGCCCACGTAGTCCGGCCCCTTCTTCAACTCGCGCACCAACTCGCGATGCGACGGATATTGGAGCACCACGGCCGGCGCATCCAGGTTGGCGGCAATGTAATCCAGCCCATAAGTGAAATTCACCGAGCGCGGGCTGAAGACGCCCTGGGCGCGGGTGACTTGTCCGTGCAGCACTTCGTAGCCCACGCTCGGAGCGTCTCCGTGCGCGGGGCCGAGGGGGCGGCAAACACTCGTCAGCAGGACTTTGGGACGGCGGGAAGAACCGACACTACGCACCTCGCTCGCTCCGCTGTCCTTGCCGGTGAGCGTGCGGACTTCACCCGAATTCTCTTCTGGCATCAAATCCTCTTTTTGCGAGGGTTCCTGAGGAGGGTACTATTCTATCACGAGGCTCGTCTTGACTCCAGCATAACTTTGGATGTTGGGCTAATTTAATTTCTCGTCACAATAGCCTCCCGCGTGGGCACTGTTCCCCGGGAGACCTTATTTCATAGCCCCAGGTACGTTTCGGAGGTCGCTCGCCACTTGCGCCGGTTGCCAATCGTTCCCGCGGTAAAGTCGGATGACTTTCCCGTCGGGGCCGATCAGCGCCGTGACCAGCGCGTGCACGATTTGGCCACCTTCGGTCCAGTATTTCAGGCCAAAGAACTCGGCTACTTTGCGAACCTGCTCCGGCGTGCCCGAGGCGAATTCCCAATGATCGAAGGGATGGGACTTGCCCGCGCAATCCAAGCCATAGGCCCGCAAGACAGCGGGTTTGTCGTATTCAGGGTCGATGCTAATGCTCAACAGGTGGGTGGAATTGATGAGCTTCGGGTCGCTGCGCACTTCCTCCAGGATTTGCGCGAAATTCTTGCTCATCAACGGACAATAGTCGGGAAGCGGGCACCGCGTATAAATGAAGGTCAGCAGCAAGGCCTTGCCATGGTATTGATGAAGATGAATCCGCTTGCCATCCTGATTGATAAGCCCGAAGTCCGGCACTTCCTGCCCCACAGGTGTGCGCGCAGATTCCGCAGACGCGAGCGGGTTGTTCTCCGGCTTGCCCTCTTCGCTGATGACGATCCCTTCCAGCCAGGCGCGGTCGCTCGCCACCACCAGAGTTGCGTGGACGGTTTGGCCCGGTTTAAGAACGTCGAAAGCCCACTTGTCTTTGATCGGATAGTCCATGGTCATGGCGGCCATGTAACCCGGAATCGCTTCGTGCGCCAGCGTTACGGTGCCTTCGCTCTTGCTTACCGCCACCACTTTCCCGCGCAGATCAAACCGTTGCTGCGGTAAGGGCTTCTCGGTTTGGCACGTGGCCAGAGCAAACGCCATGCTCAAGCCGGTGAGCCCTGCCATGAACCGTTGCGCGTGCATTAGGGACCTCCCCATGGAAAAAGCGGTGCGGCCTCGTAAAAGGGCGCAGCGGAGATTGTACACCTGGCCCTAGTAATGGAACCGGTACCGAAACTCGACATAGATTTGCCGCGGGTCGTTCCAGTGAAAGCCTCCGAACGTCAGACTGTTGTCCAGCTCCACGCGGCGGTTTGCCACATTCAGCGCGCTTACGGACACGCTGTATTTTTCGTCCAAGGATTTGCCCAGCGAAAGGTCGAACGTGGTGTGCTGAGGCAGATACGCCCCCGGATATTGCGCGTCGGGAATCCCGTTCGTGAACCCCGAGCCGTAGTACACATTCGTCGAAGCGTACGCGTGCCCGGGAAGGTTTCCATTGAAACCGAAGTTCAAGGTATTTCTCTGATCATGGTCCACCGCCGAATATCCCGGCGGTATATCGAGCGGGCAAGCCGAGTCGTTGCTGGTCGGGCAGATCAAGCCGCCGGTGATGGGGGAGGTTGCCCGCGCGAATTGATTGGCAAAGGCCAGGTGAAACTGGCCGCGATGCCAAAGGCGAGGAGACCGCAGGGTTAGCTCCGAACCTTGAATCAAGGCGGCATCCCAGGTGATCGGCCAGAACAGGTTTGATTCTCCGATATTGTTATGGTCCAGCCAATCGCTCGCCTCGGTTTGAAAGGTGTCGGCGTCAAGCACCCAGCCGCGGAAAGGAATCGTGAGGCCGAATTGGTGCTCTTCATCGCGTTCGCCGTGCAGCGGAGCGAAAGTAAAATTCTGGCTGTTGGCTAAGCCGAGCAGCGGGCCGGTGGCCGTCACCAGTGGCGGGGCTTGGTAATATTTTCCGTAGAAGACGCGGAACACCCAGTTCAGGCGCGGGATTCTGAGGGCGCCACCCAAACGCGGGTTCGTCGCGTTCTCCACCACGTCCGCCGTAAAGTGGGTTTGGCGGAGGCCGGCGATCAAGGTCAACCACGAGGTCACTTTGAACTTGTCATTGATGAAGGTGCTCTCCAGCCCGCCATTTACGCCAATGGAAGAGGAGGGGAAGTTCTGACTGCCGTCCGTGAATTGGTTGTCGAAGAGGTTGTACTGGTGCTGAGCGAATCCGTACACTCCGACCTCAACGTCGTTTCTCCAGACGTGTTCATTAAGAGTTGCCTGCAAGCCCGCGTATTGGGCAGCCTGATCCATGCTTGAGATAACGGGGTAGTCGTTCGCGCCGCCTCGGTAGTCGGCGCTGTTGTAGTGATAAAAGGGAGAAACCGTCAGCAGGGTATTGGCATTGAAGGTGCGGACCCAGGAGAAGGTGAGGTAGCCATCGCGCTCGTGCTCGCCATCCCGGAGGCCGTAACTGGAGGATTCCCCGGCCTCCACCAACTGCTGATTTCCAATGGAGTTCGGGTTCGGGTCGCAGGGAATCTGGTAATAATCCTCCCGTAGAGAGGTGACCAGCCGCAATTGGTTCTTGGGATTGGGATTGAAAATGAATGAAGCGAATCCCCCATAGCCATTCTCCGCATCGTGAAAAACTTGCGCAATCGGAGTCTGTAGACCGTAGTTGCTCCGATTGCCGTTTACGCTGACGTAATAGGCGAAGCGGTCGGTATGCGATCCGAAATTGAGTTGATCGTTGGTTTGATACCAATTGCCGAAGGTGGTGACGAGTTCCGCCTCATTGTTACGCTCGAAGCCGTTGCGGGGCACGATGTTGAACATTCCGTACGTACGGTCGCCCAAATCGGCCTCGTAGCTGCCTCTTTCCACTTCGAGATAATCGATGTCTTTGGGGTCAATCACCGGGGCTATGTTGGCGGCGATGTTGGTGTTGGGTATGGGTACGCCGTCAATGAGCCAGCCCACCTGGTGGCCGCCGCGCATGTGCAACATGTCGTGAGTCACATAGGCGGCAGGGGTATAGTCGGTGATCATTGCCATGCTGTTGGTGCGGTCGGCGCCGGGGGTTTGGGATATGTCCAGGCGATCGACCAGAGCGGTGGGGGTTACCGAATCCATGTTGGCCACCTCTCCCTGGCCCACGACAACGGTCGATTGATTCAGGGGCGCAATCGCTAATGGAAAGTGAAGAATCGGTGATGAGCCGGCATCGACGGTGATCGTCTGCTCCGCAGCCTGGAATTTAGGCTGAGTGACGGTGATCTTGTAGTCGCCGATGGGCACGGCGGCGAACGAAAACTCGCCGTTATCGTCCGTTTGGGTTGTTTGAGACCAATCCGAGGTGCTGGCCTGGAGCTTTACCGATGCTCCGGAAACAGGCCGATGCTGTGGGTCGTGCACGATTCCTTGTATTCTTCCAAAAATCGTGGCGTGAAGCAGGGAGCCGGACATCAGCAAGACCGCCACACACAAACAGTATACGAGCTTTCGCATAAAGCCTCCTCTCAGATGAATAGAGTTTAAGCGCCGGCCACAGGGCGGCGAGTAGGAGCAGGCCTTGTGCCTGCCCTCCGCAGGGACGCCCATGAGGGGCGCCCTTACAACAGGGCACGCGAAATTAATCCGTAGCGAGGATGAATCAGAGAGTGGCGCGAGGAGGTTGCTCAGGAATCCGCACGTGGGATGGCAACAGGTTTAGGTCTGAGGTGTTGTGGTCAAAACTCCAAGGCGCGAGCGGATTCGACCAAGGGTGTTCGGTGGGCTCATAAATCAAAGTGCTGAGCAGTGAACTCAGGTAGTTGTCTTGAGATTCCAATCCGCACTGGCCTCCCTTGCCCGCGCAGCAACTAGGAATGCGTCCCGAAGCGTGGTGATGGCCGGCACACATGCACGCTGCCGGGGGGCATGCGCAAACCTCCCCGGGGGCGCGCAGGAAAGCCCATCGCCCGCCGGGGGCGAGCAGCGCAGCAATGGTCAGAATAACCAGAAATCGGATGGTGATGCGCATAGGTTCTGATGGGAAGCCTGAAATACCAGTATAACAGATTATGGGCGGGAGAGAACGGTGCGCGAATATGAACAGCCGGGTTTTAAAGGAGGGTGCCTTGGCGGCAAGGATGTTCGTCGGGGCGAAGGGGTCTTCGAACTTGCCGCCAAGGGCTCAGCGTCGCTTTTGGGCGGGTCAAATCGCAACGCTGGAAGGCTTCGCACGCTATTCTTCTCATCGGCCATTCGGGTAAAAACTTGAGGGGATTTATGTCGCCCTCTCCGCAAAGGTGGCAACCTCACCCGTGATTGATCTGGAGAATCCCTTGGGCCTGCTTCGCCGGACTCGGCGTGCGGCCAATCCTGGAAACAAGTCCGCACCCATTCCCATAAATCTTATTGCCTACAATATAAACATCTCAAACATTTTTCCAAACAGCGATTGACGCAGGGATTGGGGAAGCGTAGAATCCCCACACATAGCAGCAGTAAAGCCGATTTGGTAGAGGGAACCGCTCGGCCGGCTTGCGCCAGAAAAAATTCCCTCTGTGCCCCTCGAGTTAGCGCCAGTCGATGGGAAACATGAGGTTGGGCAGAGGTTTTGCCAGCGGGATAGTGCAAAGCCTCCTCGCCTGGGGTGACTGCGATGGGGAACTCTCTGAGTGGCCCAGGGCTTGTCCTGGTTCTTCCGGCACTGGCGGTCGTGCTCGTGCTGATAGGGCTCGGCGCCCTCTATTGGCGGGGACGGGATCAAAGGCCGCACCGTAGCACGGACGTCTTCTGGTTTTCCAGCCTCCACTTTTTCAGCAAAGAACTCTCCGAGTGTCATGATCCCCAACAGATGGTGGACCAGTCACTGCGTGGCGCTCTCGACATGCTCGACACGCACGAAGGGTACCTCGTTTTGCATGACGAGGGTGACGAGGGAAACGTCCACTCTAGCATCCGCGGGATTTCAGCAATGGGGGCGGAACGGCTGAGCCGGGATCCCCTGCGCCGCTTCGTGCTTTCCAGTGGCGAACGCTGGGGGGCCCTGATGGTTTTTCCCGACCTGCGCCGCCCGGACGTGGCGGCGGCGTGGCAGCGCGACCCCATCTTCCATGAATTCTGCGAGGTTCTCAGGAGTGAAGGGCTGAGGACGCTGATCGTTGTCGGGTTGCAGGTTCGGGAAAAAAGTTATGGCACTCTGATCCTGGGTTTCCGCAGCACCCGGAGCTTTGACCCGCAGGAACTGCGCGTGGCGCTAGCGATCGGCAACCAGGTGAGCGTAGCAATCGAGAACTGGTCGCTGAACCGGGCGGCGGAGCGGCGCGACGGGGAGTTGCGAATCCTGCACCGCGTCGGCGAAGCGCTGCGCACGACTTTTGATATGAACGCCCAAATTGAAATCCTCCGCCGCGAGTTGAAAGGACTGATAGGCGGAGCCAATTTCGGTTTGGCCTTGCAGGATACCGCGCAAGGACCGTTGGAAGTGGTGGTGCCCTTTGAGAGCGCAGGGCCGGAGGGCACCTTACATGGCGGGCCGGCAAGTTCGCTGGCGCAATACGTGCAAAGGACACGCCAGCCACTCCTGGTGGCCAGTGACGTTCCGGGAGAGGTGCGGCGGCGGGGCCTCGGGCCCATGAATCCGCGCATCAAAACCTGGTGTGGGGTGCCCCTCCATTTCTCCGACGGATCGATGGGCGTGCTGGCACTGGCCGATATGGATCGCGAATCCACGGTCACCAAGACGCAGTTCGAGCTGGTGCAAGTGCTGGCGCAGGAGGCTGCCGGCGCCGTGGAGAACGCCCGCCTATTTAAAAAAGAGCAGCGGCGCTCCAGCCACCTGGCTTTGCTCAACGAACTGGGACGCAAAGCCAGCTCGGTTTTGAATCCGCAAGAGCTGCTGCCGAGCATTTGCCGGCAAGTCCGCAATGCTTTCGGTTACGACATGGCGCGGATCGAGATGCTGGATCCCGGGCGGGAGGAGTTGGTGGTGGAGGCGGAAGCCGGATACGGGCCGGAACTGATCGGCCGCCGCATTCGCATGGGTGATGGTCTGGCGGGCGTGGCGGCGGATTCGGGCGAGCCGGCGCTGGCCAACTCCGTGGTGAAAGAACCGCGCTACGTTGCCCTTCATCCCGGCGTTCGGTCGGCGCTCAGCCTTCCTTTGAAGTATCGCGAGGAACTTATCGGGGTTCTGAGCCTGGAGAGCCGGCAGGTCTACGCTTTCTCGCAGCAGGACGTGCTCACCTTGCGGACCCTGGCGGACCAACTGGCGATTGCCCTGCACAACGCGCGCGCCTATCAAGTGGCCTTGGAGCAGGCCATCACCGACGGGCTGACCGGGTTGAAAACCCATCGCTACTTCATGGAAGCCCTCGATCGCGAGTGGCGCCGCTCGACGCGCTCCGGCCACATGTTCTCCCTGATCATGATGGACCTGGACAGGTTCAAGCAGGTCAACGACCGGCACGGTCATCTGGAAGGTGACAAAGTTCTGGCGGCGGTGGCCAATGTGCTCAACGACCGGGTGCGGCAGTCGAATGTGGTGGCGCGCTACGGGGGCGATGAGTTTGCCATTATGTTACCGGAGACCCTCACCGACCAGGCACAAATTCTGGCCGAGCGCCTGCGCGCGAACATTGAAGCGGATCGCTATCTGGCCGCGCATGGCGTGACCGCCAGCTTCGGAATTTCGACTTTTCCTGTGCACGGCCCGACGCAGGAGGAAATCCTGCGCGTGGCGGATTCTGGCATGTATCTCGCCAAGCATCAGCAGGGCAACTGCGTGCGGGTGGCGTCCCTGACCATCGAGTCGGCGCATGGCGACTGGGAACGCCAGTTGTTGGAAGCGTACTTTGGCGTCACCATGAAGCGCATGTTTTCTACCGGGCCCGAGGCGTTCGATCATTACCTGGGGCGCTTCCAGGACCTCATGCTGAAGGGTAACGGTGAGGCTCCCTCGTTGCTGGATACCGTGACCGCGCTGGCTTTTGCCATCGATGCCAGGGACCATTACACGCAGGGCCACTCGCAGACCGTGTCGCGGCTCGCCGCGCAGATCGCACGCCAGATGAGCTTGCCCGATCCGGTGATTGAAGAAGTTCGTCTGGGCGGCATTCTTCACGATATTGGCAAGATTGGCGTGCCGGATGCGGTCCTTTACAAGCCCTCGGAGTTAACCCCGGAAGAACTCGACCTGATGAAGAGCCATGCCTTGCTGGGCGAGAGAATTCTCGAGCCCCTCAGGGTGAAGGCCATCGAACGGATTCGCGGTATGGTGCGGCATCATCATGAGATGGTTGACGGGTCGGGTTATCCCGACCATCTGAAGGGTGAAAATATCCCGCTGGGAGCTCGAATTATCGCCGTGGCGGACAGCTTCGACCCTATGGTTACGGGGCGCATATACAAACCCGAACGCAGCGTGCAAGAAGCCATCGAGGAACTGCACCGCTGCTGCGGAACGCAGTTCGACGCCGAAATCGTGGAGGCCTTTGTCCGCTCGCGGGAAAACCCAGTTGAGCCCCACTCCCTCGCCAGCATCGATGAACTGCTCAAGAATTGATCGGATCACCCGATTCCCTGAACCTCGTCGGCCGATAGGTTTCTATTGGCCGGGAAGTTGAACCCCGGAGAATGAGATCCGCGATGATTTCCGCCGTCACCGGGGCCAGCAGAATGCCGTTGCGGAAATGGCCGGTAGCGAAGACCAGGTTTTCAATTTCTCCATAACCCAGAATCGGCAGATGGTCCGCGGTGTCGGGCCGCAGTCCCGCCCACGCGCGCAGAAAGCGGAACTCGCTGACCATCGGCGCCAGGCGTAGTGCGCCTTCGAGAATGGAAAGCAGGCCTTTTGCCGTTACCGCCTTTTCGAATCCGGTATATTCCGCGGTCGTCCCGATCAGGAGACGCCGCTCCGGGCGCGGCACCAAGTAGTGAATCCCCGCGCGCACCACGAACGGCAACTCGCGCGGGGCCTCGAACTCCATCATCTGCCCGCTGCAGGGAGTGATTGGCAGGTGGGTCCCCAGCTCACGGGCAACTTCCCCTGACCAGCATCCTGCTGCCAGGACGTAAGTCTTGGCGCTGAAGGTGGCGTGGTTTTCCGCTGTGACGCCCGTGATGTGGTCCCCTTTGGTGTGGAACTTGTAAACGGCATGCCCTGCTTCGAAGCGCACCCCCGCGCGCTTGCCGGCAATCAGCAGGGCGTGCATCAGGCGCTCGTTGTCGACCCAATGATCGCCGGGGACAAAGAGGCCGCTGCGAACCTGCGGGGAAAGCTCCACCCCCCGGTCCCGGACCTCCGCAGCCGTCAGCGGTTGGAGGGTAAAGCCTTGCGCGGTCCGCGTACGGTGCACCTCCGCGAGCTCTTCCTCCAGGTCTTGGTTGAGCGCCACCAGTAGCGAGCCGTCGCTGCGATAACCGACGTGATGGCCGCTGGACTCTTCGATCTCCGCCGCGAAGCTAGGATAAAGACTGCGGCTGGCGACGCAGAGCTCCGAAAAAGTCCGGGGCTCGACCATCTCGCCCAACGGCGCGAGCATACCTGCCGCGGCGGAGCTGGCTTCCGCTCCGGGTTCGGAGCGGTCGAGGACCGTGACCTTCATCCCGGCCTGTGCCAGCCGCCAGGCGATCGAGCCACCGATGATCCCGCCGCCGATGATCAGCACGTCGGCAGCGTGTGAAGAATCTTCCGCCATCCAGCAAATCTTCCCCGGTCACCGTCTCAGTCGTAATACTCCAAGCCCAAGTGCGTGATCAAGTCCTCTCCGCGCAAGTGCCGGAGGGTGTTCTTGAGTTTCATGAGTTGGATGAATACGTCATGTTCCGGGTACAAACCTTTCGCCGTCATCGGACTCTTGAAGTAAAAGGACAGCCATTCCTGGATTCCCATCTTTGCCAGGGCGGGGCAGCGTTGGGCGAGGTCCATGAAAAGGACCAGGTCCAACCCCATGGGAGCGGCGAGGATGGAATCCCGGAACAGGCAATTTACCTTGATCTGCATCGGGTAGCCCAGCCAGCCGAAGATATCGATGTTATCCCAGCTCTCTTTGTTGTCGCCACGTGGCGGGTAGTATTCAATCCGGACCTTATGGTAGTAACCTTTATAGAGTTCAGGATAAAGATCCGGCTGGATGATGTGCTCGAGCACGGAAGACTTGGTAACTTCCTTGCTCTTGAAGTTGTCGGGATCGTCCAAAACCTCGCCATCCCGGTTACCCAGAATATTGGTGGAAAACCAACCCGTCAGGCCCAGCATCTTGGCCTTGATGCCTGGGGCCAACAAGGTCTTCATAAACGTCTGGCCGGATTTGAAGTCCTTCCCGCAGATCGGCACTTTCTTCTTGAGCGCCAGATGGGTGAGCGCGGGTATATCCACGGTAATATGCGGCGCGCCGTTGGCAAAGGGCACGCCGAGCTTCAAGGCGGCGTAGGCATAGATCATGCTTGGAGAAATGTCCGGGCTGTTGCCCTTGAGACCTTCCTCGAAGGTCTCGAGGGTGTCGTGAACCGGCTGCGGCTCAATGTAGACCTCCGTCGACGCGGCCCAAATCATCACCAGGCGGTCGGCTTTGGACTGCTTTTTGAATCGCTGGATGTCTTCCATCACCTGCTCGGCAAGGTCCATCTTGGACTGGCTCGATTTGATGTTGTTGGGATGAAGGTTCTTGACCCACTTTTGTTCAAATGCCGCGGGCATGGGCTCCACGCTCTTGAGAAAGCCCTTCAACTTCTCCACGTGTTCCTTTCCCAGAACCCCGGCTTTCTTGGCGGCCACATAAGCGTTGTCCTTGAAAAGATCCCATCCGCCAAAGACCACATCATCGAGATCCGCCAGGGGGACAAAGTCTTTAATCTTGGGAATGCGTTTCTCCGTCCGCTTGCCGAGACGAATGGTCCCCATCTGCGTGAGAGACCCTACGGGGAGCGCAATCCCTTTCCGCACCGCTTCCACGCCCCCGATCATCGTGGTCGCCACCGCCCCCAAGCCGACGGTAAGAACGCCCAGCTTTCCTTTTGCTGCTTCAACGGGTATCACTTTTTTTGCCACGATCTTATCCTCCCTATAAAAATTCGAAAATTAGTGCCTCCAGCCAAATCGGCTATGTTTCGCTAACCCCAAAGAAATTGCAATAGATTTTATTTCCGACGCGATTTTCCAGTAGGATGCGGAAGGAGGATAGCGCGGACTTGTTCTTTACGTCCGCGGCTTTTCCATGTTTTAGCACCAACCCGAAAGCGGTCCTTTTAGGACACGTGCAGCGCCGCGGCGTTGTCGCTGTCCCGGTGTGCCCTTACGACGATTTCAACATCGTGATCGAGTTTCACCAAGAAACGCAGCAACCGTTCAACCGAGAACTGCCGGAACTCCCCGCGCAGCATCTTGGATATGTCGGGCTGGCGAACCCCGAACAGCGCAGCGGCCTCCGTCTGTTTCATGTGGCGATTTTTCATAATGGTGTCGATCTTGAACACCAGTTGCGCCTTTACCAGATGCTCATCCGCATTCGGCACCCCAATATCCTTGAACACATTGCCGCCCCCTACTTCATAGCCTTTCCTGCTCATGGCTTTTCCCCTCTCGCTATCCGCTCCGCTTCGCGCAGCCGTTGTTTAATCAATTCCACGTCCCGGCGCGGCGTCTCGCGCCCGGTCTTGGACTTCTTCTGGAAGGCGTGAAGCACGTACACCGCCTCCTCACACCGCAACGTGTACACCGCCCGGAACGTATCACCCCGATAGTCCTTGACGATTTCCACCACTCCGGCCCCCCCGAAGCCGGTCAATGGTTTCGCGTCCCGATGCTTGCCGCCTTGCTGCGCGACATACAGCGCATAGCCCATGTGATCCTGCACCATTTCGGGGAACTCCCGCAAATCCTTGCGGCTCGATCCGACCCAAATGACAGGCTTCAAAGACGGTCCATCAGTCATCGCCGGTCCAATATAGTGATTTCACTATATCATGTCAAGGGAGTTTGTTGCCGTTGTGGCAAATAGGGTCCTTTGTGGGACGAGCGGCGCAGGCGCGCAGTGCCACCAATTCGCCGTCCGCAAACAAGTGAGAAGGGATTTAAAAACTACGTTGGTCTAATGGGATCGTATGGAGGGAATCGCTTACCCGGCTTCCAGACAGCTAACAGCACGATTCCGGCAATGTAGAAGGCGGTGCTGAACCACCAAGGGCATCCTATTACCATTCGCGCAAAAAAGCCCCAGAGCATCACGCCTTGCGCAATGCATAGCGCCAATAGTTGAGCCGCCGACCATCTCCTGTTCGCGCCCAATTCGTCACCCCGATTCGCTTTAGCGGTAGCTTGAGTTAGCATCTTGTGGGGGAGCGAGTATCCATTCCAAGCGCACCAAGCACCGAGCGCACCAACCATCCAATGCCACCGCGTCATACCACCTTGAAACGGCTTGGCGAACATTTCTGCAGCCGAGATGTAGAAGAGCGCGAACAGAGCTGCCATCCACCAGACCATCTGAAGTCGTTGTGGCGAAAGCGGCTTTCTTTGCACTATGGTTGCCTCTCTTCGCGAGAATGAAACAATTTTACTCTCTTTCAGGGCAATTATCGTGAGCAAGCGTTTTCGATTGTCTGCCGAGGACGAAACCTGCCCTTCAGGCGCATTTGTTTCAAAACGGGTAAGCTTTGGGACGAAGTTGGATAGCACTGAAATCAAGGGTCCCGGAGTCCCAAATCCCTGTCCGCAAAATGGCCCGAAGAGAAGGACCAAGGCCGTGTCAAGCTGTCGAACTCCAAGGTGCCTTCGGCACATTCATTTTCGGGGAAGGTGAAGGAGAGTAGCGCGGACCTGTTCGGTAGGTCCGCGGCTTTTCCATACCCAGACGGACGAGCCGCGGACCTACAAAACAGGTCCGCACTACGCCGATTGAGGGGGCGGAGTCTCACTGTCCGGCCTGGCTGAAGTGCTCGAACCGGGCCTTGGGGTCGGCGATGGTGGGTCTGCCTTCCAGGTCCACAAATCCTGGTTCGCCTTGCGCCACGAGCCGCTGGTGTCCGAGCAGCAACGCGGTGCTCTGGCGGAACCAGGGCTCGAACTCGGGATCGAGGGCAAAAGGATCCAGCAGGGGCCGGGTCTCCGGCGTGTTATGCTCCGTTCCGTTGAAGACGGGCCACCACCGCCGCTGCGCTGTGAAAACAATCTCCGCCAGGCGTTCGCGCGTATTGCGGGTGGGAATGACCTCCACGGCGTAAAACCCCATGGATTCCAACCGGTCCAGAAGCGCCTCGATATTCTGCTCGCCGGCGAGAACCGGATTTCCAAGGACGGGGTAGGTGGGAATCGACCCGAAGGCCAGGAAGATCCTGCGCAGGTCGGCCACGGAAACAAAAGCATCCGCATCTTCGGGCACATAGCACGGAGCGCCGGCTTTAAGGAGCTTTGCCCGGAGGAAAATTTGCAGAGTGGCATCGTCGCCCCCTGCCGGGGGAGCCGTGCCACAGCAAGCGGTTATGATTTCGGCGAGAGGCTTTCCCTGCTTCGCAGCCAGTTCCCGCAAGCGCCGGAGCACAGCGTAGGCCACGTGCCGCTCCGTGGCATTCCCGCGTGGGGTCAGCGCCACCACATCCTGCCATGAGGGGCCGTCCACACCCAGGCGGTCCCGGAAAAGCTTGGCGACCTTTCCGGTGATTTCACGGTTGCGGCGCTCGAGTGCCGCCCGCATGCGGGCGAGGTTCCGCATTTCGGGTGAAGATTCCGGGGGAATCCTCGTCACGCCTTTGCCGCACAGGTAGATGCGGCCGGGGTTGTCGGGATCGTTGAGCTTAAGGCCGGCTTCCGCCGCGTCACGGTCCATGGCCACAGCCTCGAGAGAGAAGGTAGCGGCAATGCCCGCAACTTCGCAGGCGCGGCGAAACTCCTCGTGCCCGGCCACCGTGTAATGATCGTTGATTCCCAGAACCGCGAGCCCTTCCCGCGCCGCCTGCCATACCGCTTCCGTCGGCGAGCGAAAGACGCTGAACGACTCGCTGGTATGGATATGGCCATTGGTGCCGCGGCGCGGTCTCGGGCCGAGCTGCGCGCACAGTTGCCCGAGAGCGGCGATACGCTGTTCAATCGTCCCTTGGTAAAGCTCCGCCTCGAGTTCCTTCGTCTGTTCTGTCATTGGGTTATTCATCGAACCATCACCTGTCCCGAGTCCACCACCAGCGTTTGGCCCGTGATGCATCGAGCCGCGTCGGAGCAGAGGAAAACCGCCGCCGCGGCCACGTCGGAGCGTTTGATGTCGCGCTTGAGGGCCGTCAAATTCACATAGTAGGGGATCACTTCCTCAGGCTTGATCCCCTTCTTGCGAGCGGCGGTCTTGACGTATTCCGGGTTCCAGATTTTCGATCCTTCAAAAACATTGCCTGGGGCGAGGGCGTTGACGCGGATGCCGTCGCTTCCCAGTTCCAGCGCCCAGCCGCGCATGAGGTGTAATTCCCCGGCCTTTGTGGCGTTGTATGCGGAGTTGGCCTTGGAGGCGTCGAGACCGCTCTTGGATGAGAGGATGATCATCGCCCCGCCGTCTCCCTGGGCGCGCATGATCCGTGCCGCCTCCCTCGCCACCAGGAAATAGCCGGTAAGGTTGATCTCCAGCGACAACCGCCACAATTTTACCGGCATGTCCACCAACTCGTAGGCGGGCGCAATCCCCGCCGCGCACACCGCGATGTCAACCCTTCCCCAATGGCGTAGCACCTGGTCAAAGGCCGTGGCGACGGCTGCTTCGTCGGTGACGTCCATGTGTACGGGAAAGGCGCGGGCGGGAGCGGCCGAATGGGCAGCCGCTTCTTTTGCGCCGGCATCATCGAGGTCGCAGAAGGCCACGGCGGCCCCGGCTTCGACCATTCCCTGAGCGATGCCGCAGCCCAAACCCGACGCCGCCCCCGTCACCACTGCGACCTTGCCCGCCAAGCCTTCCGTGGCCGTGCCCAGGAGGGCAGAACGATAGTGTTCCGCCTCCCAATTGATGATGAAGGCGGCGGAAGCAGGGGCTAGGTTGTGGGCGCCACCGCGTCCCGATGCCAGATGGGTGATTCCCGCGGCGGCCACGGCCAGCGACTCCGCTGCATCCAGCTTCTTGGCATCATCGGCCACGAGAAACGTTCCCACTTCCCGAACCACCGCGACGCGCGGCGGAGCCTTCTCCACCAGTGCGGCTTTCAATTTCCCCGGCAAGTCCTCCAGGGATTCGGCCAAAATCGCCCGGGCGCCGGTGTACACGATGTGATCCGGGGTCAGAGACCCCGCGGCCAGTAATTCCGCTCGCTCATCACACGCCACACTGGCCAGTTCGGCATTGTCCGTCAACCGGGCGAACGGGGCATTCCCCTTCACTTCCCGCCAACCCTGGCGGATCGAGACCATGGCCTTGCGCAAAGTCCGGGAATCCAGATCGGGGGGAGTACGAAGCGGCTTCATTCCCGGCTGGAAATACCGCTCGCAGCGGCTCACCCATTCCGCATGGAGCGCCACACAGGCTTGCGCCTCGGGAGCGGAAACCAGCAGGCCATGGTTCTCCATGAAAAGGACTGTGGGCAGGCACCCATGGGCCTGCTCATAGGCCTCAGCAGCCGACTTGACGACATTAGCCAGGACCCAGCCGGGATCGGTATACGGCACCCAGAGGGGTGGGGGTTCACCCGGCAGGGTGATCTCCTCCAGGGCCTTCAACCCGGGTCCACAGTTCAGGGCATTGGCAGCCACCGGGTGGGTGTGAATGACGAACTTGCCGAGCATGGCGTGCAGCGCGGTTTCGACCGAGGGCCGCCCCTTGCCGCCGACGATGGCAGAAGAAAAATGCTGAAGCACGCGAGCTTCGCGCGCGTCGGTTTCCAATGCGGCCAGGTCCGTTCGCGCAAAAATGCTCAGAACCGCCGCGATGTCCACTTCCACCCAGCCCGCCGACTCGCTCATCGCCGTCAAGGCCGTACCACTGGCCTTGATGGCCATGGTTCGTGCGTCGGGCGACTTCACCGAGGTGTTTCCACCGCCCACTTGCACGTAATCCTCTCGCGCGCCGACGGCGCGGGAGATTTCAATAAGCTGCGCCAGAGATTGTTTATCCATGGTGTGTGTCGCTACTCGCAATTAATGACGGACTTGATTCCTTGTCCCGCCTCGACCACGGCGTAGGCTTTTACCATATCCTGAAGATTAAAATGGTGTGTGAGGAAGCGTTCCCAAGGCACGTCGTGGCGAGAGACCATGGCCAGGGCTTCGTGGTAATGCTTGAGGTTGGAAGCAAAACAACCAAAAATGGAAATCTCGTTGTAGTGGATGAGATTGCTGTCCAGCGGCAGAATGGGGTCGTCTTTGGGTATACCCGCAAAAAATGAAATTCGACCTTTCTTTCGGACCAGCTTCAGGGCATCTGCCTGCGCCGCTTTCACCGAACAGGCGGTAATGGCGATATCGAATTTCTCCCCGCCCCCCGCCGCCAGAATCTTATTCACCGCGTCTCCCCCCGAGGTGTTCACCGTCAAGGCGAGCCCAAACTCCGTCACATAATCCAGCCTTTCCTGAGAAACATCGGCCACGATGACCGGGGTGGCGCCCCGCGCCTTCAGGCTGCTCGCGTGCATGATGCCAATCGGCCCGGCCCCGAAAATGACGGCGCGATCGCCAGGCTGGGGAGATAAGTACTCCTGGCCGTTCAAAACGCAGGAAAGAGGTTCAACCAGCGCGGCGCGCTCCACCGACATGGAGTCGGGAATGGGAATGACGTTGCCCTGGGCCACCGCGGCCGCCGGAATCTTGACGTATTCGGCGAACCCCCCGGCATAGTCGTAGCCTATGGCGGTAAAAGAATCACAGAGATTATATTGTTTGCGCCGGCAGTAGATACATTTCCCGCAACCCACGACGGTCGCCACCACCGCCCTTTGGCCAAGGTGGAGTCCCTGGTCCACGCCCGGGCCGATCTCGCCCACAGTTCCCACAATTTCGTGGCCGGTAATGGCGGGCGGCACCACGTTCTTCTGCCCGTGGGTGAAGATGCGCTTGTCGGTCCCGCACACGGAACAGCGCTGCACCCGCAGAACAACTTCCCCGGGCCCCGCCGTGGGTCGCGGGACATCCTCGATTCGCACGTCTCTTACCCCATGGAAAACTGCGGCTTTCATTAAAGGACTCATGTACCTCAGGCCTCCTCCGGCTGGTATCCAGATTTCCTGCCCGCCAAGCGCACTCGGGAGTTTGTTTTGTGCCCCATGCCCCTCAGGGGTGTCAGGCGAGACAGGTACAGAGGGATCGATTCGGGTCGACAAAATCTCGGGTCCACAAATACTGCGAAAAAGCGCTTCGCCCAAACCGGAAAGTATACATGCAATGTCACGCCAATTCAACTTCAGCGGTGGCGCACTCAGCTTGCAAGACGGGGAGGGAAGCACCTATCGGGAAGTGTATACTGGGCGCGTTGAATGTGCTATACACGTCCTCCGCTCTTTTCAGAAGAGAGCCGGGCACGGCCACGCCGAAATCTGATCTGGATTTAATCGAGCCCAGACGGAAAGTGGCCGAGAGAACTTTCAAGGAGACGGAATCATGCGTCCCATACACCGGTTCATCCTCGCCGTTTTGGTAAGCGTGGCTTGGGCGCAAGCCCAGACGACTCCCCAATCGGTTACGCGCGTACTTGCGGTCCCCATTCAGCCTGTCCCGGTGACGGCGTACCAGGTGCAGCGCTACATGATGGAACGGATTCCCAAACTTCCGGCCCCCCAAGGGTCCGAGCAGTGGACGCGCGAGGCGGCCAAGCTTCGCCAGCACATGCTCAATGACATTGCGTTCCACGGTTGGCCGCGCGAGTGGGTGGAATCCCGCCCACGGTTCGAAGAAGTGGGCCCCATCGAAAATGGCCAAGGCTACCGGTGGCGGAAACTGCGCTTTGAAATCGTTCCCGGTTACTGGTCAACCGCGATCCTCTACGAACCGGAAAATCCCGGCGGAAAGACTCCGGCCATCTTGTACGTTGAGGGGCACGAGCACGTGGGTAAGGCCGCGGAATATGCGCAAAAGGCTTGCATCAATTTTGCGAAGCGCGGAATCACGACCCTCGACCCCGAGTGGCTCGGGATGGGTGAGCTTGCCCAGGACCAGAATGCGCACGATTACGGCGCCCACCTGGACCTGGTGGGCGCGAACGCGCTGGGGCTCTTTTATTTGGCGATGCGTCGCGGGCTCGATTATCTTGCCGAGCTTCCGCAAGTTGACCCAAGCCGCCTAGGAGTCACGGGCCTCTCCGGCGGCGGGTGGCAAACCATCGTGCTGAGCGCTCTCGACACGCGGGTTGCGGTGATGGTGGAAGTGGCGGGGTTCGGCTCCCTCCAATCGAACATCACCCACCCGGTGGATACCGACGAAGTTGAGGAGACACCCACCGATTTCCTCGCGGGCGAGGACTATACCGACCTGGTCGCTTTGCGCGCCCCCCGCCCGACGCTTTTGATTCACAACGGTGAGGACGACTGCTGCTTCCGCGCCATGCTGGTGAAGCCTTACATTTTTGACGATGTCAAACCCTTCTTCCGGACCTTTGGAAGCGAACAAAATCTGGCGTTCTATGAAAGCCGCGATCCGGGGACGCACAACTACCATCTGCAAAATCGCCTTCAGGCTTACCGGTTTTTCACCGAACACTTCCATTTGCCCGTGGCCGCGGAGGAAATTCCCAGCGGGGCTGAATTGAAGACCTTTGATGAGCTAAGCGTGGGCTTGCCGGCCGATAACCTGACTACCGTGGGCCTGGCGAAGAAATTTGCCGAGCACCTTACTCGCCCCGCTATCCCCGCCGACTCCGCAATGCGGGAAACCTGGGCGGCATCACAGAGGTCAACGCTTACGTCCGTCATTCGCTTTAAGCCAGTGACGGTCGCGAGCGCTTGGCGGATGTGGAACACCAAAGACAAGGGCCTGGAAACGCTTTCCTATCGGCTCGATTTCTCCAATGCGCTGAGCGCCACTGCCGTATGGCTGAAAGACATCGCAGCGCCCGCGAACGCCCCGGCAACCCTGGTCCTCAACGACAAGGGCCGCAAGGCTGCGGGCCAAGTAGTATCCGACCGTGTGAACCGGGGCGAACAGGTGCTCGCCTTGGACGTTGTTTTCAACGGGGAAATGGTCCCGCAGAGCCCCAACCCCACGGATTATGAACTGCTTGTGGCCAGCATGGGGGATCGCCCTTTGGGACTCGAGGTGGGTCAACTGCTGGCCGCCGCGAAATGGTATTGCGCACAAGGTTCCGGGCAGTCGCACGTCCGGTTGGAGGCGGCGGGGCTGCGCAGCCAGGTGGTGGCGCTCGTGGCCGCGGCGCTCGAGCCTAAGTTGTTTTCGGAAGTTAACGTTACGGGCGGCATGCAAAGTCTCGGGTTTCTTCTGGACGCGGCGGTGCCATTCCGTTCGGCGCCGGAGCTGTTTTGCCTGGATCTATATAAAGACTTTGATATCAATAATTTCAAGGCCATGGCCGCCCCGACGAAAGTCAGTGAAAAGGACTTTGCGAAGCCCGGGGCCCTCCCGACTGCGGCCGCTGACGATAATTGAGCCCCCGGAAGGGCGCACAGGAAGGGCGGAATTGGCGCTGGCGGAGCGGCCAAGCGTGCCAATTAAGGACAAAAAGGCATGAAAATCCGGCGACGGGCATTTATGGAGATGGCGGGAGCCTCCGCCCTGTCTTGGGGGGTTCCTGCCGCCAGATTGAAGGCCTCTCCCGGTCAAAATGTCCAAGCCAGCCTCCCACCTTCGCCCCTCGTGGAGTTGAACAATCTTCCTTTCTTTCATGGAAGGGAGTATTTCGTTCTGCGCAGTGGCGGCGCGCAGGTGATTTTCCAGGTGGATCGCGCCGATCTGGGCCCCGCGTTTACCCACATGCTCTTCGATATGGAGAACGCCGGGCAGAGCGAAAGGAAGGAACGCGCCTTCAACTTTGATCCGGAAAAGGGATTCACCTCCTCCGCCCTGCGGATTGAGCTGGGGGGATTTGCCTTCACCGCTTTCGGAGAGCAAACGGAGGCGCACTGGGTAAATCTTGATGGCGTTCCGGCCATCGAAGCGACGTGGTGGGCCGGCGGTGTAAGGGTTACGGAACGAATCCTGGCGCTGGCGGGCGCTGAGGCGCTGCTGGAAACAATTCAACTCGACGGCTCAGCTCTGGCCGGCGATGACGCCGTAAACATCAAGCTCTTCTTGCCACGCGGCCCATTCCGCGCGAACGGACCGATGATTGTTCAGGCCAGCGAAAAGTACGGGTGCGGAGCAGCGGTTATTGGTGAAGCAAAGGCGCGGGTGGACGAGGCGGAAGGTTCCCTCAGCATTGGCCCGATGGCCGTGGGTCCCGGGATCAAGGCCTCGGTGGAGGTTGTGCGGTTTTTTCAAATCCCTTCGGGCGGAGCCGATTCCCTATTCGCTCAGGGTCGTTCTCTCCTCAGCGGGATCGAGCGTCTGCGGCAAAATACCAAGGCAGCTTGGAATGTATCTTCCGCAATTATGACCCGGGATAAGACCCTTAAGGATATTTACGACAAAGTGCGATTCGGCCTTCCCGGCATGATAGCTGACGATGGAACGATGAACGCGGGAATCTTTCAGTACGGCCGCCAGTGGGTCCGCGACACATCGAACAGCGCCCTGGGAGCATTACATGCGGGACATTTCGAGTTGGCGCGCGCGGCCCTGGAGCGAGTTCTAACCGACTTGGTCAGCGACCAGGGGGCTGCGGCCATCGCCGGCCAATACGCCCAGCCGGATCAGGAAGAGCTCGACCAGATGGGGGAATTGCTTCACGTCTTGAAGAGCTATCGCGACTGGACCGGTGACGAGTCTCTGGTGCGAGACCATCGGGCCAAGCTCCTCGCACTCATCGAGCGGCCCTTGCAGCCTATCTTCCGCGATGAAACCGGCATGGTCCACAACCGGCGGGAATTCTGGGAACGGTCATTCGATGATGCCTATGAGCTCATCTATCAGGCTTACCTGGTGCAAGGGCTTCGCGATGCCGTGGAATTAGCGCCCCCGCTCGCTGCCGAAGACCGGGTGGTGCGATGGACCGAGGAGGCCAACCGCACCTTGCAGGCTTTGCTGTCGCATCCCACACGGGCTCTGGTTGCGGATGGGCACCTCATTAAGCGGCGGAATGTGACGGGTGAAATCGCCGATCTCTTCCCCACCGGGCTAGGCGAGAGTCCTGACGTGCCCTTCCGCAGCGAGAAGAACCATCGCCTCAATCCCGATGCCTCAGTAGCGCTGCCGATTGCCCTGGGATTAATCGATCCCCGGTCGCCCCTGGCCCACAAGACTCTCGACGACCTGGAGCGGCTCTGGAGCCAGCGCTGGTTCGGGGGAGGGTACGAACGCTACAACTCGAGCTCGCAGGAGGATACGCCCGGCCCCTGGCCCTTCGCCAGTTGTTTCATCCTGCGGGCGCTGCACGACGCGGGTTTGTACGAGCGGAGCCGCCGGGTTCTGGAATGGCTGAATTCGGTGCAAGGAGGACGCACGGGCTTCTGGTTCGAAGAGATCCCCGTGCTCCGGTCGAATACCAAGTTCTGCGGAATTATCCCGTGGACCAGTGGGGAAATCGCCATCTTTGCCGTGCGCCATGTCTTGGGAATTCGCTTCGAGGGCGCAAGAGTGGTGATCAACCCGGCGCTTTATCCCCAGAGCCCGCCCGTCTCCGCCGACCTGCGGTTCCGCAAAGGCCGCTTGCGCCTTAGGATCGAGGGTAGCGGAAAAACAAAACGCGCCGACCTCGACGGGAAGAAACTCCCGCCCCGCCCGGATGGGTCTATCATTCTGCCGCAAGATTTCACTTCGGGAAATGTCAGAATTCGCACCTCCTGATGGTGCGGCGAGAAAGGAATGGTCTCATAGAATGTTACGCAACAGATTTCGAAGGCAGGTTGTTATCCAGATTTTTCTATTCATCTTCATTTTGGGCTCGGCCGCCATACGGTGGAATTTCGGGACGAGACGCGCGTGCGCGGCCGAGGCACAACAATCCGCGTCGACGGTGTGGCCATCCCAGCCCCCGGCCGGCTGCCCCTTCCAAAAGTCCACCGATATAACCGGGGTGGCCTTCACGGGAAGGCACATTCGCTATGCCAACGCGGATACCTGGTATCCCTCCTGGGCCGCCAAAGGGAACTTGTATTCCCCCTGGACGGATGGCAAAGTGGGAAGCGTCAGCTCCGGTTCGGGCGGCAAGAAGGCGACCACCGGCTATGCCACCATCCTGGGAGATGACCCTCTGCACTTGCAAATCATCGATGCCGCCGTTTACCCTGGCGACCCTACCCCTTACGGGGGACGCTACCCTTGCGGCAGCCTTGTCTATAACGGTGTGTGGTATTACGGAACCTACTGCCTGCTGGAAACCCCGGGGAAGGGATTGAACTGGGATGTCCTGGGGCCGCTGGTGGGGTTCCGCTATTCCCTCGATTACGGAAAGACGTGGCACGACACGCTCCATACGCCGTCCGCCCCCTTGTTTGGCGAGCCTGCCGCCCCGGGCGGAAAAGTAAAAATGGGATCTCCGCACTTTGTCGACTTCGGAAAAAATATGCAGTATTCCCCGGACGGCAACGCCTACCTGGTGGGCCACGGCGCCAGCGATCCCGACCCCAGCCCCCGGCCCGCCAATCTCAGTTGGATTACCGGGGACCAGATTTATATGGCTCGCGTCAAGCCCAGTATTGATAATATGAATAATCGTGCGAAATATGAATTCTTCGCCGGTTACGACGCCCGGCAACGTCCCCTCTGGACCCGGGATTTTGCCGGGATCAAGCCGCTGGTTGATTGGAACAATAACTGTGGCTGCGTCACCATGACTTATAATGCGCCGCTGAAGAAATTCCTGATGTGCATCACCGACGGCGGCACCACCATTTCAAAATTTAATACCTACATTCTGGAGTCCGATCATGTTGCCGGCCCCTGGAAGCTGGTGGTTTACATGCGCGCGTTCGGCGAACAGGCCTACTTTGCAAATATTCCCTCCAAGTTCATCAGCCAGGATGGACGGACCGCGTGGCTGTGCTATGCCGCCAATTTTACCAACGGTTATCTGCACACCAACTACCGGGACATTCCTCCGGGCGGTGGCTATGGAATGACTTTGCAGGAGATCAAGTTGTTGCACTGAGAGGAAGGAGTCTTACCATGCATCCCTTTCTACGCATCGGACGCCGTCAATTCCTCCGCAACTCTGCCCTCGGGCTGGGCGTCGCGCCTTTGATCAAAGGAGTGCCATCTTCGCAATCGGCGCACGCGGAGGAGAAGCCGGCCGGCCCGCGGTCAAGCTCAGACGCCCTGATGATGCGGGCCACGTTCGGCTCGAAGGACCCCATCTGGATCGTGCGCGAGCCCGGCGCGGGATTCCAGGAGCAGTGGGCGTCGCGCGAGTTGGCACGCGGTCTGCGCAACCTGGGCCTTGCTCGAGAACCTGTCCAGGCGGTCGCCGGTCAAGGGCAACCACCCGCGACGAGCCTGGTATTCTCGCTTTCCACGGACCGGCAGAAGTTCAAGCATCCTGAGGCCTACGAAATCTCCCACCTCTCCGGCCCTGGTAAATCTCCACACGTTCATTTCACCGGGGCCACGCCGCAGGCAGTTCTGTATGCGGTATTTGATTTTCTGGAAAGGCAAGGGGCTTTCTTTGGTTTGGACGGGGAAGTCTACCCTCTGGAGCCTGCGCGGGCGCTGAATCTGCCACCCGCCGGCGATGTTTGGCAGGCGCAGCCGCGCTTCGGCACGCGCGGGTTGGTGCCTTGGCCGGACTTCCTGAACTGCGTGACGGTTTACAACCGGGAAGACTGGCGCGCCTACTTGGAAGCCATGGTGCGGATGCGCTTCAACACCCTGGGAGTGCATGTTTATTCCACCACCAACCAGTGGGCGGAGTCGTTCCTTTCCTTTGAGTACGCCGGGGCCGGCCACCTCGCTTATACCGACACCACGGCCACGAACCGCTGGGGATATCTCCCGGAGCGAACCTCACGCTACGGCATGGGCGGCGCCGACTTCTTCGCCGAGGAAGTCTTTGGAGCGGAAGCCACCACCCAGGCGCGGAACAGTTGGGAGGCGGAGGAATTGGCGCAGCGCCTGTGGGGCGAGGCTTTCGAGTACGCAAAGCGATTGGGCATCCGCACGGGCGTGGGATTTGAACCCTACCAGATCCCCGATGAGATTTACCGCGCCACGCCACCGGAAGCGCGGGTGACCGCCGATGAAAAGACTCCCGGTCCCCGCATCGACCCCGAGTCGGTAACGGCCAAAGATATCCTGGAAGCACGCCTGGCCAGTCTCTTGGAAGCCTACCCCATGGTGGACTACGTGTGGCTGTGGGAAGACGAAGGGATGAGCTGGGCCAGCCAGAAGGCGCACGTGCCCCTTTCCGTCACTCCCTTCCAGCAAGCGTACGATTTCCTGAAGCGCCACGCACCCAAGAAGCGGTTGGTGATTTCGGGCTGGGGCGGAGTGGTTCGGCACTTCGCGCAATTCCATAAAGCCTTGCCGGAGGACATCGTCTTTTCCTCTTTAAGCGACAACCTGGGCTGGGATCCGGTCAGCGAGGAGTTCGGCAAGCTGGAAGGCCGCGAGCGCTGGCCGATCCCCTGGCTGGAGGACGATCCGGCAATGTGGCTGCCGCAATTCCACGTGGCCCGGTTTGTGCGGGATATGGATTTGGCGGAACAATACGGTTGCCAGGGCCTCTTGGGGATTCATTGGCGGCATCGGATTATGGATGTGGACGCGGGCTTTCAATCCGCCAACTCGTGGGATAAAGGTTTGACGGCCACATCATTCTTCCAGCATTTCGCCTCGGCCCAAGCGCGGGCGCCGAGGGCTTCAGCGCTGGCCAAAATCCTCGAGGACACCGACCGCGACCGGTTGATTCTCTGCACCTGGACGGGGCAGATCAAAGACGGTCACAGCGAAACCAATGAATTCTCCGGCGATTATGATGAAGCGTTCCAGTTCTGGGACGATCAAAAGCCTTCGGAAAGCGTCATGAAATCGCAAGCCGAGGTCGGGCGGCAGCTTCGCGCCCTCGTGGATGCTGCCTCCAGACCGGCGGAACTCGAGCGGCTGAATTACCTCGCGCGCTTTGTGGAATTCCTCACGCCCTATTCCGAGTCGTGGGTAATGGCCCAGCGCCTGCACTTGAAGCTGCAACAGGCGAGCGAACTGAAGAAACAAAACAAGGCCGACGAGGCGCGCGAGCTCATCCGGACGGAAGGCGTGCCCCTCTGGTTGCAACTAGCCCCCATGGTCCGAGAAGTTTTTCTGGATTATCAGGAGATTGTGAGTACCCGCAACGATCAAGGACAACTGGCCTCCATGCACAATAAGTACGAGCGCCTGGCGCTCTACCGGCTGCGCGCCTCGATGAAAGAGTTTCTGGGAGAACTTCCACCGGAAGTGGAGCGGTTGTTTGCAGAGGTGCGCGAGGCCGATGGCCAGGCCGCGCCGCGGGCCTTTGTGCCTACGCGCCCCACCGTGCTCCGTAAAGGGGAGCGCGTCCGAATCGCCGTGGTGGTTCCCGGGCCCGCCAAGGTGGTGCGCGCTACACTCTTTACCCGCGCGCAGGAAACGGCAGCCTGGAGCCCTTTGCCCATGAAACTGCTCCAAAGGCGCACCTACATGGCCGAACTTCAATGGGAGGTAAGCACGGGGCCAATGCTCGACTATTACGTGGCGGCTGAAATCCAAGCGGTCGGCGCCAGAAAGAGCGTCACCTCGCCGCCCGAAGCGCCGGGGCGATTTCATACAGTAACACTTGTTTGAGCGGGTGTAGCGCGGACCTGTTTTTTAGGTCCGCGGCTTTTCCTTGCCCACAGGATACGAGCCGCGGACCTAAAAAACAGGTCCGCGCTACACCGGGTGCATTCAAAGAATTTGCGCATGGAGTCTCTTCAGAGCCAATCGAGGACGTCATGAAAGTCCCGATTATCGGCAGGGTGTGGTGGGCAAGGCGTTCACGATTACGAAATCATCAAATTCACGCTGGCCACAGGAACGAACTGGCCGGTTGCGGGATTTCAGAATTTCTGAGATTTGCCGGCGTCTTGCCATTTGGTCTCCGGCGAGACGCGTAATCGACACTACCCGGAGATGGGGCCTTCGAGTCTCTCATATCGCTCGTGCGCCCAAGCCCTGGTCATTCTCAACCAGCCCGTTCTCCCTAGCGCCCTTCCTTCTCGAAGTAATCGTGTCACCGCCGTTGCCGAAACTCCAGGAAACGCGAGGCTCTGCTCGCCTGCTTCGTACCCATTGCCCTGCTGTCGAAGGATCTCCAACCGCTGGCCGTCGTAACGCCAGACCTCCGGAACGCCGAATTCTTTAAACAGCATGAGTTTGTTAATTGAGGGATTTGTGATATCAATCTCAACTACCAAGTCAGGTGGGGGATCGGTGCTGAGATCAACCCGCTCCTGGTTGCGGATCTTGTCAACATTCTGCACGTAGAAACACGAATCGGCCTCGAGCCCGCGCTCCAGATCTTCCCGCGTAAACGTAGACGCCCCGAGCCCCTCCGCTTCAAGATTCATGGCATCCGCTATGACCCCGATCAAATCGGCGATCCGTAGGTTGTGACGTTCGTGTTCAGCGGATGGGCTCATGATTTCTAGAACTCCACGGTCAAAAGTGAAGCGAGGTGAACTAACCTCACCGTGTTCTGAAAGCAGGCGCCGGTAAGTCTCCCAGGACAAGTTACGCAGCGTTATTCTCTGGTCAGGAGGGCTTAAAATCAGCGTCATAGCTAACTGCCTCTACATGGCCTCAGGGGCCGAATTCGAGTCTACTCTAGAAATGTACCATCTTCCAGACATGAGGGTCACCTGGATTTCAGCTCGCGCCTGAAATATCTCCGAGACGTCGTAAAATATTTGTTGTTAGCAACTTAGCGCGAGCAAGCGTGTAAGCCGAATTCTGTGCCCCGACGAGTCGGGGTGGCGATCATTCCTCTAGCCCCGCGATTGCTCGCGGGGTCCAGCGACCTACCCGAGGGTTGTAGCGGGACGGGCCACCCCTCCCCTCCTATTTGGTCTTGCTCCGTGTGGGGTTTACCATGCCCCCAGTGTCACCACCGGGGCGGTGCGCTCTTGCTTTAGTTCCCGGCGACCCGGGACCGCACCTTTTCACCCTTACCGCGCCGGACCGCCCGAAGGCGCCGGCACGGCGGTATATTTTCTGTGGCACTTTCCGTACCCGAGGCGTACATCCCGACCGATCGGAAATCCCCCTCGGGCCCTCGCCGTTAGCGAGCACACTGCCCTGCGGAGTTCGGACTTTCCTCTCCCCCACCCCTGCCAGCCCCGGAGAGCGGGACGCTAAGGCGAGGCAGCGATCACCCGGCTTGCTCGCGCAAGTTTTATGATAGTCTCGTGGGCGGGGCGGGTCAAACAGCCTTTCAGAAAAAAGCCCGCCCCGGCCGCCCCCAGCGGGCGCCCAGGAGGACGTTCGTGGTTAGAAATCCAAGGGGTTTTATTTACGTCGATGCGCTCTGGCAATCTTTCTTCTCTCCCGCCCTTTACGTTGATGTGGCGAGACGGTGGCAGGGGATAGGTTTCCTCTACCTCCTGCTCATCGTGACGATGAGCTGGCTGCCGGACTTGGTTAAAATGCAGGGCAGTCTTCGAGAATGGAACCGCCATGCCGCAGAAGGTCTGATCCGTCAAGTTCCTGCCATCGACATTTCCGACGGCGCCGCTTCCGCCGACGTCGACACACCCTATTTTGTCAAGGATCCCAAGGACGGCAAGATCTTGGCGATCATCGACTTCACCGGGCAATACACCAACCTGGAGAAGTCCTCGGCCATTGTGCTCCTCACCCGCAAGGAGGTGACCCTCAAGCATTCCAGCAGGGAGACGCGCACCTACAGCCTTTCCGGGGTGAAACACTTTGCCATCGACCAGACGCGGGTGCGCCACTGGGTTCACCTTTTCGTGACCTGGATTGTGTTGTTGATCGCACCCCTGGTGATCGTGTTTACCTATGCCTTCCGCATGATTCAGGCACTGATCTACGCTGCTGTGGGCATGGCCTTCGCGAACTGGTTTCACGTCAAGCTCACCTACAGCGCGCTGTTGCGGATTGCCTGTGTGGCCCTGACTCCTGTGGTTATCTTCATCATGGTGACGGACTTGCTCCCCATGTTTCGCACGTTTCCGCGGCCGCTGGTGTGGTTGATCCACATCGCCATCGCCCTTTGGTACGTGAGCTTCGCGGTTAAGTCATGCGCGGGGGAACCGGCGGACTCCCCATCAACACCGTCCGCTTCGGCGCCGTTGGCGTGAAGAATGGCAATGCCAAATTGACTCGATGGCCGCATGCCCAATTGGGCTGGAGGCGAGAATCATGACGAAGCCACGACGGTTCCCGGCAAAGTTAGGGAGCTACTTACTCTGCCTGCTTGGCGTCCTTGTACTGTGTGCGGCGCCCTCACTTCTAACGCGCGCCGAGCCGCAAAATGCTTCGCCCCAGGAACTCCTTTCGCAGGCCGACGAAATCCTTCAGCAGATGAGCCAGATTACGGGCCTGCCCATCAAGGGGCCGCTGAAAAAGCAGGTCATCAGCCGGCCGGAAATCGAAAAATACCTCACGGACAACCTGCACGAAGAGATGACGCCGGGGGAAATCCACGCCCAGGAAGCCCTGGTGCGCGCCTTTGGCCTGGTGTCGAGGGACTTCAACTTGCAGAAGTTTCTGGTGAGTTTTTACACGGAGCAGGCGGCGGGCTTCTACGACCCCAAGCGCAAAACCATGTTCATCGCGGACTGGGTGCCGGCGGAAATGCAGGCCATGACGCTTTCCCACGAGCTCACCCATGCGCTCCAGGATCAAAACTGGGACCTGGATGGTTACATGCACGGCGCCCGCGACGATGACGATGCCACCGCCGCGCGGCAGGCCGTGGTGGAGGGGCACGCTACCGCCGCCATGTTGCAGCAAGTGGCCGGGGGGGCGGAACTGGGGCAACTTCCCTCCATCGCGCCGCTACTCGAAATGGTAGTTCACCAGCAGTTCGAGGAGTATCCCGCGTTTTCGAATGCGCCCTACTTTTTCCGCGAGGAGGCTCTGTTCCCTTACGTACAAGGCATGGGCTTTATCCAGGCCGGGCTGCAACTCGGCGGTTGGAAAGACCTGAAAGTGTTATTCGAGCAGCCTCCCCAGGCCACCAAGCAAATCTTCGAGCCGCAGACCTATTTCAACCACCAGGCGTTACCCAAGGTCGCATTGGCGCACCCGCCCGCTCTCGAGGACGTGGCCGGCCTCAGCTTTCTGAGTGAAAACTCGATGGGCGAACTCGGCTACTACGCCCTCCTCGGGCAACTCATTTCCGAGGACGAAGCCCAAACGGTCGGCGAGGCGTGGCTCGCGGACCGTTATCTGCTCTACGAGCGTTCCGGTGGGAATGATTTCACGCTGGTGGCCCGCACGCGCTGGACGAGTGCGGAGCAAGCCCAGGCGTTTTTCCGCGATTACCATACCATCCTGGCCAACAAGTATTCAGACCTCACCACCAGCAAGCGTTCCAGTCCGGATGAGTTCATAGGATCCGCAGCCAACGGGGCGATCCTGCTTTTGCGGAAAGGTGACGAGTGTGTGTGGGCGGAAGGAGTGCCCGCCGCCAAGGCCGAAACCATGCTCGAGTGGCTGCGCGCTCTCTGAACGCAGATTCAGGCCGGCGAGTTCCCGAGGATAACCACCCCGGCGCTCGGCGCGCCACCCCTCCCTTCGACAGACTCAGGGCAGGCTCTGAATCAGGAGGGGAATTACCGCACTGGCAAGCTACCTACTTCGGTTGGGGAACGATCCGCAGATAAGGCCGGGGCGCCTTCCAGCCGCCAGGGTAGAGTCGTTTGGCTTCCTCATCCGATACTGCCCCGGAGATGATGACATCCCCGCCTGGCTGCCAATTCACCGGCGTCGAAACCTTGAGTCTGGCCGTGAGCTGAATGGAATCCAGTACCCGCAACACCTCGTCGAAGTTGCGTCCCGTGCTCATCGGGTAGCTGAGCATCAGCTTGATCTTTTTGTCCGGCCCGATCACGAAGACCGTGCGCACGGTGGCATTGGTCGCGGCCGTGCGGCCCTCGGAAGTATCTCCGGCGTCGGCCGGCAACATGTCATAGAGCTTGGCGATTTTAAGCTGCGGGTCACCGATGATCGGGTAATTCACCTTGTGGCCCTGCGTCTCTTCGATGTCGGACGCCCACTTGCTGTGGTTGGCCACCGGGTCAACGCTCAGCCCGATGATCTTGCAATGGCGTTTCGCGAATTCCGGCTCCAGACCCGCCATATAGCCGAGTTCCGTGGTGCACACGGGAGTGAAGTCTTTGGGATGGGAAAAAAGAATGGCCCAACCATCGCCGATCCATTCGTGGAATTTGATGGGTCCCTGAGTGGTCTCGGCGACGAAGTCCGGGGCCGTGTCATTGATGCGTAAAGACATGGTCCGCTCCTCGAATACGATTCATTTATTAGAAATACACCCAAAATTATTCTAGGCAAGGCCGTTTTTTGCTGTCAACCCGAATTCTGAGTAAGGCCTTCTCGCTGAGGAGGCCTGCTATGGCCGCGGCTGGGCAGGCGCAGGCGCTGTGGTCGCATTTTGCGTAGGCAAAACCCGGAGGTATGGTTTAGTATCCCAGTATAAGGGACCAACGAGGGGTAGGATTCACTTTAAGACTTGGAGGACTGAATGGGCAGCCTGTCCCCAAGCGAAGAGGCGCCATGCCACTTGAGTACGCATTCGAGATTGCCACCGCCGCCATCCGGTTTGGTTTTGGGGTCACGCGCGAGGTGGGCGCGGAACTGGCCGACCTGGGGAAGAGTCACGTCCTGGTGTTTGCGGACCCCAACCTGCGCGGCTTGCCGCCGCTCGTGACGGTTCAAGAGTCGCTGCACGATCACAAAATCCGGTTTTCGGTCTTTGACCGCGTACACATTGAGCCCACCGATGAATCTCTCGGCGAGGCGACGGCCGCCGCGCAAGCCGAGGATTTCGACGCGTTCGTTGCCGTGGGTGGCGGGTCAACCATGGACACGGCGAAGGCCGCGAACCTCTACAGTTGCTATCCCGCCGACCTGCTCGCTTACGTCAATCCGCCCATCGGCCGGGGCTTGCCCGTCCCCGGTCCACTCAAGCCTCTGATCGCGATTCCCACCACTGCCGGCACGGGCAGTGAAACCACCGGGGTGGCCATCTTCGATTTTATCAAGATGCACGCCAAGACAGGCATCGCCCACCGCCGGCTCAAGCCCACGCTGGGCCTGATCGATCCGGAGAATACGCGGACGCAGCCACCCGCCGTGGCGGCCTCCGCGGGGCTGGACGTGTTGAGCCACGCCATCGAGTCTTACACCGCGCTGCCCTACCACCAGCGCCCACGACCTGAGCGGCCCATCCTGCGGCCCGCCTATCAGGGTTCGAACCCCATCAGTGATGTGTGGAGCCTGGAGGCGCTGCGCCTCGTGTCCATCTACCTCGAACGCGCGGTTCGAGACCCTGGGGACGACGAGGCACGCGCTTCCATGATGCTGGCGGCGGCGTTCGCAGGAATCGGGTTCGGCAACGCGGGTGTGCACTTGCCGCACGGCATGTCCTATCCAGTCTCGGGTCTGGTGCGAGGATACCGCGCGCCAGGCTATGCGGTCGATCATGCGCTGGTGCCCCACGGAGTTTCCGTAATCTTGAACGCGCCCGCGGTCTACCGCTTTGTGTCGTCCGCGTGCCCGGAACGCCACTTGCGGGCGGCCGAGATTCTGGGGGTCAAGGTCAGCGGGGCGCGCCGGGAAGACGCAGGCAAGATTCTTGCGGAGCGCATTGTGCAGCTCATGCGGGATCTGCAAATCCCCAATGGGCTGCGGGCACTCGGCTACGAGACCGCTGACATCCCGAGACTGGTGGAGGGCACTCTGCCGCAGCACCGCGTAACCAAACTCTCGCCGCGTCCCGCAGGACCTGAGGACTTAGCCAGGCTCTTCGAAGATGCGATGGTTGCTTGGTAGGGATCGGCGCGCATCCGCTCGGTTCTTTCCCGGGTGGTGCAGTGGCCAGCCTGATGAGGACCTGAGGATTTAGAAGACAGAAATCCGCACCTGCAAGCCCTGCCCGCGCGACGCTCCTTTCGGCCCGCGCTCATATTCTTGCGGCTTTACGATAGCGCGCCATATGCTCTTGCAGTTCCGTATTATCAGGCTCGAGCGCCAGAGCTTTCTTTTGGGTCTCCACGGCTCCCTGATAATTCCCATTCACAAAGTAGGCTTCCGCCAGGGTATCGACGAAATCCCCCTGTTTCCATTGGGTGAGCTTCACGGCGAGTTGAGCGTGGTCCAGAGCGGCCTTGGGGTCGCGATACTTCTGGTCATCGCAAGTGGCATAGAGCCATGCCAGGTTGTTATGAGCTGCCGCGAAGTCCGGCACCAGGCGCAGGGCTTGCTGGTAGTTCTTGATGGCGTCGTCGTAAAGCTTCTGTTGGGCATAAAGATCCGCCAGCAGCAGTTGGTTCTCGGCGAGCAATCTCTTGCCCTGGGCGGTTTGGGGATTTTTCCCGAGCACACTTTCAAAGGTCTGCTGCGCCTTCTGGGGATCGCCCTTCAACTGGTACGCCAATCCGAGTTCGAGCCGGTCCTGGTCATCCCCCTCGGTCAAGCGAACCGCTTCCTGAAGCTCCGGTATGGCTTGGCCGTATTTCCGCTGCATCAGGTAATACCTGCCCAAGGCCTCATGCGGTTGCTCTTGGCGAGGAGCCAGGCTGAGCGCCTCCTGGAAATCCCGCAACCCGCGGTCATTCTGGCGGGCAGATACAAGCCGCTCCCCCTGTGCCAAGAGACGGTCCATCGCCTGGATTGTCCGGTAGTGGTTGGCCGTTGCGGCCATGGCAAGAATCACCACCGCGAGCGGAAGGAAAGCGATGGCCTGGGAGGGAGGCTCAACAATTTCCCCGTAGGGCAGGTCGTGCCGAGGAGGGGGAATAACGAAAGCCAGCAGCGCCCCGGTTGCTAATCCTCCCAAGTGTCCCCAGTTATCGATGCCGTGCACAGAAAATCCCAAGGCCAGATTCAGGACGATGAACGGAATCATTCCCTTTCCGAAGGCACGGCCCCAGCGCGGGGGAATTACGTCGCGGTGAACGAAGCCGGTAACGAGCATCGCGCCGGCAATCCCGAAAATCGCCCCGGAGGCTCCCACCGAGACGTTTCTCGAGATCTCCATGGAAAGGAAGGCGCCACCCATGCCGGCGGCGACGTATATCGTGAGGTAACGCCCATAGCCATACACGCGTTCCAGGATAGGTCCCAGAATGTAGAGGCAATAGCTGTTTCCCAAGATATGAAGCCAGCCGCCGTGCAAAAACATCGGCATGACCAATCGGAAGTACTCACCGCGCCGCATGTAGGGTCCGTAAGACGCGCCAAGGTTGAGGAGAACTGAGTTGTTATCGGCTCCCCCGGCGTATATCTCCAAACCAAAAAGGGCAAAATTCAGGGCAAGAAGGGTCAGCGTGACGAAAGCCCAGTAGCGGCGAGGGGCAACCTCGGAAGGTTGGTCTGCGGGCAAAGGTAAAGGTTGGTCAGCCATGAGACAGAGTAGATTGCGAGATCGCGCCCGCAGAATTGCTCCGCTAATGATTATACCATCATGGCTGTGGCCGCGGGTTTGGGAACTGCTCGGGAGGTACGCACAAACTACCAGATATCAAAGTTCTGAAAGGACATGCCGTGCAAATTGTTGCCGAGGAGGAAAAATCAGGGAGAACATATCTTGCCTTGGAGATCCCCCGGAGCCAGCAGCCTGAAATCTCGCAGATTGAACGTATAGATTTGGGCGTGATGGAGATGGCTTTTGGATGAAGCGGCAACCAGGACGGTGGTATCGAAAAAAATGTTCATTACGCCTTTAGAACAGATTGGATCCGTTCCTCGAGCACACCGTCCAAAAAGCGCCCCCAATTGGCGCCAAGTTTAGCCGTTCCTCGGTGGACCCAGAGTCCATCAACCTGCACCATTGAGGGTTGCTGCTCGACTAGGCGCAACAGAACACCGCCCGGCTTTTCCACCGCCTCTAATTCCATGTCGGGCTTAAGCCCCAGCCTTTCCCTGAGACGTTTGGGAAAAATGATCCGCCCCGATTGGTCGATTTTGAGTCTCATGCCGTAAGCCATATCATTTGGCATTTATTATGGCAAAGAATTCTGGGGCTCAGTACTTGCCGCAGTCGCGCACGGTTTCATACATCGCCAGGACGTTTTCAATCGGCACGCGCGCCTGCACATTGTGAATCGAGTTGAAGACGTACCCTCCGCCTTTCCCGAAGATTCTCACACGAGAACTCACCTCTTTGCGCACATCTTCGACCGTGCCAAAAGGCAACGTTTTCTGGGTATCGACACCGCCGCCCCAAAAAGTCACGCAATCTCCAAACTCCTGCTTCAGTTCCTCCGGCGCCATGCACGACGCGGAGCACTGCACCGGGTTGAGAATGTCGAAGCCCGCAGCAATAAAGTCCGGCAGCAAGGCCCGGACCGACCCGCACGAGTGAATAAACGTCTTCCACGTCGTGTTCTTGTGTACCCAGTCGTTCACGGCCTTATTGAAGGGCTGATAGAGGTCGCGATAGGTCTTGTGTGAGATAAATGGACCATTCTGTTGGCCGAAGTCCGTCCCCGAAAGGAAGACCGCCGTGACTCGCTCCCCCACGACGGCGTGAATCTTCTCGAGATTCTTGATGCCGATTTCACATTGGCGCTCGAATATCTTGTAGACGAAGTCGCGGCGCGCCACGGTGCTGACATACCACTCCTCGACGTCGCGGATGCCTTTGGGATGTTTCAGCCAGGGGCCGGGAACCAGCGCAATGTCGCCGAACGCCGTCCCTCCGAAGTTCGCCAGCACGGCTTTGCTGGTTTCACTCCAGGTTCTTTCCGCCTCGCGCCCCAAATACGCCAAGTCCTCATCGGAAATGGGAGTGAACTCCTCCAGGTTATCTTCGAGCTTCAGATGGTCGTCATCCAGGGGAAGTTGGCGGGGAACCGAGTCAAAATAAAATCCGCCTTTGGGCATGCGGCCGCTGGGGGGCACGGACTTGTCTCCCTCCGGATACATCAGGATGTCACCGTTCTCGTCCGGGTCAGTGTTAAAGCCTTCCGGGACCAGCACCGGCGTACCGGCAAAGGTCGTCCAGGGTTTCCATCCTTGATTCTTGAAACCAAACATGGTGGAAGGTTTTCCCAGCCCGATGACATCGATGCCGAGAGCGTCCATCAAATCGGGTTTGATTTCCCCCAGCATCTGGTAGGGTTCAACTACTTTTACCGGAGTGCCGGGCGCATCCAGGCCCAGCGTCTGGCGAAGGTTGTAGACCGTGTCGACCTGCATCCCCGTCACGGCGCTCGCGCCGAGGTCTACCGGCACGCGGTCCGGCTCTTTATGATTCAATGCGTTATGAACGCGTTCACGTGATGTCATGAGAGTCTCCGATGATAAGAAGTGACGTGTGGCGTGTGACATGTGACGAGCAATTATATGAAGTGACATGTGACGTGTGACCTGTGACGAGCAAGCGTAAGAAAGCGGATCGACAATTGGTGTTTCATGCTCGTCACATGTCATTCGTCACTCACGTTTTGGCTTTCAGGCCTTGCAGCTTTCTGCGGAGGCCGTTCAACATGCGCCGGAGTTCTCGGGAAAGCTGCATTGCCTCCCGTGTTGTGTCTCGCGTGCAGAATCCAAGCTCGACGCTAAGTAAGGAGCTGCGTATTCAATTCTGCAAGCGAACCCTCGGCGTGAGAAATGAATTGAACAAATTCTCCTGTTGAGTGTCTTGCTTGACCCTCGGCGATGTTCGATGGCACGGAAACGGCTGCCCGCCGCATCTGTGACACCAAGCCAAACTTCTCGTCGCGTGGAAACGTCCGAGTAATCTCGTACACCTCCTTCACCATCTCCATACCCTTCTGCCAGACTATCAAGTCTTCGTAGCCCTCTGGCTTTGGATTGGTGAATGGCCCGGCTTTGTGCTCGTCACATGTCACATGTCACTCGTCACTTCTTTAGGCCGCGCTGCCCAGGCGCAGGGGATAGCCGCCGTACTCGCGCGCGGTTCGGTACATGGCCAACACGTTTTCCACCGGCACCAGCGCCTGAATGTTATGAACGGCATTAAAGACGAAGCCTCCCCCGGGACCGAAGGCTCTGATTCGTTCGCGAACTTCCTGGCAAACCTCTTGGGGAGAGCCGAAGGGAAGGGTACATTGAGTGTCCACGCCTCCTCCCCAGAAACTGATCCGGTTCCCGAATTTCCCCTTCAGGTCAAACGGATTCATATGCGCCGCAGAGCACTGGACAGGATTAAGAATGTCAAAGCCTGCCGCAATGAAGTCGTCGAGCAGAGCCCACACCGACCCGCAACTGTGAATGAAGGTTTTCCAAGTTGTATTGCGGTGCACCCAATCGTTAACCTGTTTGTGGAAAGGCATAAAGAGATTGCGATAAGTCTGGGGGGAAACAAACGGCCCATTCTGGGCGCCGAAATCCGTCCCCGTCAGGTACGCAACCGCCACTCGGTTGCCGACTGCGGCGTGGATTCTTTGGAGATTCACCATGTTGATTTCGGCCTGGCGTTCGAAAATCTTGTAGATGTGGGCGCGCCGGGTGCTCAAGCTGATGTACCACTCCTCGACATCGCGAATCCCCCGCGGACACTTCAGTCCCGGCCCCGGGACGCGTGAGATATTGCCGAGCGATAGCGCCCCCAGGTTCAGCACGAGAGCCTTATCGGTTTGGGTGTAAAGTTCCTCGGCGCGGCGGCGATAGTGTTCTATCTCCTGGTCGGAGAAAATGCTGAATTCTTCCAGATTGTCTTCAACTCGCAGGTCCTCATCCTTGAAAGGCTGCTGCCGGACGATGACATCGAAATAGAATCCTCCCTGGGGCATGCGGCCGGAAGCGGGCGCGGAGCGATCGCCTTGCGGGTATAGAAGCAAGTCGCCGTTGGGCTCGGCGCGGGTATTAAACCCGCCCGGCACCAGGACCGGTGTGCCGGCGAAGGTTTTCCACTCTTTCCAACCTTCCAGCGGGAAGCCGAACGCCGTTCCCGTGCCGCCCACGCGGACGGTGTCAATGGCCAAAGCGTTAATGAGATCAGGCTGGACCTCGCCGAGCATCTGGAATGGCTCGATGAGTTTGACGGGCGTGCCCGGCGCATCCAAGTCGAGCGCCTGGCGCAAACGGTAAAGGGTGTCGACATGGATTCCCGTCACCGTACTCGCGCCCAGGTCGAGAGGAACGCAGTCCGGTTCCTGATGCTCCAGGGCGAGGCGAACTCGCTCACGTGAATTCATCATGGCTAAATCCCTGCCTCCGCGCCGCAGCCCCAAGGGCCGCGGCGCGTCACAGAGTCTATGGAGGTACGAGGCGTTTAAGCTGCCGAAAGCTGCCGCGCCAACTCCACGGCCGCCGGAGCATCCTTGCCGTAACCGTCGGCGCCAATCGAATGGGCCCAGGCGTCGGTGACGGGCGCTCCGCCCACCATGATTTTCACCTTATCGCGCAGACCGGCGGCGGCCAGAGCTTCCACCACACTCTTCATATTCACCATGGTGGTGGTGAGCAGCGCCGACATGGCCACGAGATTGGCCTGGTGCTGCCGAACCGCGTCGACAACCTTCTCGGCGCTGACATCGACGCCCAGATCGACAATCTTGAACCCCGCGCTTTCCAGCATCATGGCCACAATGTTTTTGCCGATATCGTGCAGATCGCCTTTTACGGTGCCGCAAACGACGGTGCCGGCGGAGCTTATGGCTTCATCGCCCACCAGCAGCGGCCGCAGGATGTCGCTGGAGGCGCGTGCCGCGCGTGCTGCAATCAGCACTTCGGGAATGAAGAATTCGCATTCCCGCATGCGGCGTCCCACCTCATCCATGGCGGGGATGATCGCCTTGGGAAAAAATTCGCCCGGCCGAATTCCTTCCTTCAGCATCTTTTCTGTCAGTGCCTTCGACACGGGAGCCTTTCCATCAATAATAGCCTGTTGAAGTTCTTCGAATTGAGTCATACGAGTCTCCCTTTCTAAATGCGGGGTTCCAGGGACGGGGTGTTGGGTTCCGGGGTTTCCCCGGCATCCAGTTCCCAGGCCCTAGCCCTCATGTTTGGAAATGCCATTTCCTCCACAAAGGTATCTTGAAAATCTTGATCGGCGTTCAGCGCCACGTGCTCGGTTTGCTGGCGGAGGCGAGCAAAGGACCCGTCCTCTCCCTCCGGGCAAAAGAGCGCCAGCTTCGCTCCCAGCAGGGCAGTGTTTCCAGCCGCCTCGACCTTTTCCGCCGGGAAACTGATCAGGCCAATGCGCTGCGCGCTGACGCGGTTAATATAGTTCCCAAAGGCCCCTGCAAGGTAGAGTTTTTTTAAGTCACCGGCAGAGGCGCCGAACCGGTCCAAAAGCGTGCGAATGCCGGCGGCGATGGCGCCCTTGGCGAGTTGCAGCTCGCGGATGTCACTCTGGGTCAGCACCACGGGCGCCGCCAGTTCCCACGCACCCGCGCCGTCGGTGAAGCGTCCGGAGGGCTGAATCCGCCCCAACTCCAATCCTGCCGCCACGGCATCCACCAAACCACTTCCACACAAACCCTGGGGCGGAACGTTTCCCAGCACGCGGCAGTGGATCGAATGGTCTTCCACTTTCACTTCGGAAATCGCGCCCGTCGAGGCGCGCATGCCCATGGAAATCCGCGCCCCCTCGAAAGCCGGCCCGGCCGCCGTCGAGGCGCACAGCAAGCGCTGACGATTGCCGATCACGATCTCTCCATTCGTACCCAGATCCACCAGCCCGTTCAGTCCCTCGCGCTCACTGAGGCGCGTGGCCAAAATGCCGGCCAGAATATCGCTGCCTACGAACCCGCCCAGGCAAGGCAGAAAACGCACCCGCGTATGGCCGGAGAGCTTCCACCCCAAATCCCCGGAGCGGAAGGTCTGGAGGCCGAGATGCTCCGACTCGAAAGGGTACCGCGAGAGCGGCTCAACATCCAGTCCGCAGAAAAGGTGATGCATCACGGTGTTCCCTACCACCACCACATCCGTGATTTCCCCTTCCGGAACCTGGGCGGCAAACACCAGTTGCTCGATCAAGCTTCCGATCTGCTGGCGAATCAGATCACGGAGCTGTTGCGCACCAGCTTTCGGCACGGCAAACTGCACGCGGCTCATGATGTCGGCCCCGAAGCGTGCCTGGGAGTTGAGCGCCGTGCGCACCGCCAGAACGTGGCCAGTGCGGAGGTCAAGCAACTGGGTGACCAGCGTAGTGGTGCCCAGGTCCACCGCCACGCCCAGGCCGGGGCGCGGCTCGAAGGCAAAGGGCGTCTCATCCACCAGGATGGCCGCATCCCATTGGCGCAGCTCGATAACCAGATCGTCCTCGAGCGCGCACTGGCAGGCGAGACGCCAGCCCTGGCTGATTTCCTCGGCGCTCAGGCGCTCGCGTTGCGCCTCATTGACGGATGCCTGCCCTTCCAGCACGCGCACACGACAGCCCCGGCAACGGCCCTGCCCTCCGCAGGGGAATTCTACACCCTGGGCGAAAAGCAAGTCGCGCAAAGCGCTTCCCGCCGGCGCGATCAACTCCGTTTGAAGGGGCCGGAGGACGATGCGTCGTGTGTTTTTCTCTGGCATGGTTTAAGAAGTTAGGAGCTAGAAGTTAGAAGCTAACGAAATCAGGAGCTTTCTGCCAAACAATCAGATCTTCGAAACTTTTCGCGGGCGGTAGGTTTAGAGACATTCTAGCTCCTAACTTCTAGCTCCTAGCTTCTGATTTCTGACACCTGACACCTTAAGAATTTGCCACCGCGTGGTGCTGGCGCGCGTAGCGGACCATGGAGTGGACGTTGGCCGCGGGCGTATCGCGCGGCACCTCGCAGCCGGTGCCCACAATGTAGCGCGGCCCCGCCTGGCGATGGCACTCGGCCACCTCCGAGTATACCGTTTGCGGCGTGCCAATGCGCAAGTCGCGCACGGGATCGAGATTGCCCAGCACTACCTGTGCGGGTCCCATTTTCTCGCGCGCCTCCGCTACCCGAACCATGGAATCCAGGTCCACCAAATCGCAACCCAGCCGGCCCATGCCTTCCAGAATTCGCCGCGTGTTGCCGCAAATGTGCAGTCGAGCGCGGGCGCCGAGGGCGTGCAAGCCATCTACCATCTTCTTCTCATAGGGCCAAACAAACTCCTGGTACAGCGCCGGTCCCACTAGCGAGGCGGCGGGATCTCCAATCCCGATCACATCGGCGCCGGCCTCCACTTGCGCCCGCGCAAAGCGCATTCCCACCTCGAACACGAAATCGAAAAGGGCGCGTACAAAAACCGGATCGTCGTAAAAGTCGATCATCAGCGTGTTGATGCCACGCAAATCCGCCGCGGCGCCGCAAGGGCCTTCCATCCACCCTTCCACAATCTTGTGGCGCCCGACGCGTTGCTTCAGAAGAGCGAGGCCTTTTACGCGATCGTGCATGCGCCCCCCGCCCAGGGGATCGGGGACCTTCAAGTGCGCCAGGGTCTTCTTATCGGCAAGCAGGGCCTGCGACTCGACGATGGAAGCCGGTTGGTCCTCAAAGTATTCCACCGTGGCCCCACAGTCGGGCGCCTCCCGCGTTTCGGCAATGGCCGAGACGTGGTCAAAATCAAATTCCTCGGCGGTGCGGATTTGCGCTTCCGCGAGCACGTGATAATCGGTGCCGTAGGCGAAGTACTTGGCGCCGATTTGGTCGGCCGCAAACATCATGGTGATGGGCATGACGGGAAGACAATCCACCGGCCGGCCCTCCAGCATAGCAAAAACCCGTTCGCGACTATTCATATCTCTTCAGGCCACCGCGTGTTCCCGCGCGTAGCGCAGCATGGCGCGGAGATTTTCCGGGGGAGTATCCCGCACCACTTCGCAACCGGCGCTCACGATGAATCGGTCACCGGCCTGGTGGTGGCATTCGGCCACGGCGGCGTAAATCTCCTCCGGCGTTCCGTTGCGCAGCACCCGCACGGGATCGATATTCCCCAACAGCACTTGGTGCGGCCCCATCGCCGCACGCCCCTCGGCCAGGGGAGCCATCGAATCCAGGTCGATGATGTCACAACCTAACTGTCCCATTAACCCGAGAATGGGCCGGGTGTTGCCGCACACGTGCAAGCGGGTTCGCGCCCCCATGGCGCGCAAGCCGTCCATCATGCGCTTTTCGTATGGCCACACAAACTCCTGGTAAATCTTGGGACCAACCAGCGAGGCCGCCGCGTCGCCCACGCCGATCAACTCCGCGCCGCTTGCCACCTGCGCCTTGGCAAAAGTGAGTTCGAGCTCCAGGACGAATTCAAAAAGCTCGGTAACGAACCCCGGATCATCGAAGAAATCCATCATCAGATTGTTGATGCCGCGCAGGTCGGCGGCCTCGGCGATCGGCCCTTCGATCCAGCCTTCAATCAGCTTTTCATTGCCCACTCGTTGCTGGTGGAGCGCCAGCGCCCGCAGGCGGTTGCTCATGCGCGGGCTGGTGTGGGGGTCCGGCACTTCCAACCCGCGCAGCAAGCATTTGTCCGTCAACAAAGCGTTCGCTTCGTCGAGGGCAGGCGGCTGGTTGGGGAAGAACTTGACGGGGGCGCCGCAGTCGGCCGCTTCCCCCGCCGGGTCGGACATGGTGTTGACATAGTCGAAATCGAACTCGGCCGCGGTATGGGTCTGCCCTTCCACCAACACCTGAAAGTCCGTGGCGTAATCGCGGTACTGGGCGCCAATGCGATCACACGCGAACATCATGGTGATGGGCATGAAGGGCAAGCTATCCACGGGCTTGCCATCGAGCCGAGCGAGAATGCGTTCACGACCAGTCATGGAGAACCTCAGTGACGAGTGACGAGCCAACAAAGACCGAAATTCGAAAATCGAAACTCGAAAATCGGGTCGAGTTTCGAGTTTCGATTTTCAAGTTTCGTTTTTCGCTTACCCACCACTCGTCACTTCCTATTAATACGCCCCGTACTCCTTCGCCGTGTCCGTCAGCGCGCGGATGTTCTCCGGCGGGGCCGTGGGCGGGATGGCGCAGCCCGCGTTCAGGATGAATCGGCCTCCCGGCTTCCAAACGGAAATGAGTTGCCGGGTTGCTTCCCGAACCTGCTCCACCGTTCCCTGGGCCAGGACGCCGCTGGGGTCGATGTTTCCAAACAGCACGTGACGCTTCCCGGCGGTTTGCTTGGCCTTCCTGGCGTCGGTTTTGTAATCGAGTTCAAAACCGCAGGGCGCGTATTCTGCCAGCATATCGAGAATGCGGCTGGTGTCGCCGCAAATGTGAATCACCACGAAGATGCCATCTGCGGTAAGGTCCTTTACCAGGCGTTCCTCGTAAGGTCGCGCAAAGCGGTGGAACATGCGGGGGGAAGTGACGTCCGGACCTGCCAGGCTGTCGCCCAGCGAGGTAAGGTGCGCTCCGGCTTTGGCCAGCGCCCGATGGACGGCCAGATGGCTTTGGTAGCAAATCTCCATGAGCTGGGCGATGCGGGGATTATCCGGTTGCTCAACGAGCTCCATCAGGAATTCCTCGATGCCGCGCACCAGGCAAGCGAGATCGAAAGCGGCCTGGTCGGCGTTGCCCCGAATGGCAATCTCACTACCCACTTGTTTGGACAGCAGGCGCACGGCCTCGAGCAAGGCGGGAATGCGCCCATCCGTCTCGGGGTTGACCACTTGCAAGCGGTCAACTTCATCGAGGCTGTGCAGGGCAGGCTCCACAATGCGGCCCGGCTCGTTGGGGGCGCACTCCGAGCGGGCTCCCATGGCTTCGGCCAGCATGGTAGTGTCGGTGTCCACCAAAATGCAGTCGTGCCCGTATTTCTCCACCGCCTGGAGGTGCACACGGGCAATAGCTTCCGGGTTGTGTCGGTAGTCCTCCATGCGAACGCCCGCTTCGCGCGTAGCCATCATGAAGTTGTGCAGGCACACGGGCACACGGTCGGGAACCCCGCCCTCCAGGACCGTCCGCACGCGCTGAAGAGAGTTCATGGGATCAAAATCTCCAGCCATAAGTTGCGAGCCAGCCAGGGCCGAAATTCGAAAATCGAAACTCGAAAATCGGGGCGAGTTTCGATTTTCCATTTTCGAGTTTCGTCTTTGACTTGGCTGTCACTCGTCACTCTTCACGGCATTTATGACCCCCTCGTCGTAGCTTGCCACGATGCGGTGGCCGGGGGGCACCACGAGAAACTCTTTGGGGTCCCATTCTCCGTTCACCAGGCGCTGGATCAGGCCGATGTCGCCCGCGATCTTTTCGAAAGTCCAGCCGCGCTTGGCCGCGTCGTCGCGCGCGCGCTGCTCGAAGCTGCCATCGGGTTCGATACCCATCTCGATAAAGGTCATTTGGCCATAGTGCCGGGCCAGGTTCTTGCCGAACTCTTCCCACAGGTATTTCGCGTTCTCCTCTCCGTACTTGGCCACCATTTCTTCGTAGCTCTGCGTCAATCCCAGTTTTTTGCCCAGAGCCAGTTGCCCCAACTCGCCGTCCGCCTCGCCGCGCTCAATCCAACCGGTGGTCTTGAAATACACGCCGGGGTGACTATTGAAATATTCCATGTAGCGCGCCGCGCTGCCCAGGAAAACCGTAATGCAGTCATGCCCGCGCGGAACCACCATGGGAATGGACTTGGTGGTGAGGCCCACGATGCCGTTGTTGCAAAGCCCGTAGCCCAAAAGCAAGGCGTCGTATTGGCGCTCCTCCACCCGATCGACGACGGCCTGCAAGCGCGCCCGCATATCTTCGCACCCGATGTCGTGCAGGCCCTTGGGTAGAAAATCGAAGTCGATGATGTGAGGGGAGCGCGCCACGCAGGCGCAAAGCTCGCGGAAGAAGATTTCGCAACTGATGAGTTTTAGACGCATTGGCTTTCAGCGACCCGTGACATCATTTTCACCGCAAATTCCCATGAGGCAGACGGGGCGGCCCGGCGCCGTGGACGTCAGGGCTTCAATGCCGGCAAGGATCGCGTCCACCGCGCGGCGGCTAAGGAACTCATGCCGAACCGTGTACCCGTCGTCGCGGTACCGGGCGATTTGTTGGGGGGTCAGCATGGTCTTCCGCTCCGGTTTTTTCTCGCGGGTTTTCCTTTGCGACCGGGAAGAAAGATGGTCGGGGCGCCCAGATTTGAACTGGGGACCTCTTGGTCCCGAACCAAGCGCGCTACCAGGCTACGCTACGCCCCGATAAGAAGGTATCAGGTGTCAGGTGCCAGGTGTCAGAGAAGATCTCCCGTGTATGTCGCTGACACCTGGCACCTGATACCTGGCACCTGGGTTTTTGGTCGGGACGGGCAGATTTGAACTGCCGACCCCTTGCACCCCAAGCAAGTGCGCTACCAGGCTGCGCTACGTCCCGAAAAGCAGGCGTCAGGTATCAAGGGCAAGACGTCTGGCTTGTGCCTGACACCTGGTACCTGGCACCTGATACCTACCGTTCCACGCTAACACTTCCGCGAAAGCATTGTCAATATCGTCTGCAACTCTTGCCGGACGGCCTTGAGTTCCGCCACATCCAGGGGCGCTTGAAACAAGTGGGCCTGCTCGGCAGGATTCCTGCCCTCGCTCGCCAAATGCCGGCGCGCCCCCTCAATCGTGAACCCCTTCTCGTAAAGGAGCCGGCGGATTCGGAAGATTGATTCCACGTCTTTGCGGCGGTAAAGCCGGTGTCCCGACTTGGCCTTCACCGGACGCAGCGAGGGGAACTCCGTTTCCCAATAGCGCAGCACAAAGGCCTTGGTGTGAGTCAACTCGCTGACCTCGCCGATGCGGAAATACAGCTTGTCCGGGATCGCCGCGTCGGCGGGCGGAACCGGGATCAAGCGTGCAGCGCGGCCTCGAGACATAATCCACAGATTACGCAGATTTCTCCGATTAGACAAGACAAAGACAGACAGCGTCATATCCTAATTGGGAGCGTAGCGCCGGCTTCCAGTCGGCATTGAGCCGCCAAGAGGGCGGCACCAGGTTGCTTCGTGGCTACACCCGTATTCCCCGGGCGGGTTTTGCCTTGGATTTTTCATTTGTTTTTCTTGTCTAATCCGAGAAATCTGCGTAATCTGTGAGGCGCGAAGGGAGACCGTAACTTATGGGAAAGTTGATTATCGGCATTGATGTGGGTGGCACAAAAGTGGCAGGAGGGTTGGTCAATCAGAAGGGGCGGCTGGTTGAATCGCAGATCGTCCCCACGCACGCAGAAAAGGGATTTGAAAAAAGTTACGCCCAGATCATTCAACTGATCGGGCGCTTGCTGCGCGCGGCAGGAGGCAAAGATAACGTCGGCGGCATCGGCATCTGCGCGCCCGGTCCGCTGAATCCCAAAACCGGGGTGGTGCTCAATCCACCCAATCTGCCCGGCTGGCGCAACATCGAATTGGCGAAAATGGTGGGGAAGGAATTCGGCTTGCCGGCGAAATTGGAAAATGACGCCAACGCCGCCGGCTTGGCGGAAGTCCTGTTCGGCGCTGCCGTGGGCTACAAAGATGTGTTCTATGTAACCGTCAGCACCGGGGTGGGAACCGGCATCATCATCGACCGCAAAATCTATCACGGCAAGAATGGCATCGCCGGCGAAGGCGGGCATGTTTCGATCGACTATCGCAGCCCCTACCACTGCGGCTGCGGAACCTACGGCGACATTGAAGCGCTGGCGGCCGGCCCGGCCATGGCCCGGCGCGCGCGCGTCATGCTGGAGCAGGAACATAGCCTTCCCAGCCTCCTGCGTGACCTTACCCACGGCCGCGCCGAGCAGATTACGCCGCTGCTGATTCAGCAGGCCGCCGCCCACGGCGACCGCGTGGCAAAAACCATTCTCGACGAGACGGGCTTCTTGCTGGGCTTTTGGCTGGCTAACATGATTAGCCTGTTTGACCCTGAAGCCATCGTGATCGGCGGCGGTGTTTCGCACATTGGCAAGCCTTTATTTGATAAGATCAGGACCACTATACCCCACCATACGATCAATGGCTTCGCGTCACAAACGCCGGTGCTGCCCGCCAAACTGAAGAAGGATGTCGGCGTCTACGGCGCCGCCGCCATTTTCCTGCCCGCGGGGGAAGAGGCGGAGAGTTGATCCACAGATTACGCAGATTACACAGATTAAGAAGAGAGAACGAGAAAGACCGAGCAGTAGGATGCAATGGGGCGCGAAGGGAGTCTTGAACTCCTCCCGAGGTGTTTCCAGTGAGCCGGTTTTGCCCTGGATTGTTTATTGTTGTTTTGTCTAATCTGTGAAATCTGAGTAATCTGTGGACGCAAATGAGTGAAGACAAACGCGACGAGCGGACGTATGCCGTGATCGGCGCGGCGATGGAGGTCCACCACCAACTGGGTTGCGGGTTCCTGGAGGCTGTCTATCAGGAAGCTCTGGCGCTCGAACTCGCCGCGCGTGGCATACCCTCCCGGCGCGAAGTCGAGTTGCCAATCTCCTACAAAGGCCAGAAACTCAACACTACTTACCGGGCTGACTTTGTTTGCTACGATTCGGTGATCGTCGAACTCAAGGCGCTCACGAAACTCAGTGGTACCGAAGAAGCACAGATTCTCAATTACCTAAAAGCATCGGGGCACGAAATCGGCCTTCTTCTGAACTTCGGCGCGCGGTCACTTGAGTACAAACGCTTCATTTGGCGTCCACTGATTACACAGATTAAAGAGAGAGAAGGAGAAAGATAAAGCGGCAGTGTGGAACGAGGTGCGTGGGAACCTACGAACCAACTCCTTTCTCTTCTAAGACCGTTTCGCGGAGTCTTTCTGTCTGCCCTTGTCTTGTCTAATCTGCGAAATCTGCGTAATCTGTGGATAGCGATGAGCCACGAATTGAGGACGGGGGTTCTTCTGTTCGCCCACGGCAGCCCGGTGGAGGAAGCGAATCGCGGTGTGCACGATCTCGCCGGGAAAATCGCGGCCGTGGGGCCCTATCGCTACGTACGCGCCGCGTTCCTGGATGGCGCGCAGCCCGACCTTCTCGCCGGGGTCGTGGAGGCTGCCAAGGCCGGGCTCGAACGCCTCATCGTGATTCCCTATTTCCTGACCGTAGGCCTGCACTTGCGCCGCGATTTGCCCAGGCTCGTTGCTGCCGCCAAGGAGAAACACCCCAACTTTGAAATTGCCGTTGGCCAATCGCTCGAGGGGCATCCCCTGATGCCGTCCATCATCCTCGGCCGCGTGCAAGAAGCCCTGCAAGGTGAAAGCGCTTCGCAGTGAACAAGACTCCCTTTCCCCAGACCGTCTCTCACCCGTTCCGCCGCCCGGTTTGGATCCTTGCGGCGCTAATTCTGCTCGGGGTGGCGGCCGAACCCCACCCACTGGCGGTACAGGGCGCTCCCCCCAACGTGGTGGTGATCACCATCGATACGCTGCGTGCAGACCACCTGGGTTGCTACGGCGATCACAGCATTGAGACACCCAACCTCGACGCGCTGGCCCGCTCCGCCGCGCGATTTACCCGCGCTTTCACCCCGGTGCCCATTACCCTGCCCGCTCACACCGCGCTGTTCACGGGCAGTTTCCCCATGGCCACGGGTGTACACGACTTCAGCGGCAACAAGGTCCCGGCTTCCGCGGTTACCCTGGCCAAAGTTCTCCATGACCACGGTTACTCGACCGCCGCATTCCTGGGCGCCGCCGTGCTGGACTCGCGCTTTGGGTTGAACCAAGGCTTCGAGACTTACTTCGATCATTTTGACTTCGCCCGCCTGGATGAAACCAGTTTGGATATGGTGAAGCGCAGTGGCGATCAGGTGGTGGACAACGCGCTGGCGTGGCTCAAGGCCAATCCGCGCCGGCCGTTTTTTCTTTGGGTACACCTCTACGACGCCCACTACCCTTACACCCCTCCGGAGCCCTACGCCAGCCGCTATGCCGGTCGTCCTTACGACGGTGAGATTGCATTTGACGATGCCCAGGTGGGCAGGCTGATCGCTTTCCTGAAGGAACTGGGAGTGTATGAAAGCGCCGTTTTGGCAGTGACCGGAGATCACGGTGAAGGCCTGGGCGAGCACGGAGAAAAGACGCACGGGTTCTTCGTTTACAACTCCACCCTCCATGTGCCGCTTTTGGTAAGAGTGCCGGGGGCGGCGGCGAGGTCGATTGAGAAGGAGGTCTCGCTCATCGACGTGATGCCTACGGTGCTCCAGGCCTTGCAGCAGCGCATCCCCCCGAGCGTCCAGGGCCGCAGTCTGCTGAGTGAAATCCTGGGGAAGCCCTCCGCCAGCGTTTCCAACCTGTACGCTGAGACCTATCTGCCGCTACTCCATTTTCATTGGAGCCCCTTGCGCGCGCTCGAATCCGATGGGCTGAAGTATATCGAAGCGCCGCGCCCGGAGCTGTATGACACGCGCACCGATCCCCGCGAAACCAAGAATCTGCTGCCGGGGAAGCAAGCGCTGGCCCACGAAATGCTCGACCGCTTGCGGACCCTGGAGCGCCGGTATACGCCGGCTTCCGGCGGGGGAGCCCAGGAATCCGAGCCTACCGACCCGGCGTTGGCGGACCGGCTGCGCTCGCTCGGCTATGTCGCCATTTCCGGGGGCGCCTACTCCGACTCGAGCGGCAAAGGACTCCCCGATCCCAAAGACCGCGTTCGAGTTTACGATCTTGTTTCCGACGCGATGGCCGACGGCCAGCACGGGCGCTACCGAGAGTCGCTGGAAAAGCTTCAGGAAGCAGAGAAGACCGAACCCTCATCGCTGCCCATTCGCTATCTCCAGGCGCTCGACGATTACCGCCTCAAGGATTTTCCCCAGGCCACGGATCGATTCAAGGCCGCGCTCGAGCTTGATCCCAAATTCGCCCTGGCCACCTATTACCTCGGCTTGACGCAACTTCAGACCGGTGACATGAATGGCGCTGCCGCCTCCTTTCAGCGCACTTTGGAACTTGACCCCACGAACTTCACCGCGGCTTATGACCTTGGCGCGCTGGAATTGAAGCAAAATCATTTACCGGAGGCAATGCACCATTTCGAGCAGGCCACGCAAATCAATTCGAACTTCGCGCCGGCCTTCGAAGCGCTAGGGGAGATTGACTTGTATCTCCACCATAACGACGACGCGGTCCGCGCCCTCGAGCGCGCCGTGGAGATCGACCCGAACTTTGCCAAGGCGCATTACAACTTGGGGCGCGCCTACCAGGCCCTGGGCCGCCCGGCCGACGCGCAGAGAGAATTCGCGCGCGCCCAGTCCCTTCGTGCTACCCCACCCACCCCATGATTCACGGGCATGGTCGTGCCCTAGTTTTTAGAGCATTTCCATAAATAATGTAGCTTGCTAAGAGCAGACTTTTGTGGCAGAGTATGCTCATGCGAGCCATACCAATTCCGATCCGCAAGCGCATTTTGGAGCTCTACGACCGCGGCCGGAGCACG
>Ga0326727_10001213_pt1 | contig 98110 bp, 78 predicted proteins | sample MB2enrmetagenome_FD_207643 | JGI IMG/M metagenome (GOLD analysis project Ga0326727, IMG submission 207643) | Lab enriched peat soil microbial communities from McLean, Ithaca, NY, United States - MB29MY | ecosystem: Environmental > Terrestrial > Soil > Wetlands > Peat | place: USA: New York... | reverse complement strand
GCCCTGGGACACTGATCTCAGCCGAAACGCAAGGCGGCTACGCTCGGCATGGCCTGCCGGCGCTGACGTCCCACCCCCCGAACCCAGTGTCTACTGCATTCGACGACCTTATCGGCGAATTGGGGGAAGGTCAAGTACTTGCGTTGGACCTTCTGGCCCGTCGGTCGGCCCCCTTAGGCTGTTTAAGCCTAATACCTAGGCTCAGCATGATAACGCGCAGGCTTCCAGCCAGTTTTCAAACATGCTCCGGGCATAACTGTGCAAGGCCTTTTCTTCTCGGCTGACATCACCGACCAGTTTCGTAGCCGCGCCCACGCCCAGCACTGGCTCGAGCGACGCCTTATACGCCGGCACTTGGGACCATTGCTTCGCTAAGTCAGCCGAGATCTCCACATGGAATTGGACACCATAAGCCTTCTTCTTCCACCGAAAGGCTTGGTTTGGATAGGCCGGCGAAGTTGCCAGAAGGACTGCGCCCTCGGGCAACTCAAACGTTTCCCCGTGCCACTGAAAGGTGAGAAACTCATGAGGAAGCCCGGAAAAAACGGCGTCGTCGTGGGCCGCAGGGGTCAAATAGACCGGCATGATTCCGATTTCAGGCCTGCCCCCCGCGTAGACACGCGCCCCCAGGCTGGCGGCAAGGAGCTGAACTCCAAGGCAAACCCCCCAGTAGGGCTGCCCGGCCAGCACAGCTTCCCTGACCCAGCGCTTTTCGTGGGTCAACCAAGGGAGTGTGGCGTCGTCGTTCACACTCATGGGGCCGCCCATCGCAAGGATGGCGTCAAAGCCTCGCCAGTCGGGGAGTTGTTGCCCTTCGTCGATTTCAACCCGTTGGATCGAAGCGCCTTTCGCCTCCAGGATGTCTTCATAGACACCGGGGGGCTCACACGAAATATGTTGCAAAACTAAGATCCTCACAATCGGTGCTCCTCTCAACAACACTAACATTTGCAATTTGCCTTTTGCCATTTGAATTTTGAACTTCTTTTTTGGGACCAGCAGATCAAATGGTCCGCCGGCTGACGGACAAAGGTCAAAGGGCAAATGTGGACAAAGTTCCAAGGGCAACGGTTTGCCCCTAAAGCACCCACAATCAGCTTTCTGGCCCAACCTCCCACGCCTGGCGGGTGCAAAATCTGTGGGCTTTGACTCACCAATTATCTTACTGACTCGCTAAGTTGCTTAGAATCAAAGAGTGACGGCGCGTGCTTTGGAGCCAAAGTTGCTCAGGAATAATCCCCGAGTTGGTATATGCGGGCACGAGCGGAGGCGGTCATAAGCCATTCATTGGCTGCGTGGCTCCGGTTCGCGTAGCTTAATTAGCCGAAGGAGTCTGATGCTATGGCTTATGTAATAACAGGCGATTGCACGAAAGATGAGAAGTGCGTGGACGTTTGCCCGGTGGACTGCATTCATCCGCGCAAGGACGAACCCAAGTTTGCTGAAGCAACGCAGCTTTTCGTAAGCCCGGCCGACTGCATTGACTGTGGCGCCTGCGTTCCGGTTTGCGAAGCTTCGGCGATTTTCGCGCTGGACGACCTCCCTGAGAACCTCAAGAATTGCGCCGACGCGAACGCGCACTATTACCAGTAGATCGAGGACGCTGCTCGAAGGCGTCATTTACCTTCGCCCTCCAGAGGCGCCACGAAACGAAATGCAATGCGGGTTTTACCCTCCTTCCCGGTTGATTTCGTTTTGCGGCGCCTTCATGGTTCCAAGGCGCTGCGGAAGCAATGTGCCCTCTTGAATTCCAAGCTTGGCCAATCCTAACATACGGGTATATGAAAAACCGACATTGACGGTCGGGAAAGGACAGGGAGCAACGTCTTTTACACTATGAAAGCTCTATTGCTGAAAGCGTACGGTGATTTTGCCTATCAAGAAGTACCCGAGCCGGAGGTCCATGAGGACGAGGTATTAATCAGGGTGCGGGCCTGCGGTATCTGTGGCAGTGATGTTCATGGGATGGATGGTTCCACGGGGCGGCGCCGGCCGCCCATCATTATGGGTCACGAAGCTTCAGGCGTGATCGTAGAGGTTGGGGGAAAAGTCACGGGCTGGGACAAAGGTGACCGCGTAACCTTTGACTCGACGCTCTATTGCGGCACGTGCTGGTTTTGCCGGCGCGGTTTGATCAATTTGTGTGACCATCGCCGGGTGTTGGGAGTCTCCTGTGAAGACTACCGACAACACGGGGCGTTCGCCGAATACGTGGCGGTGCCGCATCGGATTTTGTACCGCCTCCCTGAGGCTGTCTCCTTTGAACGCGCCGCCATGGTCGAGGCTGTGTCAGTGGCGGTCCATGCCGTGGAACGTACGCCGATTTCTTTAGGGGATACGGCCGTGGTGGTAGGTGTAGGCATGATCGGCCTGCTGGTGGTGCAGGCCTTGCGCGTAGCCGGGTGTGGGAATATCATTGCGGTCGACCTGGACGAGGAAAGGTTAGAATTGGCGCGAAGGCTGGGCGCGGACTCGAGCCTGAAAGCGGATGCTTGCAACGTCGCGGAAGAAGTGAAGCACTGGACTGGGGGGCGAGGCGCCGACCTCTCCATGGAAGTAGTGGGAACCGGCCCTTCGCTCAACTCTGCTTTAGCCTGCGTGCGCAAGGGTGGAGCGGTGACCCTGGTAGGGAATCTGAAGCCTTTGGTGGAACTCCCTCTCCAGTCGGTGGTCACCCGACAACTTACGCTTTACGCCAGTTGCGCTTCGAGCGGCGAATACCCGGCCTGCTTGGACTTGCTGGCACGCGGGGCGATCAATACCGACGCGCTGATCAGCGCCACTCCTCCCTTGGCTGAGGGCGCGACGTGGTTCAAACGCTTGTATGACCGTGAGCCTGGACTTATGAAGGTGATACTGCTTCCGTAGCAGTGCCTAGTGCCTAGTGCTTAGTTGCTAGTGGGCACTAACCAGTCCTCTCCCCACTAACCACTAGCAACTAAGCACTAGGCACTGGAGGTTAGATGGAAGCACTCAGAACCGCCCTTGTGGGCTGCGGGAAAGTCGGCCATCTGCACGCGAAGGCACTCAGCCGTTTATCGGAGTCCATGTTCGTTGCCGTGTGTGGCAGGGATCTTCATCGAACCCGGCAATTTGCGGCCGGGTATAACGTCGAAGCTTATAACGATGTCGAGGAGATGATTGCCAAATCAGAAGTGGAGTCGCTGGACGTCTGCACTCCCCACCCTTTGCACGCCGCGCCCGCCATCAAGGCCGCCAACGCCGGAGTTCATGTCCTTATAGAAAAGCCTTTGGCTTCTTCGCTCGAAGACTGTGATGCCATAATCAACGCCGGCAAGAAAAACGGCGTAAGAATTGGCACGGTGTGCCAACGGCGGTTCTACACGCCTTGCCAGCGAATCAAACGAGCCATTGAGGAGGGCAAACTGGGCCGCCCCATCCTGGGGTCGGTCGCCATGTATGGCTGGCGCGACGAAGCGTATTATAAGAGTGATCCGTGGCGGGGCTCGTGGAAAGCGGAAGGGGGAGGAGTCTTGGTCAATCAGGCGCCGCACCAGCTCGACCTCCTCCAGTGGTATATGGGCCCGATTGATGAGCTCTTCGGGTACTGGGACAACCTCAATCATCCCTATATTGAAGTGGAAGACACGGCGATGGCTGTGCTGCGTTTCAAGAACGGGGCGCTCGGCAATATCGTAGTCAGCAATTCCCAAAACCCCGCTTTATACGGAAGAGTCTATGTGCACGGCAGCAACGGCGCCTCCGTAGGTGTCCAAACGGATGGAGGCGCAATGTTTATCGCCGGAATGGCGAACATCACCGAACCCCCCATCAACGATTTGTGGACGGTGCCCGGCGAACAGGAGTTGATGAAGAAGTGGCAGAAGGAAGATTCCGATTTCTTCCTGGGTATCAATCCCATGGAATACTATCACCAACTTCAGATTGGCGAGTTTCTCGAATCCGTTATCAATTCACGCGATCCTCTAATTACGGGAGAAGAAGGCAGAAAGACGGTGGAAATCTTCACCGCCCTCTATCGTTCCCAACGCGATCGGAGACCCATCAAATTCCCGCTCACGCCCGGCTAACCCGGGTTTCTCACCAGGGCCGGAAGGGCGGGCCTTTAGAGGATGACCGCCTCAAGGAGTCAAAACGGAAAAGCGCGACCCTCGCACTGAGAACTTCCTCGAGGATTTTGGACCCTCCAGCTCGGCCTTCCAGTCCGCATCATCGCTATGGCTAGAGGCCGTAGCCGGCCTGCGCGAGCGACACGACTACCAAGTGCTCTACGAAAACTGGCGCAAATGCTTGCGCATTGCCTATGGTACAGGGGTGGGTGACGAACACCTCTTTGTGCGTCACACTTACCTGGCGACGCTGGCCAAACTGCTTGCCTACGTTCGCATCACCGGGGTCCAGACAGCGCCGGAAGAGGCCCAGACGCAAGAGATCATCCAGGGTACGTTCTTCGCAAAGCAACAGATCACGAACTTCCTCGAGGCGGATTTCTTTTCCTGGGTGGCCTGCGCTCCCCTGCTGAGCCGCACGCAGAAGGTCATTTCTCGTTTGGCGAACCTGCTCTTCATGTACCAGCTAGGCGAACTTTCCGAAGACGTCTTGAAAGAACTTTACCACACCCTCGCGGACCCCAAAGACCGCCATGACCTTGGCGAGTATTACACCCCCGATTGGCTCGCCGCCCGCATGTGCAACGCTCTTCTCAGCAAGTCCGGTCGGGATGCCGTCCTCGATCCTGCCTGCGGCTCCGGCACTTTCCTTTACCAGGCCATTCAGCACAAGAAGAGGCATTTGCCCGCCACTCGGCAATCCCTGGAGAGAATCCTCGGCTGCGTCGTGGGAATTGACATTCACCCCCTGGCGGTCATCGTTTCCAAGATGAATGTCCTCCTGGCGCTCGGAGATCTATTCGGGAAGCGCGCCGGACCCATTTCCGTTCAGGTTTACCTCGCCAATTCCATTCGCCCTCCTTCGTTAACCCCAGCCCTCTCCCAACAGTTTGATGTAGTCATCGGCAATCCTCCCTGGCTCTCTTTCCGCTTTGTGGAGAAAGGTGAGTACCAGGATTATTTGAAGCATCTCATCGTAAAGGAATTTGGGTTGCTCGAGGGTGCGGCGCACCTCATCACCCATCTTGAGCTGGGCACCCTGTTCTTCGCCCGCTGCGCCACCCTTTACCTCGAGCGTTCCGGCAAGATCGGCTTTGTTCTTCCTCGCAGCATCTTTACCGCTGACCAGCACGACCGCTTCCGCCGGTCTTGCGGCATGGGCAACACAACCCTGACTCAGATTTGGGACCTCGAAAACGTCTCGCCATTGTTTAATGTCCCGGCAGCGGTGGCCTTGGGCGATCTTATCAGCGACGCGTCCAAGACCCTACCCGGTGAAATCCTGTCGGGACATTTGAAACGAAAGAATGCCTCACTCGAAGAAGCCCAGAGGGACCTGAGAAGTGAGACTACGGAATTCCACATCGTCCAGCAGGGCAAGCGCAGCTTTCTGAGCACAACCCGGAAGAAAATCTCCAGCCAACGCAGCTTCTATCAGCCGCGCTTCAAGGAAGGGGCCACCCTGGTTCCTCGTAACTTCTGGTTCGTGCAGTTCAAAGTCATTCCCGGGCTGGGCATGGACATATCCCAACCGGTGGTGGCCACCGACCCGCGCGCCGACGCTGAGGCCAAACAACCCTACAAGGGCATGCACTTCGATGCTCCCATCGAGGCCGAGTTCCTTTACGCCACGCTCCTTTCGACCGATCTGCTGCCCTTCGGCCATTTCGATTTCCGTCCCGTCGTTCTTCCGCTTGGCGAAGACGCCCAGGGCTATAAGCTTCTGAGTGCGCCACAAGCCCGCGCCAAGGGTTACACGAAGCTGCCGGAGTGGCTGGAACGTGCCCAACAAAGCTGGGAAAGGAAGCGGCAAGAAAAGGCGGGCCGGATGAACATCCTACAGCGGCTCGACCTTCAGCGGGGGCTAACTGACCAGAACCCCAGAGCCAAGTGTGTAGTCATTTACCCAAAATCAGCCAGCTTTCTTTGCGCCGCTGTGGTGAGGTCAAAGCCCATGGCGTTCCGGGTAGGCTTACAAAGGGTTGGGACTCGCGGGTTCTTGGCCGACTATGTAACTTACTATCTCGAGACCTCGGATATCGGTGAAGCCCGCTATCTTTCCGCAGTCCTGAACTCGCCGGCCATTGACGCCCTAATCAAACCGATGCAGGCCCGAGGTCTTTGGGGGCCGCGGGATATTACCAAGAAAGTGTGGGAACTCCCCATACCCGAATACAACCCGCGCTGCCAGGACCACATGAGACTCGCAAGAATCGCCGAAGCTTGCGAAGGGAAGGTCAAAGAAATGGTTCCCGGCTTAAAGGGGCTCTTCAAAGACGTACGTGGGCCGCACGCAATTGGCCGCGCCCGAACTGCTGTTCGCCGGGCACTGAAGGATGAACTTGACGAAATCGACGCCGTTGTTCAGGATATCCTCGAATAGCACCCCGCCACGGCGTTCCGCCTGTTTAGCCGGCTTCCCGTGGCACTTCAAAGCGGAGTAATTCTCATGAAATCATCCCGAAGGCAGTTCATTCAATCCACTTTGGCGGCCCCGCTGATAGCCCGCTTAGGCGCCGGCCACTCGGGCGGTGCGCGGGTGGAGACCCTCATGGCGTCGCCAGCCCAGATGGAGTTCGAGAACCCGCAAATCATCCGCTACGACTCGAGTTGTTTCACGATCCTTCGTAAGGACACGATCATCTTCAGCGGGGCGTTCCATTACCCGCGTTGCCCCAAGGCGCTGTGGCGCGACCGCCTGATGAAGTTCCAGGCGGCGGGCTTCAACACCATTGAGACCTACGCATTCTGGAACTATCACGAGGCGGAGAAAGGCAAGTGCAACCTGACGGACTTCGAGGATTTCATCAAGCTGGTCCACGAGATGGGCTTCTACATGATCGCCCGGCCCGGTCCCTATGTTTGCGCGGAGTGGGAGCGTGGCGGATTTCCCGACTGGGTGGCAGCGATGCGGTTCCCTCTTCGCAGCAACCACCCGGAGAGCATCAAGACCTCGCAGCATTGGTATGACCAGGTTTTACCGGTGATTCAACGGCACCAGATCACTGTGGGCGGCCCCATCATCATGGTGCAAGTGGAGAACGAATACGACTACAGCACCCCCATGCCCGACGCCGACAAGCGCGAGTACGTCCGCGCCCTGGCCAACATGGTCTGGGGAACGGGCATCAGCATCCCGGTCATCACCTGCTGGACCAGCCAGGCGCGTGAGAACTCCGATCCCGACATGGCCAAAATCATGGATACGTGCAATTTCTACCCCAGTTGGAACATTGTGAAAGAAGTTGTTCCAGGCCTCCAGAAGCTGCGCAAGGAAGAACCTTCCTCCCCGCTCGGCGTAACAGAATTGCAAGGCGGTTGGTTCAGCCAGTTTGGCGGGAAACTCCCCGTCGAGCAGGACGGGGTGAATGCCGAGCAGCTCGACACGCTCACCAAGACAGTACTCGAGCAAGGAGTAACCTACTTCAGCTACTACATGGGTTTTGGGGGAACGAATTTCGATTGGGCCGCCAAAATCCTCACTACCTCCTACGATTACGCTGCGCCCATTCGCGAGCCCGGAGGCTTGTGGGACAAGTATTATGCTGCGCGGGGAATCTGCCAGTTCCTCCGCCTGCACGGGGATGTGCTGGCCCGGGCTCAGGCGCTCGCAAGTGGCATCGAATCCACGAATCCCAACGTTACCGTCACGGAGAGGGTCAACGGCCAGAGCGCGGTGCTCTTTGTGCGTGAAAACGCCAACGCCGAGCAACGTTACAAGATGAGCTTCGTGGACCCCAACAGCCCCACCCAACGCAGGATTCATGTGCCGCGCGAGGGCGAATTGGTCATTGGTCCCCGCGAAATGAAAATGTTGGCCGTGCAAGTGCCCATCCCCGGCAGCCAGCTCCGTTACTCGACCGCGGAGGTGCTGGCGCACGGCATCAACCTCGACCGACATTTCCTCATCCTTTACGACCTGCCGGGGCGTGTGGCGGAGATTTCCCTGGCGACTCGAGACGAACCTCACTTGGAAGGCGACACGATTTATAAGTACTGGGACTCCGAATATGAATCGGTGACCTTTGGCGTCCAATTCGAGAAGACCGAAAAGCTCCTCTTGGTGAACGACCACCTTCTGGTTATCCTGTTACCGCGCGAGCGTGCCCTGCGGTCGTGGGTCACTGAATTCCCTTCCAAGGTTCTCCCTTTTTCGGAGGAGACTAAGTCCTTCTCTGTTCCATGGATTTCGGACAGCTACATGTTTGCGGGTAACGGGTCACATGCAAGCCGGCTATGGGCCGATTTGGATTTCCTCCCCGGCGAGCACGACCTGACCCTGTTGCTTCCAATTAAGCCTGGCAGGTGCTGGGTTGACGGCGTGCTGACGGAGCTTGCCTACGAGCGCGAGCATCGAACTGCGCGCCTGCATGTTACGACTCCGCCGCTGCCCTATAAGCCGCTCGATTTGGCGAGTGGACAGGCCTGGGTGGAGAGATTCGACACGAGCTCCGGCCATTGGCAGAGCAGCGCCCCTGGCGCCCTGGAAGACACCGGCCCTGTCCCTTATGGCTACGTGAAGTACAAGGCTCAGTTTAATTACAGCAGCGAACCGAAGATGTTCATCTCGACTTTCGCGGGGGATGCGATGAAGGTCTTTATCAATGGGAGGCTGGTCGAAGAAGCCTCGACCTCCGCAAAAGCTATCGACTTCGGACTGGCAAAATACGCCCAGCCCGGGACGAACACGCTGGAAATCGCTTATGAGGCCTTTGGGGCGTACAACGGCGATAAAGAGATGGGCGATCTGAAGGGCATCGAATCTGTGCGCATGGGGAGCGACGCTCAAACCGGCAGTGCCATCTCTTCCTGGCAAATCCAGCGCTTTCCCGCCCCCACGCAAGGAAGGGTTGTGGACCCGAATTTTGCCGGCGCTGCCTGGAGTCCGGCATCTTACCAGGCATCCGCCCCAACCGACCAACTGGTCCCGGCATTCACGTGGTGCCGGACAGAGTTTGCGTTGCCGGGGGGCACACCGGGCTGGATGGCGCCCTGGAAGCTAACCTTCGAGGCCGACCGCGACGCCCTCATCTACCTCAATGGCAAGTTTGTGGGGCGCTACGTGACCGTAGGACCGCAAAAGGACTTCTATCTCCCAGGACCGTACTTCGATCCTGCCGGAGGGCAGAACGTTCTAACCTTCGTCTTGGCCTATACGGATCGCCCCGGACACCTCCAGACACTGCGCGTGGGGCCATTCGAAGAGTTCTCCGCCCGCCGCACCCACGTGGAATTTCAGTTGTAGGGGCGGCCCTCGTGGCCGCCCTGGGTGGAATTTGCGTGGTAGTAGGGGCACCCCTCGTGGGTGCCCGGCTTCGGCGTGTGCAAGGCGTGAATGCCCAAGAGTCTTGCGGGGTCTAACGATCAAGACGCTCGCTAACTCGTTGCAGGGGCGCTCTTCGAAGCGCCCTCCTCTCGCAAATCGCACCATAGCAGTTGTGCGTTGACTTGTAAAGAGTAGCAACCTAAGATGACGCTAGCGCGGCGGTCGCTGCCCCATGCTTGGCAAGACGATATCCCACTATCGAATCCAAGAGCGGCTTGGCAGCGGTGGAATGGGCGTTGTGTACAAAGCCACAGACACCCTGCTCGACCGCACCGTCGCCCTTAAAGTGCTCTCACCCGAATTGCTCAGCGACCCCACTGCCGTGAGCGGCTTTATCCGTGAGGCAAAGACAGCCTCATCGTTGAATCACCCGAACATCCTGACCGTCCATGACCTGGTTGAAGCTGAGGGTGTGCGCTTCCTGGTGGTGGAATTCGTGGAGGGGAAAACCCTCCGAGAACATATTGGGAAACGGGGCCTGGAAGTCCGACGACTTTTGGAGATTGCCATTGCGGTTGCGGAAGCCCTTGCAGCCGCGCATAGGGCGGGGATCGTTCATAGGGACTTAAAACCTGAAAACATTATGATCCGTGCCGATGGGCACGTTAAGGTTGTGGATTTCGGGTTGGCCAAGCTGTTGTCCGCGAAGGAACCGGTCTCAATGCAGGTCGCGCCTTCGGATTCCACTGCTTCTGTCGCCGCGTCCATTAGGCACGAACCGGAACCAGTTCAAAGCCGCAGCCATATTGCCGGTACGCTTCCTTACATGTCGCCAGAGCAAGTTACGGGAAAGCTCGTGGATCAACGCACCGACATTTTTAGTTTTGGGGTGGTATTGTACGAGATGGCTACTGGGCAACGCCCACACCAGGGCGGGACAACCGGAGAAATCATTGAGAGCATCCTGACAAAGCCCCCCCGGCCGATCACGGACTTTTCCCCTGCTACCCCTGAAAAGCTACAGGAAATGATATTCAAGGCTCTCGAAAAGGAACCTGATGAGCGGTATCAGCACTTGGACGATGTTGCGGTTGATCTGCGGAGGCTGAGGCGGGTCACCGACAGCGGAGAAAAGCTTCGGCTCACTCCACCCGGCAGATTGGTTCCTCGCGGGGAAACGAGGCCCAGGCTAAAACGCCATCGAGCATGGGCAGCGAGCATTGCCATCATGACACTGATTCTGGCTGGTGTTCTGGGCTTCTGGTTGACAAGACCTACTCCACCCAAGCTGTTGCGCACCGTCCAGATTACGAACACCGGTCGGCCGAAGCTGGGAGCTCTGGTCACCGACGGTAGTCGGCTGTACTTTTCAGAGAGGCTGGGCAGCCGGTCCGTTCTTGAGCAGGTTGCCGTTGCAGGAGGAGACGCCGTCCCGCTTCCCACGCCTCTGCGAGGGCCTCAGATCTTGGACATTTCCCCGGATGCTTCCGCCCTTCTGGTCCTGAACATAGAGAGCGGGCAGGCTGAGCCGGGCGTGTGGACCGTTCCGCTCTTGGGGGGCTCCCCGCGGCGCGTGGGCGACGTGCTGATGCGCGATGCGGCTTGGTCTCCGGACGGCCAGACGATTGCGTACACCAAGGATCACGATTTGTACCGGTCCAAAACGGACGGTCGCGAAGCCCGTAGGCTTTGCGCTGCCCCGGGCTTCTCCAACGGCATCCGTTGGTCGCCAGACGGAGCACAAATACGATTCACTCTGTATGACCCCCAAAAGAACGCGAACTCCCTGTGGGAAATCTCCGCGGAGGGAGCTGATCCTCACCCCCTGCTTCCCAGATGGGCCGCCACATCACAGACATGCTGTGGCCAGTGGATTCCCAATGGAAATCTCTTCGTCTTCCAATCTGACCGTGGCGGCTCGGATAACGTCTGGGTCCTGTCCGAAAAGGCCGGTTTTATCCGAAACGGTTCCCCCGACCCCGTTCAGTTGACCGTGGGGCCGATGAGCTTTCGTATGCCCACATCCAGCAAGGACGGGAAAGAGCTATTTGCGGTGGGCGAACTGAAGCGGGGCGAACTCGTGCGCTACGACCCGGCGATGCGCCAGTTCGTTTCCTACCTTGCGGGGATTTCGGCGGAGAACCTTGATTTTTCCAGGGATGGCAAATGGGTGGCTTACATCTCATATCCCCAGGGGGACCTGTGGCGCAGTCGAGTGGACGGGAGCGAACGTCTCCAGCTCACTTTGCCCCCTCTACGAGCTGCTCTGCCGCGCTGGTCGCCAGACGGCAAACAGATCGTATTTGGCGCCCTGCTCCCGGGCGAGCCTTGGAGGACCTATAGGGTCTCATTGGAGGGAGGCACACCCGAAATAGTGAGGCCGGAAAAGACGACCCAGGAAGGTGACGCTGTGTGGTCACCTGACGGAAAAACGCTGGCCCTCGCCCGTCTGCCGGTTGCTTCAGAGAGCAGTGCTTTGGTCCCCGGAGACATCGAACTACTCGACCTGAAGACAAAGCAGGCTTCGAAACTTCCCGATTCGGATGGCCTGATCTTTCCCCGTTGGTCGCCTGATGGACGGTACATCGCCGCATTGTCGCCTACGACGGGCAAACTTGTTATCTTCGACTTCACGACAAAAAAGTGGTCGGATCTCTTTACGACGCAGGCGGGGCAAACGGTAGGCTGGCCGGTTTGGTCCAAAGACTCCGAACACCTCTTTTTTTCCGGCTATCTCGAGGGCTCTTACTCTGTCTTCCGTTTACAAGTGCGCGACCGCCGGCCCGAGCCGGTGGTAAGCCTTGACCAGATTCGGCAGGCATTGGGGACTCTCGGAGGCTGGTTCGGGCTAGCCCCGGGTGATTCCGTTCTGGTTCTAAAGGATACGAGTATCCAGGAAATCTACGCTCTTGAATGGGAAGCCCAGTGATCGGGAAAAACTGAGCAGGCTTGGGAGAGGAGAGGTCTTGGCGCTTCAGCACGGCACAGGAAAACCAGAAGGATGGCTGCAACCTTCAAGGGCGGCCTGGGTGGTCTTCGCTCTCCTTATTTGCTGGGCCATTTCCCCAAGCCCTCTAGGGGCCGTACAAGTGCGCGTGCGGGACGGGCAGCAGGTAATGCTCTCGCTCCGCAATATTCTTGCCACGGAAAACGTGGGGAAGGACGACATCATCCAGCTCGAGGTGGGCCATGATGTCGTGGTGAATGGCCATACGGTCATAGCCAGGGGTGCTCCGGCCACATGCAAGGTGGTGAGGGTCAAGGGAGCAGGCAAGAAGAAGGCGAAGGATGTCTCGGTAACCTTCCGCGTCCTCTCTGTACGGACCGTAGACAATCAACTGGTACCGCTCCGCGTGAATCCAGCCGCAGGCAAGAACAAGAGCGATTGGGATTACGAATTCGAGGAGGACCTGCGGGTTCTTGGCCAGATTGGGCCAGACAAGATCGATTACCCTGTGTGCCTGGACCTAGCAGTGGTGGTTAATGCTCCCGAGACCCCAACCACCCCCCAGACGGCGCCCCCTGCCATGTTTGCTCGGACAATTAATGTCCCCACTGGAGAAATCGAAATCATAACGATACCCCCGGGCGTCGAGGTCGTCATGGACGGACGGTCAATTGGGCCCAGCCCCGTGCGGGCCACACTCCCCCCGGGCCAGCACACCTACGTACTCAGCCAGCCGGGGATGGCACCCTTTCAAGGGACTTTCATAACCGGAAGCGGCGAGACGAAAGTGATAAGGGTGAACTTCGGCGGAATGGTTGCCCCAGTGCAGGGTTATGTTATCAGTGTGCGAGGGGATCAGGTGACGGTCGATCTGGGCTCAGCCCAAGGCATTAAGAAAGGCGCGCGGCTGGGATTATATAAAGCCGGTGACCCCAACACGCGGGTCGGGGTCCTCGAGGTAGTAGAGGTCGTTGATGCCGGCAACTCGCGCGCGCGGATTGTTACCTTGAACGCGGGCGTGCAGCTAGAGTGGGCTGATGTGGTTCGGCTGGGGACGGGTACAATGGCCGCACCCCCTGGACCCAGGGCCCATAAAGCGCCAACTGGACCACGCAAGGGCAGCGTTACGGCCGTTGAGGGGACCGAAGTAGTGTTGGACCTGGGGTCCGCTGCGGGAATTGCAAAAGGAACTAAATTGGCCTTCTATAAAGCGGATGACCCGGACACGCAGGCAGGGGTACTTGAGGTCGTACAAGTCATAGGTGCCCGCGAGTCACGCGCGCGGATTGTCTACCTGCTTAAAGGTGTCCGTCCTGTGCCTTCTGATCTCGTCCGGACACAGTAGTCCGGGCCGTCTCCGAACGCTTGGGCGCGAGGGCACGTCCAGATTGCAGGCCGGATTGACGGACTGCGAAGAAAATGCAAGAATATCTTCTTGGGGTGCTGTGGGACCGGACTCCGTTGGCTTCCCCCCTGGTTTAAGCCCCATCCCATTCCATTTGAGGGATTTCTTCCATGAATGCCAATGATATGCGGCCAGGTATGGTCATCCAACACAACGGTGAACTCTTCACCATTCACAAGGCGGAGCACCGCACGCCGGGTAACCTTCGCGCTTTCGTTCAAGCCCGCATGCGCAACCTGCGCACCGGCGCGCTCATCGATCACCGCTTCCGCTCTGAAGACACGGTCGAGAAGGCCAATCTCGATGAAGTCGAAATGCAATACCTTTATTCCGATGGCGATTCTTTTTTCTTCATGAACACGCAGAACTACGAGCAGATCGGCCTGCACAAGTCCGTGATCGAGGACCGGGCCTCCTACCTCGTTCCGGACGTTGTCATCAAGGTGCAGTTGTTCGAGGGAAGGCCGGTGGATATCGAGCTGCCGGCAACCGTGAACCTGAAAGTCGTGGAGACTGAACCTGGGAAAAAGGGGGCTTCTGCCACCAACGTCACGAAAGCGGCCAAACTCGAAACCGGCCTCATCGTACAGGTCCCGCCATTTATCGGCGAAGGCGAAGTCATCACCGTGGACACGGCAGAGGGGAAGTATCTCGAACGCGCTGCCGGCTAAGCTTCCCATTCCATAAATCTACTCATAGGGGGTTGTTCGCCATTCGTACAAGAAAAGGGGAACGCCTGTCATTCTGAGCGAAGCGAAGAATCCCCGTATTTGAAAGCTCAATCAGTGCGAAAGAAATGCCGGGATTCTTCGCTTCGCTCAGAATGACAGGCAATGGGGTTATCCTCTACGAATGACGGACGGTGCGTACAAGGCGCGAGTGGCAACTTGGCGGAGCGGTTCCCAAGCCTTCATGTGCGTAACTTAGTCGATCCGCTTTATGGGAATATCCTTGCCGCCCGTGTGCAGGATCATCGTGGTTGCTCGGCCTTGGCTGTCGACTTCGAAGGTCAACACATCGTCAGACGCCTTGGAGAAAAAATCTTGCGCGCTCTCCGGAAACAGCTCGTCCTTCTGCTCGTCGTTTTCCTGTAGAAATAGGTGACTACCTACGCGCGTGACGGTCAGGATGAGATTCGGCGGTACTCCGTAGCGGCCAACATACCCCTCGAGCAATTTGGGATCGACGGCAACCTCCTTGTGCTCCTTCAGGGGCGGGCGCGGAGGCAGTCGGTTGTAAGGGGTGAAACCTTCCCACTCGATGGGCGTGAACGTGTTCTTGAGCAGGGTCTCCAGAAGCTCCTTGTAGATGCCTTCGCCGTTCGAGCTATTCGTCATAATGACGATGCCCGTTTTCTGCTTGTCGAAGCAGACCGTATAATTTCGCCAGCCCTCGGCATGGCCTTCTTTGAAAAAGGCTTTGCCAAAGGGGGTCCAATATAGGCCCCAGCCCAGTCCGTAGCTGAGGCGAATGGGTTTGTTTTCGTCCGTGGTTTCGCTGGCCATGGTCGGGAATTCATGCTTCGATGAGATTTGAATCTGCGGGCTGAGCATCAGCTCTCGGGTCTGTTTCCGCAGTCCTCTGCCTTGCATCACGGCCTGCATAAACCGCGTAAAATCTCCCAAAGTCGTCACCATCGAGCCTGCCGCGTTAGCCTTCTGTCGTCTCTCCGCACCCAGTGAGCGGCCCCATTCGTCATAGCCATTGGCATAATCACTTTCGAACCGGGTCTCCCAGATCATGCTGGTGCGGGTCATGCCGAAAGGCTTGAAAACTCGCTCTTGCATCAGATCGTTCAGTGGCTCTTTGGTGACGGTCTCAACCACCAGTTGCAGGAGATCGATCCCTTCGCCTGAGTATGCGTACCTCGAGCCCGGTTCAAAATTGATATTCAGCTTGCGATCGTCATTGATCCACCGCCAATTGGGAAACCCGCTGGTATGGCTGAGCAACATTCTTGGGGTGATTCGTTCATAGCGCCGGTCGTTAGCCAAGTCCTGGTACGCAGGGTATTCCGGCAGGGGTTTCGGTAGATACTGGACCACAGGCTTGTCGAGGTCCAGCACCCCTTCCTCGACGAGCTGCATCACCATATACGCAAACGTCACTTTGTTGAAGGAGGCCGCGTACATGACAGAGTCTTCGGTCAGCGGCAAGTTGTTTTTTGTGTCTCGAAGCCCATAGGCCTTTTCATAGACGATCTTCCCATTGTTGATTACAGCGACACCTGCGCCCGTAACCTCTGCGGCGCGCATCAGGCGCGTAACCGTCTCGTCTATTTCGGCTGAGGTGATCGTGCTGCCGTCCAGGCGCTTGACGCGCAACTGCTCCCCTGCTGCCGGCAGCCCAACCATCGCGGCGCTCACTGCGAATAACAGAAGTACCCTACGCATTAGTTTCTCCTTTTCTTAAAGGGTAATACGAAACAGCCGGCGAAAGGTTCAAAATGTAGTTATCGGTTCTTGACCAGAGACTCAGCAGGCGTTGACACCCTGGAGTCGTGTGCTATACTGAAAAGTGCTAGGGTCGCGAGGGCTCTAGAGCCACCCATTTGGAAGTGTGGTTTCCTTTTTGCGGAGTCACTAGCGCTGGTTCGAGTGAAGTCTCAAACTCGCCGTCCTAATATCAATCACTACAACAACCGTTGAGGTCTTGTGGAAGCAACGAATTGCAAGAAAGAACTTCTGATTGAAATTCCCGTGGAGGTGGTTCGGCACGAGGCCGATACAGTGACCACGAAATACGCGCGTACGGCACGCATCCCCGGCTTCCGCCCCGGCCACGCTCCCGCTTCGGTGGTCCGGCAGCGCTTTCGGGACGACATTCGCGCCGAGGTTGTCCAAACCCTCCTTCCCAGGTTCTTTGAGAATGGCGTGAAGGAGCAGAAGTGGTCGGTAGTGGGCCGCCCTCGCTTCGAGGATCTCCAATACGAGGAGGACAAACCTCTCACCTGCAAGGCCACGTTCGAGATTTCTCCTGAAATCGAGCTCAAGCAGTATAAGGAGCTGGAAGTCGAGGAAGAAACGCCCCAGGTCACAGAGGCGGACCTCGAGCAGGCGATAGAAGAAGTCCGCGAACATGCCGCCACGTTCGAGGTTGTTTCGGACCGTCCGGCGGCGGACAGCGATTATGTGACGGTGAGTTTCAAGGGCCATGATGTCAAGGCCCCTGCGAGCCACCCTGTGGAAGCCAGCGACGTGTCGATGCAGTTGGGCGGCACGGAAACCGTCGCCGCTTTCAGTGAAAATCTGCGGGGGGCGCGGCCAGGGGAAATACGTGAGTTTGAAGTAACTTATGCGGAGGATTACCCGCGCAGGGCTCTGGCGGGAAAAACCTTTCGTTACCGCGTCGAGGTTCAAAGCATCAAACATAAGGTAGTCCCGGCTGCTGACGATGAACTGGCAAAATCCGTGAGCGAGTTCGCGACACTGGAGGAGCTGCGGGCCAAGTTACGTAAGGACCTGCTGGACCGCGCTGGGCGCCGCGTGGAGATGGAGGCCAAGCAAAAGCTCGTGGAGCAACTCCTTCAATTACACGAATTCCCTGTCCCGGAAGTCATGGTGGAGGCCCAGGTCGAGCACAAACTCGAGCGCATGATGCGCCAGCTTGTTTCAAGAGGAATTGACCCCCGCCAGGCGCCGGTGGACTGGCACAAGATGCGCGAGGATTCCAGGCCGGACGCCGAGAAGGAGGTTCGGGCCTCGCTGTTGTTGAGCAAGATTGCCGATGCCGAAGGGTTGGAGGTTTCTGAAGAAGAGGTCGATGAAGTGATCCGCGAGATCGCGCAAGACGCGCACGAGCTTCCGGCCACTCTCAAGACCCGCTTGACACGCGAGGGCGAGTTGGATAGTATTAAGTCTACTCGCCGCAACCAGAAGGCTATTGATTTCATCTACCGCAACGCCAAAATCACTCGGAAAAGTGAGTAGTCTTAGGAATCGGTACGGAGTTTCCCCAGGGAAAAGGCGATGACCAGCCAGCCGAACATGACTCTGATCCCCATGGTGGTCGAGCAGACCAACCGCGGAGAACGGGCTTACGATATCTATTCCCGCCTGCTCAGGGATAATATTATTTTCATCGGAACCCCCATCGACGACAACGTGGCGAACCTGGTGACCGCCCAGCTGCTCTTCCTTGAGGCCGAGGACCCGGAGAAAGACGTCTCTCTTTACATCAACTCGCCGGGCGGGGTGGTCACCGCCGGGATGGCCATCTATGACACGATTCAGTTCATCCGCCCTGACGTGGCCACCATCTGTATCGGCCAGGCGGCCAGCGTGGCGGCGGTGTTGTTGGCCTCGGGAACTCAGGGGAAGCGTTTTGCCCTCCCCAATTCGCGCCTGCTCATTCACCAACCTACCATGGGCGGTCTGTCGGGACAGGCTACGGACATCGACATCCACGCCCGCGAAATCCTGCGGATTCGCGCCAGCCTCAACGAAATCATGGCCAAACATACGGGCCAGCCGATCGAGAAGATTGAGCGCGACATGGACCGCGATTTTTGGATGAGTGCCCAGCAAGCTCGCGAATACGGCATCATTGATGAAATCATCTACAAGCATAAGTAGCTCGCCGCCATGACCACGAAACGTTCCAGCTCGGAGGAAGCGCTCCGCTGCTCATTCTGCCGGAAAACCCAGGATGCGGTGGGGAAGCTCATTTCTTCGCCCGGCGATTTTCCCCGCGCCTACATCTGCGACGAGTGCGTGGCCGTGTGCAACTCCATCCTGGAGGAGGAGGGGAGCGAGACTGTTCCCACGACCCAGGCCAAGCTTCCCAGTCCGTCTGAAATCAAGGCTTTTCTCGACCAGTATGTGGTGGGGCAGGAAAAGACCAAGAAAAAACTGGCCGTGGCTGTTTACAACCATTACAAACGCAACATTCTGACTCGCATACGCAGCGAGGTGGAGCTCACCAAGTCCAACATATTGTTGATCGGCCCCACGGGGACCGGCAAAACCCTTCTGGCTCAGACTCTGGCCCGCGTTTTGGAGGTCCCCTTCGCTATTGCCGATGCGACGACTTTGACGGAAGCCGGTTATGTGGGCGAAGACGTCGAGAACGTGGTTTTGAAACTCCTCCAGAATGCCGGGGGTGACGTGCAGCGCGCGCAGCAGGGCATCATCTATATCGACGAAATCGACAAAATCTCGAAAAAGGATGAGAATCTCTCGATCACCCGCGATGTCTCCGGCGAAGGTGTACAGCAGGCCCTGCTCAAGATTCTGGAAGGGACCGTGGCGAACGTGCCCCCACAAGGCGGCCGCAAGCATCCCCATCAGGAATGCACGCCGGTTGATACCACCAATATTCTGTTCATTTGTGGAGGGGCTTTCGTAGGACTGGAAAAAGTCATCGAGCACCGTATGGGGAAAAAGACCGTGGGCTTCCGCGCGGACGGCCCCAGCGGTCCCACACCAGCGGAGCGGAGAGACGTCGAACTCCTGGAACAAATCCAGCCTTCCGACCTGATCCGCTACGGCTTGATTCCTGAATTCGTAGGTCGCTTGGCCGTGGTCAGCGTGCTGAGCGATTTGGACGAGCCGGCCCTGATCGAAATCCTGACGCGGCCCAAAAACGCCCTAGTCCGACAGTACCAGAGACTCTTCGAGTTCGAAAATGTTAAGCTGCGGTTTACCGAGGGCGCATTGAAAGCGATCGCGACTCAGGCTATCGAACGGAAGGTGGGAGCTCGCGGATTGAGAATGATCCTCGAGGACCTGATGTTGGAGTTGATGTACCACCTGCCGAGCCAGCGGAAGATGCGCGACTTTGTGGTGACCGAGGAGATGGTCAAGAGCCACGAAATCAGCTTCCCTGCGACGTTCCTCGAGAAGGCAGGTTAATGGATAACCCTATGTTCTCAGGCCGCGAAAAGAGTGAAACGCGTTCATTGCCCATGATGCCCATCCGGGACGTGGTCATCTTTCCCCACATGATGACCCCCTTCGTGGTGGGACGGGAAGCCTCGATCCGAGCGCTGGAAGAAGCGCTGGCGGGAGACAAGCGGATCTTTCTGGCCACCCAGCATGACGCCTCGGTAGACGACCCCAAACCCAACGAGATTTTCCAGGTGGGCACGGTGGCCAACATCGTGCAAAGCCTGAAATTGCCCGACGGCAACATCAAAGTGCTTGTGGAAGGGGTCGACCGAGGGAGAATCCTGAAGATATCGAATGAAGACGGATACTTCCGCGTCACCATCCAGACCAAGAGCTTCCGCACGGTGACAACCCCCAGTCTGGAACAGCTCGTGCAGAGGGTCACGTCGCTGTTCGAGCAGTACGTCAAACTTTCGCAAAGCCTCAATTACGAAACCATGATTGCGGCTATCAAGGTGGATGAAATCGGCAAGTTTACGGATACCATCGCCGCCAACCTGAACGTCAGCATTGAGGAAAAACAGGAACTGCTCGAGATCTTCGATCCCGTGGACCGCCTCACCCGCCTGGCGGATATCATGGATGTGGAAATCGAGAAGCTCAATGTCGATCGCACCATTCAGGGCCGGGTCAAACGCCAGATGGAACGAGCCCAGCGCGAGTATTACCTCAACGAGAAAATCAAGGCCATTCAGAAGGAACTGGGACGCAACGAAAAGAACGAATTGGAGGAGCTCAAGAAGAAGATTGAAACCGCCGGCATGACCAAGGACGCGCTCGAGCACGCCATGGCCGAGCTCAAGCGTCTGGAAATGATGCCCCCCATGTCGGCGGAGTCCACCGTCTCGCGCAATTACCTCGATTGGCTTCTGGCCGTTCCCTGGAAGAAGAAGTGCAAAGAAATCCGCGATATCAGCCGCGCTCAGAAGGTTCTCGAGGAAGATCACTACGGACTCGAGAAGATCAAAGAGCGCATCCTGGAATTCCTCGCCGTGCGGCAATTAGTGAAGAATCCGCGCGGCTCCATCCTGTGTTTTGTGGGACCGCCGGGAGTGGGCAAAACCTCCTTGGGACGGTCCATCGCGCGCGCCACCGGGCGCAAGTTCGTTCGCCTCTCTCTGGGTGGGGTGCGTGACGAAGCGGAAATCCGCGGCCACCGTCGGACTTACATTGGCGCTCTCCCCGGTCAAATCATCCAGATGATGAAGAAGGCGGGGGTGGTCAACCCGGTTTTTCTCCTGGACGAAGTGGATAAGATGAGCATGGATTTCCGCGGCGATCCTTCCGCGGCCCTGCTGGAAGTGCTCGACCCCGAGCAGAACTACACTTTCATGGACCACTACCTGGACGTGGAATATGACCTCTCCAAGGTCTTCTTCATTACCACGGCCAACGTCATTCACACCATTCCTCAACCCCTACAGGATCGCATGGAAATCCTGCGTCTGGAGGGATATACCGAGCCCGAGAAACTGGAGATTGCCAAGCGTTTTCTCATTCGGAAACAACGTGAGGCGACCGGCTTGACGCCGGGGAATATGACCCTCCCGGACGAGGCCATTGTCCACATCATCCGGCATTACACGCGGGAGGCTGGGGTCCGCAACCTGGAGCGCGAAATCGCCAACATCTGCCGCAAAGTGGCCAGAAAAGTGGTGAAAGACGGCAAGAGCCTCCAACTCGTCGTGAAACCGGAGGATCTGGCGGAGTACCTGGGGGTTATAAAGTTCCGGGACACTAAAGCCGAAGAAAAGAATGAGATAGGATTGGCGACAGGACTGGCGTGGACGGAAGTGGGCGGCCAAATCCTCAACATCGAAGTCACCCTGATGCAAGGGAAGGGTAAACTCCTCTTGACCGGCAAGCTGGGCGACGTGATGCAGGAATCCGCCCAAGCGGCCATGAGCTACGTGCGCTCGCGCGCCAGCCAATTGGGACTCCGTGCCGACTTCTATCGCCACCTCGATATCCACGTGCACATCCCGGAGGGGGCTATTCCCAAAGACGGCCCGTCGGCGGGCATCACCCTCGCCACCGCCGTAGCCAGCGCTCTGACCAAGATTCCGGTGAGGCGAGAGGTTGCCATGACCGGAGAAATCACCTTACGAGGGAAGGTGCTCCCTATCGGCGGCGTTAAAGAAAAGCTCCTTGCCGCTCACCGCGCCGGCAGCCGAACGGTCATCCTGCCGCGAGATAACGAAAAGGATCTGGCTGAAATACCTGCAACTATCCAACAAGAACTGAACCTCCGGTTCGTGGAGAGCATGGACGAAGTCCTGGACTTGGCATTGGAAAGCAAGATCGAGGTGCCGCCGGTCCTGGTTTCCGAGTCGGAAACCCCGGTCGGCTTAGAGCCTCCCACGCTCGAAACGGATCGCGGGTCATTGACCATTTAGAAAACAGACCCCAGATTTAGAAATCCATTTGAATCAGAGAGAGAAGTCATGCCTGCAAAGAAACAAGAAGCGAAAGCCGACGAAATTCAGGAAGAGAAGATTGCGGAACTAACAGAAGGTGAAGTCCTCGATATCGCCAAGCTGAAAGAAATGAACATCAGCACCCTGACTCAGGTGGCCAAAGACCTGAGCGTGGTGGGGGCGACGGGGATGCGCAAGCAGGAATTGATCTTTAAGATCCTGCAGGCGCAAACCGAAAAGAGCGGCCTCATCTTCTCCGAGGGCGTGCTCGAGTGCCTCCCGGACGGCTTTGGATTCCTGCGCGCGCCGGATTACAACTACCTGCCCGGGCCGGACGACATTTACGTGTCGCCATCCCAAATCCGTAAGTTCGATTTGCGCACCGGCGATACGATCTCCGGCCAGATCCGGCCTCCCAAAGAGGGGGAGCGGTACTTCGCGCTCATCAAAGTGGAGGCGATTAATTTTGAGCCGCCCGATGAAGCTCGCAACAAGCTCTTCTTTGACAACCTCACGCCCCTGTATCCCCAGGAGCGCATTCACCTGGAGACGGTCAAGGACAACATTTCGGCGCGCGTGCTGGACCTGCTGACGCCCATCGGCAAGGGACAGCGCGGCTTGATCGTTTCGCCTCCCCGCACTGGCAAGACGATGCTCTTGCAGTGCATTGCCAATTCCATCACCAGCAATCACCCGGAAATCACCCTGATTGTCCTGCTCATTGACGAGCGTCCCGAGGAAGTGACGGATATGCAACGGACGGTCAAGGGCGAGGTGATTAGTTCCACTTTCGATGAGCCGGCGGCGCGTCACGTGCAAGTGGCGGAAATGGTGCTGGAGAAGGCCAAGCGGCTCGTCGAACACAAGCGCGACGTGGTCATCCTACTCGACTCCATCACCCGCCTGGCGCGCGCTTACAACACCGTGGTCCCACCCTCGGGAAAGGTTCTCTCCGGCGGCGTGGATTCCAATGCCCTGCAACGTCCCAAGCGCTTCTTCGGCGCCGCCCGCAACATCGAGGAGGGCGGCAGCCTCACCATCATTGCCACCTCCCTCATCGACACGGGCAGCCGCATGGACGACGTGATCTTCGAAGAGTTCAAGGGCACAGGCAACATGGAAATCAACCTCGACCGCAAGCTTGTGGACCGGCGCGTCTTTCCCGCCATCGACATCAACAAGTCCGGCACCCGCAAGGAAGAATTGCTGGTCCCCCGAGATGAACTCAACCGCATCTGGGTGTTGCGCAAAGTGCTGAATCCGCTCTCTCCGGTGGAGAGTATGGAGTTGATTATCGACAAGCTGTCGAAGACAAAGAGTAATTCCGAATTCCTCTCCTCCATGAGCAATGGAGGGAGATAAGTCGTGTCCTTCCGGCAAGGCTGCACGAATTGATCTGACCGAACTTGCTAACGTCTGTCTTTTGCCCCAAGCAGGGCAGGCAGGGCAGGCGACCTCCAGCGAGATTCCCACCGGGCGTTCACCGACACATGTCCAGCAACTCGAAATACCTATCTCGCGACATATGCGCGGTCCGCATATTCAATTTGATAATTCCCACGTCGATGGCATCGTAGGTAGGGATAACGACTGGGCGCAGGCAGCCAGCCTTGGCAAAGATCAGATGGTCACCTTCCTGGCGCCGGAAGGTGAATCCGTCTTTCTCGAGGACACAGCGGAGCCGTCTCCAGGAGACTGGTGTGATGCGCCTCTTAGGCTTACGGGCAGACTCAGGTGGATTGCTGCTCACGGGCTAGAAGGGCAATCGGCACGGTCAGCCAGCGCTCCCCGGCCCGGTGCTGCGCTCTCTCGGCTGGCTGTCTGGCCGAAACAAAGCCTGCCTGTTGAAGAACCTCCTCGAGCGTGCCCCTCTCGAAACAATCTGCGAGGAAACCTCGGATCGCGTCGCGCAGATTGCCCAAAGCCTTTTCCTCCGTTGGCCCCTGGCTGGCAACGTCGAGTGACGGGCACACTGCGAGATACCACTTTCGTCGCTTCTTCATCTCATACGGAAGACGAAATTCAAATATGGGAGAAGGTGCCAATATACACGCTCCCTGGCTGATAAGAAACCATCGCGTCCATAAAGTAGCTTAGCACAGCCGGGGCGTCCGCAAAAGCTGAGAGATCACTGCTGAGAGCTGACAGCTAGATGGACTCTGCGCTACGTCTTCGATTCGATCAGGTTCTTCTCCCGCGCCAAACCCAGAATCTGCTCGACCACTTGATCGGCTGCAAGGTCGGTGGAGTCGATCTGATAGGCGTCCGCCGCGGCCACCAGCGGGGAGATCTTCCTCTCCGCATCGAGCTGGTCGCGCCGGGCGATTTCGTCGGCCGTTCGTTCCAGGGTGGCTGTACGCCCTTTTTTTGTGTCCTGTTTCAGCCTCCGCCGCGCCCGCTCCGCCGGATCAGCTTTGAGAAAGACCTTCAAGGCGGCGTTGGGAAAGACCACGGTGCCGATGTCGCGCCCCTCCATCACCACCCCACGCCCCAGGGCGCAACTCCTCTGCACCGCCACAAGTTTGGCGCGCACTTCCGGCAGCCGCGATACTTTGGCTGCCGCCAAGGTTACTTCCGGGGTGCGAATCTTCTCCGCCACGTCCTCACCGTCCATCAACACGCGGGATTGAAGCCCCTCTGTGCAAATACGGATATCCGTCTGCGCCATGAGTCCTGCCACCGCCGGCTCATCGTCGGGCGCGATGGCCGATTGAAGCACTTTCAAGGCCGCGGCGCGGTAGGTAGCTCCGCTATCAACATAGGTCAGTCCAAGGCGCGCCGCCACTTTCTGGGCGACGGTGCTCTTGCCTGCGCCGGCAGGGCCGTCAATAGCGATGATTAGGGGTTCGGGCATGGACAAAAGCTATCAGCTCTCAGCCGTCAGCTTTCAGCAAGCAGGGGTAGCGGCGATCTTACATCGCCACGGAACGGGCGCGAAAAAAAGAGCCACCACAGAGCGCACAGAGAGCACGGAGAAAATGCTTCGGCTTTTCTCTGTGCTCTCTGTGGCCTCTGTGGTAAGTCTCTTTCTGGGTTCGGCCTGTGCTCTTTGCGTGCATAGCTGATAGCTGACGGCTGATAGCTGACGGCTAGATCCTCTTAAACGCCTTCTGCAAGTCTTTCATCCCATAACGCAAGACGGTGGGCCGGCCGTGGGGGCAAGTCATGGGGCAGTCCGTCTTGGCGAGCGCCTGGAGCAGCCAATCCATTTTGTGGTTGTCGAGGGACATGTTCACCTTGATCGCCGCGTGGCAAGAGACGGAGGCCGCGATTTTGTTTCGCAGGAGATCCAAGGACACCGTCCGCCCCTCTTGCCGGGCGTTGTCCAGGATTTCGCGCATCAAGTCCCCCACATCGTCGGCGCGAGTATCTGCGGGCGCGGCCTTGATGGCAATGGTCCGCTGGCCAAAAGGCTCGACCTCGAACCCGTTCGCCGCCAACTCTTCCGCGATCTCCTGGTAGGTAACCTGCTGCTCTGCCCGTAATTCCAGAATGATGGGCACTAACAGCCGTTGCACCGCAACCTTTTTCTCCTGCCGCATGCGGACGTGCCGGTCAAACAAAACGCGCTCATGGGCGGCGTGTTGATCCACAATCCACAGCCCCGCGGGATTAGTGGCCACGATGAAACTCTCCTGAACCTGGCCGAGAGGTTGAAGATCCAACGGCAACTCGCCCGGCGCCGCAATAGCGGAGGGTGCCGTTTCCCAGGCGGGCGATTCCGCTTCCAATCCCGTTAGGGCGGGAGCATAAGGAGACAGCGCGGCCTCGAGCGGGAGCCGCTCCGTGTGCGGCTCCGGCCGCGGAGCAGAAAGGCTGAACGGCGGGGTAGGGGCGCGCCATGGCGTGCCCCTACGGTCCTGCCATGGTGTGCCCGTACGGTCCTGCCATGGCGCGCCCGCGCGCGGGTGCTGAGCGCCTTGGCCCGCCGCGGGCTCTTCCGCGAGCTTCTCTCGAACCTCCGCCGCGTCCGTGTCCAAGGGCATCCCTCGCGAGGACTTGCCGATTGGAAACGCGGCCACCGGCCGGGTCGCCAACAGAGCTTGGCGAAGCGAATCCCGTACCAGGTCGTGGATGAATCCCGAATGGCGAAACCGCACCTCGACTTTTGACGGGTGGACGTTCACATCGACTTCCGCCGCCGGCAGCTCGAGAAAGATCAACGCCACAGGGAACACCGTCGCGGGAAGAATGTTGCGGTACGCTTCCGTGATGGCGTGCAGGATCAGCCGGTCGCGCACCAGACGGCGGTTGACAAAGAAATAGATGTTGTTGCGGTTGAGCTTGTGTACCTCCGGGCGCGAAGTGAACCCGAAAACACGCACCAGGGGACCTTCGGGAGGAACCTCGCCCTCTTCCTCGTAGTCCAGGGCCGCCGGAATCGTCATGCGCCGCTCCACCGGAGCGATCTCCACCAGTTGCTCGAGAGTTTGTCCGCCCATCACCTGGTAAACTCTCTCGCGCAGGCTCGCGACCGGCGACACACCCAGAATCTCGTTGCTCAGCGAAGCCAGCCGAAAACTCTTGTCAGGGTGTGCGAGCGCATAATGCGTCACCAGACTCGCAATGTGACCGAGTTCGGTAGATTCGGACTTGAGAAACTTGCGCCGCGCCGGGGTATTGTAAAACAGGTCCCGAACTTCCAGGCGCGTGCCCACCTCCCACGCCACCTCCTTGACATCCCGCAGCTTTCCTCCCGCCATCTCCAGGCGCGTGCCCGAGCTTTCCGAAGCGTGCCGGGTCTCGAGCACCAGGCGCGAGACCGCGGCCACCGACGGCAGCGCCTCTCCCCGAAAGCCCAGAGTCGAGATTCTAAACAGGTCTTCGGCGGAACGTATTTTGCTGGTGGCGTGGCGCTCGAAGGCCAGCAAGGCATCGTCGTGGCTCATGCCACATCCGTCGTCCACCACCCGAATCAGGCGCTTCCCTCCCGCTTCCACGGACACCTGGATAATACCCGCGCCGGCGTCCATGGAGTTCTCGAGTAACTCCTTCACCACGGAAGCGGGGCGCTCCACCACTTCGCCGGCGGCGATTTTGTTGGCGACGGCTTCCGGCAGGATGTGGATGATGGACATACGCTGAAGGTTAAAGGATAAAGGTTAAAGGTTAAAGGTTAAAGGTTAAAGGTTAAAGGATAAAGTCCAAGAACTAGGCCGGCAGCGGAGAGACTTCGACCATTCACTGTTGGCCCTGAACTCCTTCTTTGCGAAGCGAGATTCCTCACTGCACCGACCTTCAGCCTTTAGCCTTTAACCTTTAACCTTTATCCTTTACCCTTCCTTCGCGATTTCGAGCCCCAGTTCTTTGAGTTGCTCAGGCTCGACCCCCGCGGGCGCCTCACACATTAAATCCACGGCGCTGGCGGTTTTGGGGAAGGCGATAACCTCGCGGATGTTCGACTCACCGGCCATGAGCGCGATGATGCGGTCGTAGCCCAGGGCAATGCCGCCGTGCGGGGGAGTGCCGTACTCGAGCGCCTCCAGAAAAAAGCCGAAGCGCTCTCGGGCTTTCTCCTCCGTCAACCCCAGGACGCTGAACACCCGCCGCTGGATGTCCTGGCGATGGATTCTGATTGAACCACCGCCGATTTCCGACCCGTTGAGGACCAGGTCATATCCCAGAGCCTTCACCGAGCCCGGATCGTTCTCGAGCGCCTCCAGGTCCTCCTCCCGCGGTGAGGTAAAAGGGTGGTGCATGGCGGCGTAGCGCTTCTCGCGCTCGTCGTATTCGAACATGGGGAAATCAATCACCCAGAGGAAACTCCAGACGCCGGGCCTGATCAGGCCGAGCCTTTCGGCCAATTCCAACCTGAACCAGCCGGAGGCTTCGTCGAGCCGATGTAGTCTGTGGCGCGAGAGTTCTTCGCAACCGAGCAGCACGATGGCATCGCTCGCCGCAGCGCCCGTAGCGCTTACGATGCCCCGTAAGCATTCCTCGCCCACCACCTTGGAGAGCCGCGACTGAATTTCGGAATCCTTTAATTCCAGGGTGGCGAAATTCCCCGCTCCCAGCGTCTTTAGCGGAACCATGTATTTATCCATCTGGCTGCGCGAGATTTTGCCGGCCCCGCCTGGAATGCGTAGCGCCTTCACCGCCTTGAACCCCCGCACATTGGCCAAAGGAGTTCCCGTCACGTCGATTCGTTTCCAGGTCAGGTCGATTCCCAAGTGCGGCTTGTCAGAGCCGTAGCGCTCCATCGCCATTTCATAGGTCAGGCGGGCGAAGGGCCGCTGCACCTGCACCTCAACCAGCGCAAAAAGCTTCTCCATCAGCCGCTCGATGATGTCGAAAAGAACTTCCCGCTGCGGGAAGGCCATCTCGATATCGATTTGCGTAAACTCCGGCTGGCGGTCGGCGCGCAGGTCCTCGTCGCGAAAACACCGGACGATCTGGAAATAGCGGTCAAAGCCCCCGATCATCAGTATCTGCTTGAAGAGTTGCGGAGACTGCGGCAGGGCGTAGAAATGGCCGTGATGCAGGCGGCTGGGGACCAGGTAGTCGCGTGCACCCTCCGGCGTCGAGCGCGTCATGAAGGGCGTCTCGATTTCGCTGAATCCCTGCTCGCAGAGATGCTGGCGAACCACCTGATTCGCCCGGTGCCGAAGCCGCAAATTGCGTTGCATCCGCCCCCGCCTTAAGTCCAGGTAGCGATAACGGAGCCGAGTCTCCTCACTCGTCTTCGTCACGTCCTCCATCGGAAAGGGCGGAGTCTTGGACTCGTTAAGGACGAGGAGCTTTCTCGCTTTGACTTCCACCGTGCCCGTGGATATTTGTGCATTAACCGTCTCCGGGGAGCGCAGCACCACTTCGCCCTCGACGCCCACCACGTACTCCGGCCGGACTTCATCGGCGCGGTCATGGGCTTGGGCGCTGATTTCAGGGTTGCAGACGACCTGCATCACGCCCGTGTGGTCGCGCACATCCAGAAAGATGATGTTCCCCAGGTCCCGGCGGCCATCCACCCAGCCGGCCAGAAACACCGTCTGCCCTGCGTGCAACTTTCTCAGCTCCCCGCAGTAGTGCGTTCGCTCGCGATCTCCAAGAAGGTCCAGTTTCAAGTTCACCGCCGTTCAAGAAATAGTAAATTATAAATAGTAAATTGTAAATTACTTGTAGATTTTATTTGTGTGCAATAACCCGCACTTTACTATTTATAATTTATAATTTATAATTTCCTTCACATACGATGCGATGTTTTGCGGCTCCATTTCCTTTTGCTCACCGGTTCGCATGTCCTTCACCTGATAGCGCCCGGTGGCAAGTTCACCCTCCCCGATAATGACGGCAAAGCGCGCCTGGAGCTTGTTGGCGACCCCCATCGCTTTCTTGATTTTCATGGGGTCGTAATCGATCTCGACACTCAGACCTTGCGCGCGCAGCTCACGCGCCAGGCCTGCGGCCGGAGGGAGCGCGGCCTCGCCCATCCAGACGACGTAAGCCGCCAGCGGGGCCTCGGATTTGAGCACCGCCGCCGCTTGCACGGCCAGAATCAAGCGGTCCTGGCCGATCGAAAAACCGATACCCGGGGTGCGCGGGCCGCCCAGCATCTCGGAAAGCCCATCATAGCGTCCGCCGCCCACTACGGCGTTCTGCGCGCCCAGCGCGCCGCTGGTGATCTCGAAGGTCGTCCGCGTGTAGTAGTCGAGCCCGCGCACCAGGCGCGGGGTTATCTGGTACGCAATGCCGCGCGCCTGAAGTTCACTCGTAACGCGGTCGAAATGCTGGCGGCACTCGGGGTCGAGATGGTCGATGATCTTGGGCAGCTTCTCGATGATGGGCTGGTCCGCTTCCACTTTGCAGTCGAGCACGCGCAACGGGTTGGTGTCGGCACGCCGCTGGCAATCCGCGCACATCGAGGCTTTCACGCTCCCGAGGGCCTCGCGCAAAACATTCAGATACTCGGCGCGGCAATTGGGGCAGCCCACGGAGTTCAGGAGAAGCTGATACTCGCGGATGCCGACTCGTTCCAGGAACAGCACGAGCATCTCCAGCACTTCCGCATCCACCAGCGGGCTTTGCGACCCCAGGACTTCCGCGCCGATCTGGTAGAACTGGCGGTACCGCCCCTTCTGTGGGCGCTCGCGACGGAACATAGGGCCGAGGTAGTAAAGCTTGTGAATGCCGCCCTGATTGTACAGGCTGTGCTCAATGTAAGCGCGCACCACCGAAGCCGTGGCTTCAGGACGCAGCGTCAGTGATTCCTCGTCCCGGTCGCGGAAGGTATACATCTCCTTCATCACAATATCTGTATCGGCACCCACGCTGCGCGCAAAGAGCCCTGTCTCCTCCAGGATGGGCGTGCGAACCTCGCCATAATGATAAGCGGCGAAGATGCGATGGGCCTCTGCCTCGACCCGCTGCCAGAGGTTTGTGTCGGGCGGCAGCAGGTCGCGCGTCCCTTTGACGGATCGAATTGGGTCAATTCTTGCGCTCAATTTAGGTGTCGTCACGCAATAGCCGTTTCGTCATCGAATCTGTGTTGGTCCCTCTCTCGCCCACCTCAAAAAGGTATTTCTCCATTCTCACCGAAAATGCTCAGCTCAGCGAGGTACCGCTCCTTGTATTGCAGGTAATGCGCAGCGTGCAGGTCGATGAAGTTCCGATCTGCTTCCGTGAGCCGCCGTTTGAGGCGGGCTGGCACTCCCAGGTAAAGGCTGTTTGGCGGAACTACGGTGTTCTCCACGACCAGCGCGCCCGCTGCCACTATCGAGCCTTCGCCAATCCGGGCATTGTTCAATACGATCGCGCCGATGCCGATCAGGCAGTGGTTCTCGACGGTGCAGGCGTGAAGCACCGCGCGGTGTCCCACGGTGACCCAATCGCCGATGGTCACGGGCGAATTCGGGAATCCGTGAACGACCGTCCCGTCCTGAATGTTCGTGTTGGCTCCCACCCGTATAGGCGCCACGTCGCCGCGCAGCACCACCTGAAACCAGATGCTGGCGTTTTCGCCAACTTCCACATCCCCGATGATGTCAGCGCTCCCGGCCACAAACGCCGAGGCCGCAATGCGCGGTATAGAGCTTCCTAAATTCAGAATCATGATCAGCACACTCAGACGGTTCGCGGCCGGGCCGCAATCCTTCTGAAATTATCACAGGCGCAAGAAACCCCGCAAGGATTTAGGAAAAGCGGCCACGGTCGCGTCAAAGTCCCCGAAGGATGACATCCCGCGGCGGCTCAGCCGCTTCCTCACCGACTTTGACGCGAGCCGGGAAGAGCGGCATTTTTCGCCAACCAGCATGATTAACGACCTGCTTTTTCACGTGTTTTGGTCGAATTCCTGCTCCTTTAGGGCTTTCTTGGTGCCATTTCGAGCCGTTTTTGAGTTCGTTTTCTCCAGGCTTTTGTTGATTCTAAAGGACTTGTTTAGTTCGTTCCGCATAAATTAGTATCTTTTTTGCATTTTTCACCATTTCCAGGCCAGCGCTGGGCCGATTTCAAACCCACCCACGCGCGCTCACCAGCAGCCGTGTCCATAGGTCAACTAACATAGGCTATCACATTCCGGTCCGCGTGTCAAGCGAAAAATGCAGGAGAAGTTTCCTCATTTTTTTGGCCGTTGGGTTCGGTCCACTTGATTCTGCCCCCCATTTTGAGTGCCGCACTCCTTTTCGGGTGTTTAGGACTGACCCCGGCGGAAAGCCATTTTTATTGAAAACAAGCCCCTTGTGCGTAGCCTCCCGGACTTGCGATCCCGCTCCCGGCCTTTCCAGAGCTGGCTACAGCGGGCTTTCAGAGGTGAAATTCATGTGTCAGGAACATCTCACATTTTGAAAACGATATCTTCTTTACTCTCACTAGTTACGTGAAATCAGCGTGAAATTCTGAGGAAACTCCTGAAAAATGCAGGAGTCAGGATTCAGGAATCGGGATTCAGGGCCCAGAAGTCCCCGGGCAGCCCAAGTCACATTCCCGCGCCCCTCAAGTTGACGCTCTGCGGGCTGCTGGGGGCGCTGTCAGCGATGACTAGTGCGGCTGAGCGTATTCCGACAGCGGTGGGTTTGAACACCACTTGGATCGTGCAGCTCCCTAGCCCGGCTACGCTACCGCCCGCCACACACGTCGAGCTTGATAGAATCGCGAAATCTTCAGCCTTCGTGCCCGTGGGAGTGAGGGGCAGCGCACCATGCTGAGGCTCGAAATGCTCAGCGGAGTGCAGCCCAGGTTGGTCAGCGTGACAGTCTTCATAGAGCTGCTCCCCACGAGCTGTGCGCCGAAGATGAGCGACGTCGCCGAGAGGCTCACCGCCGTCCCGGTACCCGTCCCCGTCAGGCTCACCGTCTGAGGACTGTTTGTGGCGTTGTCGGCGAAATTCAGTGAGGCGCTACGGCTCCCCGTCGCCGGGCGCATACATCGGCGGGGGGCGCATCATACGTCGCGACGCTTTTTGTCGCGATGTATGCGCTCTGTGGGGGGTGGCTGTGGAAAACGCACCAATCGGTCCTCTCATAGACGAGCCCGAGGCGAGCAGCGTCAATGGTCCCGAGGGTTTCTCACGCCTCGAGATGATGATGGCGGTCACGCTGATCTTGATCATAGCCTCCATCTCCACCTGAGGAGTCCCGATGTGATCGGGACGACGAACCCGCCGCGGCGGCTCCGCAGTTCGTAAGGCAGCATTACCGCCCCGCCAGAAACTGCGGGGATTCTTCGTCCGCCAATAAGAATGGCGGACTCAGAATGACAGTCTCCAGCGGGTGATTCATGTGTGCCGGCGGTTCGAAGGTGTGGAAAAATCGCGCTGTAGGGGTCCCGCAGGCGCGGGATGGTTGCCCCAGGGCGGCCACAAGGGCCGCCCCTACAACGCGATTTTTCCACACCTTCTTCCTTGACTTTCGCCTTCCCCAGATGTAAAACCAAAGCACACGTTTTAGCTGAATCCACTCGAAAAAGGGAGGTCGCTCATGGACCGAAAACCCCCGTGGGAGCAAGAGTCTGGTGTACAAGTTTTAAGGCTTTACAAAACAACGGAGCACCCTGACTGGCCCAAGGCCGTAAACAAAACAGATTTGCACCCGGATTGGCCTCGAATTGTGCTGCTGGACCTCGCGGCCGAACAGTTCAAGGAGTTTGATCAGAACCCCTTAGAATTTTCCAAGAAATATAACCTGTATCCTGAACAGCCGGTATTGTGGGCTACGCCTTGCGCCAAGCCGCCGCTGGGTAAAGGAATTCCTAAGGCGCTTGACTCATCGCGCTGGACCGTGGTTCTCAACCACGGCGCTGACAGTATATTCACTAGCGCAGCCTGCCCCCAAAGTACAACAACGTGACGCTGCTTCAGGTCGAAGAATCTCTATGGCGGGAAGCCGAGACGGCGCATGAGAGCCTGGAAGGCCGGATCGGACCGGACAGAATCAAAAGCCGGCTCCTCCTTGAGCCGTGCCAGGTATAGATCACGGTTCGCATAGGCCGTTTCCAGCCAAGCAAGTCCCTGCGTCTTCTCACCCAGGGCAAGATGGATTTGTGCGAATAAGGACGGGGGCACATAGGTTCCCCTGGCCCGCGCGCGCAATTCATCGAGCGCCTTGCGCGCCGCAGCCTTGTTGCCCGCCAGGGCCTGGGCGCGCGCAAGACCCACGGTCCGGTTCGAATCGTTGCCGGAAAGGTCCACCGCCCTCTGACATTCTGCGATGGCTTTCTCGTACATCTTCTTGGCCAAGTAGCTGAGCCCCAAGCAATCGTGGGCGCTGACGAAATCAGGTTCCGAATCGAGGATTTTGCCGCACTGTTCGACGGCTTGGTCGTAGCAACGAGCATAGTAGAACATCCAGCCGGCGGTGACCTGGGCCGCGACGGAAAGCGGGTCGAGCTCTTGGGCCCTGCGGCTCTCGGCCATGGCATCCTCGGTGCGCCCCATCGCCGACAGGTAAGCTGAATACATGCGATGCGCCTCCACATCGCCAGGGTTGAGTTCGAGGGCGCGCTTAAACTCTCTCTCGGCTCCCGGCCAGTCCCAATCCGCAAAGAACCGGATAGCTCCCAGCGAGGTGTGCGCCTCGGCCAAAGTGGGGTCAATCTCCAGGGCTCTGATCGCATACTGCTTCGCTTTGGGCATGGACACGCGTGGGGGCAGCGCATCCGTCGACCAGTAATAATCGGCCAAGCCGGCGTATGCGGAAGCGTAATTCGGATCAATCTGCGCTGCCTGTTCGAAGTATTGCCGGGCCTGCTGCTTGTCGTGCTCCGTCCCCTGAGCCCAGTGATAGCGGCCTTTAAGATAAGCGTCGTAAGCGGCGGGGATGACCGGGGGCGCGCTGGCGAGGCGGGCTCGTTCCTGCGGCGTCACGGCAATTCTGATTTCATCGGCAATAGCGCCGGCAACATCGCCCTGAAGCTTCAGCACGTCTCGCGCGTCGCGCTCGTAACTTTTGACCCAAAGGTTCTTGTCGGTCGCCCCCTGAAACAGCTCCGCATTGATGCGCACGCGGTTCTCGGAGCTCAACACCGAACCCTCGATCACCGCATCCACGCTCAGTTCTCGCGCGATCTGCGGGAGAGGCTTTCGCGTGCCTTTGTACTGCATCATCGTGGTCCGCGAGATCACCCGGAGGGCGCTGATTTGGGAGAGGTCTGCAATCAGTTGATCGGTCATCCCATCGGCGAGATAGTCCTTCTGGGGATCTCCGGAAAGATTCTGGAGCGGCAAAACTGCCAGCGACTGAATTCGCCCCGGACCCTTCTTTCCGGCTTGCGGTTGCCACCACCTGCTAACAATCAAAACAAGGAGAATCGCTGACAGCGCCAGAGCTAAGGCAGTGGCCACGCCCGGGTGCCGCCGCCAGACCGGCAGTCCCCGCACACCTGTCCCCGATCGCGGCAGCTCGATTGTTGCCAACTGCCGCAGATCGACTTCCAATTCCGTGGCGGACTGATAGCGATTTTCCGGCTCCTTCTGGAGGCACTTCAGAATGATCCGCTCCAGTTCCGGAGAGATTCTGGCATTCAGCGCCCGGGGTGAGACGGCCGGTTGGTGAAAGATGGCGTCAGTCAGCCGGGGCGCTACTCCGTCCGGAAATGCCCGCTGGCCGGTCGCCATCTCATACAGGACTGCACCCGCTGAGTAGATGTCACTTCGAGCGTCAGTAGGTTCAAACCGTAACTGTTCTGGCGCCATGTAGGGCAAAGTCCCTGCCAAGCCTTGATCCCCGGTGGCACTTTCGGTTGTGACATCATGCTTGGACGTTTCCTTGGTCACCCGCAACGACTTGGCGATTCCGAAGTCGAGTATCTTCAATCGGCCATCCGGGGTAATGCGCAAGTTGCCAGGCTTAAGGTCACAATGGACAACCCCCTGGCTGTGGGCGGCCGCCAATCCGTTGGCCAACTGTGCGCCCAGCCGCGCAATCTCCCTCTCGGGCAGCGGCCCCTGAGCCAGGCGATCGCCCAGGGTGACTCCGGGCACGTACTCCACCACGAGAAACTCTGCGTCCCCCTTGCTGCCCAATTCGAAAAGGGTCTCGATGTTGGGGTGATTCAGTTTCGAAAGGGCTTGCGCTTCCTTGCGCAGGCGCTTGCGAACGGACTCGTCGAGCACCAGGTTCGGGGGCAATACCTTTATTGCGACCTCCCGTCCCAGGCGTTCGTCTCGGGCTCGATATACTTCGCCCATTCCGCCGCTACCTATTCTTTCGAGAATACGATAGTGGCCAAGCAATTGACCCGTCATGCAGGGAAGCACCCTCTTCGATGAGGATTTTAGGTTGGCCGGGCAAGCCCTGTCAACGCCTAGCCGACTACTTGCTTGACACCCATAATAATATAGGCTAGAATAGTGGGTTGGAGCAATGCCCAGAGCAGGTTTCTGGTGCCAGGGTCCAGGTTTCAGGGGGCAAGGGCAAAGAATAAAGAATAGGGAACAGGGAATAGGGAATAGAGAACAGTGAATGGTGAATTGGTCGGGTCCTTTTTTGGCGCCGCTTACCCCGTAGCCCATGTGAGTGCAGCCGGAGTTGGCAGGAGGCTTGGCAGTCAGAACAGGCAGAGACAAGATGTCGCTTGGGACAGCCGAAGAACGAACGTAGTAACTTTAAAAATGACGGAACGAAGCGCGAATATCTATGAAAACAAGGGGCTGGGCGCTAGGGACTCGGGGCTGGGGACCCGGGACTGGGGGACTGATGCCTTCCCGCCGCTGAACACCTGCCGGAGCGGTGCAAGAGAAGCTGGTGCCAACTGGAGGTATGTAATGAAGCGACGGCGACCCCTTCGTGTGAGAGCTTATTTCGCTGTAATTGCGGTGGTCTCCGCTTTTAGCGCGTGGCTTGTTCAGAGGGGCGCGCCGCTCAGTACGACGCTCGTTGTAGCTTGCGGGAGCCTGGCGACTTGTGGGGTGGCCCTGCTGGTGCGGGAGCTTTACATTCCAATAAAGAGGAGGCCGCTGGAAGAGGTTCGCTTTCCTGCCCGCTGGTTTCTGCTCGACAACGCCGTAAGTCTCGGAGTCATAGCCCTAATCTGTTGGAAGCATCCGGACCCGCGGTTGGCGGAGTTTCTCGCGGCAGCTCTTATGGCGGTTGACATCTGTGCGGTGGGGGAATGGCTTTGGAATAGACGCTTCGCGGCCGGCCCCGAAGGGCATCAGGCATCGATGAGCCATCCGAAGCCGAATCTGGAAGCGGAAAACAAGGGATCTACCACAACCAATGGAACCTAGAGGGCCGTCCGGGAACCAGGGTCTCGAGGCCAACTCGGGGGTGGCTCACATGGCTGCCCTGCGGGCTGGCGCAGGGCGGCCACCAGGGCCGCCCCTACAACGCGGTTTTTTCACACCTTCAGACTGACCCGCTTGCCAATTTTTGTTCCTGTCAAGCGCGCGCAATCTGATATAGTAGCGGAAAGGTGAAAACGAAACACGATGGACTATGACCAGTTAGCCAGCTTTCTGGAAGTCTCCAAGCTGCTGAGTTTCTCCCGCGCGGCCGAAAAGCTTTATCGCACGCAGCCTGCCATTAGCGCTCAAGTGCGGCTTTTGGAACAGGAGTGCGGAGAGAAGCTGTTCGACCGAAGCGGCAAGAGAGTTCTCCTGACCCCGGCAGGCGAGATCCTGCGGCGCTACGCGGACAAGATGCTGGAGCTGCACAAGGAGGCGCTGCAAGCCATCGCCGAGCTGAACCAGACGCCACGCGGAAAACTCTACATGGGGGCCAACGAGGCCACCTGCCTCTACGTCCTGCCCAAGACTTTTGCCAAGTTCAAACAGCTTTACCCGCTGGTGCAGATCAGTATCTACCGCAACTTCAGCCACAAGATTCTGCAGAAGGTGCAGGAGGGCGTCCTGGACCTGGGGATCGTCACTCTGCCGCACGCCGCCACCAACACGGAAGTTATTCCGCTCTTTCGCGACGAAGTCCAGCTCGTGGTGCCCAGGAATCACACTCTGGGGAAAAACAAGAGCGTGACGCCGGAGGAGATTTCACACCACCCGCTCATCCTGCCTAAGACCGGTCACACCCGGGTGGTGATTGACCGGCTGTTGCGTGACCACCGTGATCACATCCAGATTTCCATGGAGTTGGCCAGCGTCGAGACGATCAAGAAGTTTGTGGGCGCGGGCCTGGGAATTTCCCTGATCAGCAGGACCTACGCGCAACCCGAGGTCGCTGCCGGCGTGTTGAAGCTGATTCCCCTGGAAGGCCAGAAGATTTACCGGGAACTGGGTTTGGTGTACCGTCGGGACCGGTACCTGTCTCTTCCTGCCAAGGTCTTCATCGATGTCGTCCGCGAATCGACCAAGACACCTAATACTGTTTCCTCATCCACGACCGCGAGTACGACTCGCTAGTCTCCTGTACTTTTCTCTTGACACGAGAACCGATCCATGGTAGCCTATAACAGTTGTCGCAAGAGAGCGCCGGCAAGCGGCGGCGGCAAAGGAAGCCGAAATACCCCAGGCAAGGGGGAAAAAGCGGGGAAACGGAAAAAAGATACTATTTTGATGAAACGAACCTAGCCATCTATTGCAAACAAAGGACTTAGCTTTTTAAAACACTGAAAACGAACTGGTTTTTGAGTGCAAATAAAGCCAAATCAAACCCAAAAAAGGTGCCAAAAACCCACTCCTTGTGCGGCGGCGGACCGGAATTCGCGACTCGAAAGGCGCCGGCGAGCGGGTGAGCACAGGGGAGGCTACACGAGCTTTGTGATTCCCCTCCTTGGTTAAGGAGAGGGTTAGGAGGTGGTTGGCTGGGGCGCTGATTTTGGTACCCACCACCCCCTAACCCCCTCCTCCGCTGAGGAGGGGAGCCATTCTCATGGCGAGGCAAGGGACCAACCATGGTTAAAGAAGCGACGACTGCGGCAAAAGGCAAGAAGCCACTCGTCGTCATGAAGTTCGGCGGCACGTCGGTAGGGAACGCCGAGCGGATGCAAAACGTGGCCAGGATCGTGGCCGAGCACGCTCAACACGCCGAGTTGGCGGTGGTGGTTTCCGCCATGGGCGGAGTGACCGATATGCTGATTCGCGCGGCCACGGAAGCCAGCGCCGGCGATGGCGAACACTGGAAGAACGTGCGGCGGGAGTTGGCGCGGCGTCACCGTGAAGTCGCCGATCAGCTTCTCTCGGCCGCCGAACAATCTCTCGTGTTGCCGCGCTTAGCCGCCCAGGTCGGTAACTTTGAGAACCTCTGTTCCGGTTTCTCCCTGGTTCGGGAAGTCACTCCCCGCGCCATGGATACGCTCTCGAGCCTGGGCGAAGTGATGTCCGCGAACCTCCTGGCGGCCATCCTTCGCTCCCTGGGCGTTGCGTCGGAGGCCGTGGACGCCACCGAACTCATCGTCACGGACGACACCTTTGGCAATGCCTCGCCCCTCTTCGAGGAGACCACCGCCAAGACCCGCCAGCGCCTCGCCCCGCTGCGCAGACGCGGGACCATTCCGGTGATTACCGGATTTCGAGGAGCAACCCCGGAGGGCCTCTGCACGACTCTGGGCCGGGGTGGATCAGATTTCAGCGGCACCATTATCGGGGCGGCTTTGGATGCCGATGAAGTATGGATCTGGACCGATGTGGACGGGGTGATGACGGCGGACCCGCGCTTGGTCCCGGAGGCGCGGATTATTCCCGGCATCTCCTACCGCGAAGCCATCGAGCTGTCCTTCTTCGGGGCCAAGGTGCTCCACCCCAAGACCATTCAGCCGGTGATGAAAAAGAAGATTCCGGTCTGGATCAAGAACAGCTTTAACCCTTCCTGCCCGGGAACCCGCATCGTCCCTTCCGCGCCCGACGGCCCGCCCGGCGTGAAGGCCATCACCTCCCTGAGCAAAGCCAACCTCATCACGGTCAATGGAGGGGATCGGCTGAGCTTCGCCCAATTGGCCAGCCGCGTATTCACTTGCCTAAGCCTGGAGGAGATCACCGCTCTCATGGTGACTCAATCCTCCGCAGAAAACGTGCTGTGCCTTGCCGTCCACGAAGCGGAGTCGAAACGGGCGAAAGCCAAGCTCGAGAAAGCATTCGAGCTGGAGATCATTCACGACCGCTCAACCACGGTGGAAGTCATGCCTCACGTGGCCATTGTGGTGGCCATCGGCGAAAACATGAAAGGCACGCCGGGCATCTCCGGGCGGGCTTTCGGCGCGCTCGGGCAGCGCGGGATTAACATTATCGCCATCGCCCAGGGGTCTTCCGAATTGAGCATCTCGTTTGCCGTGAAGTCCTTTGACGTGAAGGAAGCTGTGAAGGCGATCCACGAGGAGTTTAAGCTATAGTTGTCAGTCGCCAGTTGTCCGTTGTCAGTGGTCCGTTGTGGTTGGTCATCTGCTTGCGTTCAGGATGCGAAATCTCTCGTCCCCTACGTCGTTTCGAGCGAAGCGAAGAATCGAGCATTTGTAGACTCGTTCAACTACAAGGTTTTTCTTCGTCCGCCAAGAAAAATGACGGACCCCTCAGAATAATGACTTCGCGGGCTCCTTCACCAAGGTGCCAGTCCTTGACAACGGACCACCGAGAACCGACGACTGGGGACTGACTACTGACGACGGACAAGGGACGACTGACAACGGACAACGGACAACGGACGACTGACGATGTCTTCAGCATACCTCCGATGCATCGAGGAAGCTTGCCGGCGCAAGCAAGACCCGAAGAAGGATGCGCACGCGTGTGCTTACTGTGGCGGGCTTCTGGAGGTGAAATACGAGTTTAATAGCTTCGATCCCGAAGCCACGCGGCGGGCGTGGCATCAGCGGCGATTGAGCGGCGAACCCATCGACCGCAGCGGGGTGTGGCGGTTCCGCGAGTTAATCCCCTTCCTCGAGCCGGGCGACCGGATTATCTCGCTCTCGGAGGGCTCGACACCCTTGGTGGGAACCCGCCGCACCGGATGGTGGGCCGGCCCTGTCCATTTGACCATCAAGCACCAGGGCAACAATCCCACCGGCTCCTTCAAGGACTTGGGGATGACCGCCTGTATCACGCGGGCCGTTACGCGTGGAATTCGCAGGGTGGCTTGCGCTTCCACCGGCAATACGTCTTCCTCCATGGCGGCTTACGCGGCGCGCGCGGGGATGAAGGCCTTGCTTTTTGTGCCTTACCGGCAAATCTCCGCTGCCAAGCTTGCCCAGGCCTTGGATTTCGGATCGTTGGTGGTGGAAGTGGGCGATACGTTCGATGAGGCTTTCAGGCTGCTGCGCGAGATCGCGGCGGAGCTGGATCTTTACCTGGTGAACTCCGTGAACCCCTTCCGCATCGAGGGACAGAAAACCATCGTGGCGGAGATGCTTGAACAACGGGCTTGGCGCCCCCCCGACTACATTGTGGTGCCGGGTGGGAATCTCGGCAATGTCTCCGCCATCGGCAAGGGACTGCGCGAGCTGAAAGAGCTTGGGTTCATCGAAAAGGTGCCGCGGGCGGTCGTGGTGCAGGCGGCGGGTGCGAGCCCGTTCCATCAAATGGTGGCGGGCGGCTTGAACGAACTGGCCCCGGTCGATAAACCCGATACCGAAGCCACCGCCATTCGCATTGGCCATCCCGCCAATTGGAAGAAGGCCCAGCGAGTGCTGGAGTGGTGCGGCGGGTTCACGGAGTCCGTCACCGACCAGGAAATCTTTGAGGCCAAGGCCATGCTGGCGGAAGACGGCGTTGGATGCGAGCCGGCTTCCGCCGCTACTATCGCCGGGGTGCGAAAGCTGGTGCGCGCCGGAAAAATTCCCTGGCACGCGGACATAGTCTGCGTTCTTACGGGCAACCAACTGAAGGATACCGAGTACATCATGCGCCATCGCTCGGAAGTTCAGGAAACCCGCCAGAGACTTCGCGTCGAGCCGAGCCTGGAGGCCTTGCGCAAGGCTCTGGGAGAGGCGCTGGGCGGAAGGGCCTGAACGCGAGACACGCCAAGTGTGAGTACTGTCATTCTGAGCGGAGCGAAGAATCTCCGTAGTTTGTCGCAGACCGTTGCGCCCAAAGACCAACTGCAGAGATCCTTCGCCCGCCCAAAAAGCAGGGCGGGCTCAGGGTGACAGAGGGCTTTCAGTCGGAAGTCGAAGGTCAAGGGTCAAGAAGTACTTCATCCCGCGCCTGCGGGACCACAGACTTCGCAGAGGAGAGCGGCAGCATTCTTCTCTGTGATCTCCGTGCGCTCCGTGGTGCATCTTTCTTGGCGGCGCACGAAGGTGTCCCCTGACACCTGGAACCTGACACCTGCTCTTATGAACGAAACGCTACGCCAGGAAGTGCGATTCCTCACCACGCGCCTGGGCGCGATGGTGCAGGAGCAGTGTGGAGCCAGGACCTTCCAGGCGATCGAGCATCTGCGCAAGCTCGCCAGGCAGATCCGGCAGAACCCCGATCCCCAGCTTCTCGAACTCAAGGAGTCGGCCGTCCGCCAACTCTCCAGCGGGCGGGCCACCGAGGTGGCGCACGCTTTCAGCCTGTTCTTTCATCTCGTCAACCTCTGTGAGGAACGGGAACGGGTTCGCCGGCTTCGCGCCTATGCATCCCAGGAAGCGGGCGCGCCCATGTCACTCCGCCGGACATTCCACGAGCTGCGCCGCCAACAAGTTCCGGTCTCCCATTTGAAACGAGTGCTTGTCTCGATGCACATCGAGCCTGTCCTTACGGCGCACCCTACGGAAGCGAAGCGCCGCAGCGTCCTCAATCACATCCTGCGCCTGGGGAGAACCCTGGAGGCGTGGCATGGGGATCTGGATGCCGCCGCAGAGCAGGCGATTGATCCATGGATCGAGGCTTTGTGGCTCACCGATGAGGTTCGTGAGACGCCGGTTACACCTCGAATCGAGAGCGAGAATGCACGCTTCTACCTCGAGCGAACCATTTACGACCTGGCAGGAAGTTTCTGGGAGAAATTCTGCGACGAGCTTTATCGTTACGATCCCAACCTCCCGGAACCTCACCCCTTCCTGAGTTTTGGCTCGTGGGTAGGCACGGACCGGGATGGCAATCCGAACGTCACCCCCGCCACGAGCAAAGAAGCCGCCGAAGAAGTCCGCCGGAGCATTCTCCGTTACTATCACGAGCGTTGTCGGCGCATGTTGGGCTTGGCCTCATTTCCCTGCCGTCACCTTCCCGAAATCGAGCGCGACCTGAATCGCCTCATGCGCCGCTTTCCGCCCACGCGCGCTTTCAGGGAAGTCGATCAGCCCAGCGAGCTCTATCGTCGCAAGCTCCGCGTCATGATGTGGAGACTGGACCAGACCGTGAATCGCGCCCGCGGCGCCTATAAACTTCCCGAAGAATTCACCGGCGACCTCCGGCAGCTCGAGCGCCTCTTGGCGCACCATCCCAGTCCTCGAATCTCCAAACTTGGCGCCCGCAGGCTTCGCGTCGCTTCGCAGGTTTTCGGCTTTCATGGCGCAAGCCTGGATTTTCGTACCCATTCCTATGCTACCCGTGCCGCCGTGGACGAGCTTTTGCGCAAGCAGGAGCTTCCCTTTCAACCCCTCGAGGCGCGTGTTCTTTCCATAAAAAGGCTTCTTCTCAAACCGTGGGATCGAGTGAGGCCGGGGCAAGCCCCGGCCCTACAGAACACCTTCTCGATGCCTACCCGGCGCGTCCTGGAAGAATTCTCAGCGCTCAAAGAGATTCAGACTCGCCACGGGGAAGCGGCGGCGCATCGCTACATCTTGAGCATGACCTCCAGCGCTGCGGACCTCTGGGATGTTCTGTTGCTTGGGCGGCAAGCCGGCTTGGTGGATGTCCGCAAGGGCGAAGCGCGTTCTTCGTTTGATGTCATTCCTCTATTCGAGACCCTCGACGATCTGGAAGCGGGTCCGGGAATCATGCAAGAGCTTTTCGCGGATCCCCTCTATCGACGCATTCTGAAATCTCGCAAGCAATTTCAGGAAGTCATGCTGGGGTACTCCGACTCGGTCAAGGATGGCGGTTATGTTGCTGCCAACTGGGCGCTTTTCCGCGCACAAAAGAGGCTGGCCGCGCTGGCGGAGAAATGCGGCGTTCGGCTGAGTCTGTTTCACGGCAAAGGTGGAACGATAGACCGTGGAGGAGGACAATCCCATCGTAGCATCGAGGCACAACCCTTCGCGGCCCCCGGGGGGAGGCTTCGGATCACGGAACAAGGCGAAGTCATTTCCCTCAAATATGCGAATCCGGCCATTGCGGAGAGGAACCTCGAGCAACTCGCCACGGCTGTCCTGCACGCGCATTTGCTCCACTTCCGGCGGGTCGCGGCGGATCAAATCCCCGAGTGGGAAAAGTACGCCCAGGAACTCGCGGCCGGCAGCCGCGCCTTCTATCGTGAGCTCGTTTACGAAACGCCCGGGTTCGTGTCTTACTTCCGCCAAGCTACGCCCATCGACCTCATCGAACGAATCCGGCTCGGGTCGCGCCCCAGCCGTCGGTTCCACACCGAAAAACTGGGCGACTTGCGCGCGATTCCCTGGGTCTTTGCTTGGACGCAATCGCGGCATCTCCTCCCCGCCTGGTACGGTCTCGGCTACGCGCTCGAGAAGTTCATCGGAGATCACGCTCCCCACGGACTCCACTTGCTGCGCCGGATGTGTGAGGGCTGGCCTTTCTTCGCCATCCTGATCAACAACGCGGAAGCCTCCCTAGCCAAGACGGACCTCTACATCGCCAGCCGTTACGCCGCCCTGGTTCGGCCCCGGAGTTTCGGTGCGAGCATCTTCGGCCGTATTCGGGAAGAATATGAACGCAGCGTTCGTGGCGTGCTTGAAGTGTCAGGCTCGACCCAGTTGCTTGAACGCGAGCCCGTCCTGGCAGAGTCCATCCGCCTGCGCAACCCCTACGTTGACCCCCTCAACTTCCTCCAGACTCGCTTCCTCGAAAAGTGGCGACGCGCACCCGACCGGCAACCGGAAATCCTCCATCTCCTGCAAATCACGGTGGGCGGCATTGCGTTTGGGATGAAGAGCACGGGGTAAGAACGGGGCTGGGTGCTAGGGGCTGGGGACTGGGGAATTTTGGATTTTGGATTGACGCTGCCGACTGCCTTCTACTTACCGCCGCAGCTCCAGCCCTCTCCCCCTTGGGGGAGAGGGTGGCCCGCCGTCCCGATGCACTTCAGCGGGAGGCGGGCCGGGTGAGGGGGTCGGGCAATGTCAGCATAATCCTTGTCGGCTCTTTCGGTGAAGCGAAGCCTCATCGGGGAGTCTTCTTCACGAGGCGTTTAGCGCGGGCGTCAAGTGCTTTAATTGCGGCCTCGGCAGTGGCGTACGGGCCGTGGGTTCTGCCTTTCCTGATGTCTTCGAGTCCTTCCGCAAGATGCCGGTCAACAAGACTCTTGGGACTGAAGATACGAGCCAATGTGTGCCCCTGCCGGTTCTCAACTCTTCGACTCTCGACTTCTCGACTTATTACGTATTCTGGCTTTCCACGAGTTGCCGCGCCCGCTCCCCGGCGCGCACCACGGCTTTGATCAAAGTAACCCGCAAGCCGCCTTCCTCGAGTTCCAGCAGGCCGTCGATGGTGCAGCCGGCCGGCGTGGTGACAATGTCCTTCAATTTGGCGGGATGCTCACCGGTGTGAAGCACCATGGCGGAAGCGCCGAGCAAGGTTTGCGCGGAGAGTTCGGTCGAGAGGTCGCGCGGCAGGCCCATCTTCACCCCCGCCTCGGCCAATGACTCGATAATCATATAAACGTAGGCAGGGCCGGAGGCCGAAAGACCGGTGATGGCGTCCATGTGTTTTTCATCCACCACCACGCTTCGGCCCATCGAACTGAAAATCTCTCGCGCCAGGCGGATGTCAGCTTCGGTGGCGTGCTGCCCTGCCGCCAGGGCCGTCATACCCTGGCGGATGAGGCAGGGTGTGTTGGGCATGGCGCGCACCACGCGCACCGGCCGTCCCATCTCGCGCTCGATCAAGGACGTCGTCACCGAGGCCGCGGAGGAAATGATGACCGCGTCTTTTCTCAGCTTCTTCTTGACTTCGCGCAGGAAGCCCTTCACCTGCTGGGGTTTCAAGCAGATCAGCACCAAGTCGGCTCCGGTGACGGCAGCCGCGTTGTTCGTGTGCGCCTTGATGCCGTATTTTTCTGTCAGGTAGTCAGCGCGTGGCTGGTGAGCCACCGTCGCCTCGACGCACCCCACGGGAACAAGCTGCGAAGCCAAAATTCCTGAGAGCAGCCCCTCACCGAGTTTCCCCGCGCCGATGAGGGCGAGTTTCCTCACCTGAGAATCAAAACCCTTCGCGCCTTGAGCACTCGTCTGCGAAGCGTCTGTTCCTGGCCTCATGTTCCTCCTGAATGCATTCAGCCCCGGAGGGGCGACAGAATTTAGCCCAGGGCCCTGGGTCCGATGAACACAAATAGTATTCAACCAGCCCCGGAGGGGCGACAGAAAATGCCCCGCGCATTCGCCAACATTATTCTCAGCATCAAAGACCGCGTACCCCGCATCATCTCCCGAAGTCCAACCCTGGTAGACATCGCACGCGCAATGATTCTGTCGCCCCTGCGGGGCTTACCTGCGTATTGGGGGCGGTGTTTCCCCAGGGCTCACGCCCTGGGCTAAGTTCTTCCGCCCCTGCGGGGCTAGGGTTTTTCCGCAGCCTGTAGAGCCCTGCCAGGTGAGAGATCACCATTACCGTCGTGCCTCGGCTTGGGCGGCGGTGACTTCCTGCTTCGAGCCTTGAATCCAGGGCATCATTTTCCGCAACTCACTCCCCACCTTTTCAATCAGGTGCCCTGCGGCCTGGGCGCGCATTTCGAGGAACTTCTTCCGGCCCTGAGCGTTTTCCTCCATCCATTCCTTCGCGAAGCGGCCATTCTGAATCTCGCCGAGAATCTTCTTCATGGTCTCTCGCACGTGGGCGTCAATCACCATCGGCCCGCGGGTGTAGTCGCCGTATTCAGCCGTGTCGCTCACCGAGTAGCGCATATACTTGATGCCGCCCTGATAAATCAGGTCCACGATCAGCTTCAATTCGTGCAGGCACTCGAAATAAGCGATCTCCGGTTGGTAGCCCGCCTGGACCAGAGTTTCAAATCCCGCCGTGATCAAGGCTGACACCCCGCCGCACAATACGGTTTGCTCGCCGAACAGGTCCGTTTCGGTTTCTTCCTTGAAGGTGGTGCGGATGACGCCCGCTTTAAGGCTCCCCAGGCCTTTCGCGTAGGCCAGCGCGCTCTCGACGGCGTGGCCGGAGGCGTCCTGCTCGACGGCGAGCAAGGCCGGGACGCCGACGCCTTCCTGAAATAGCTCGCGCAAGCGGTGACCGGGGCACTTGGGCGCGATCATGATGACATCCACGGTAGGGGGCGGAATGATGAACTTGAAGTGAATATTGAACCCGTGGGCAAACAGCAGCGTCTTCCCTGCGCCCAAATGGGGCTCGACCTGTTCCTTGTAAGCTTGGGACTGCACATGGTCAGGGATGAGCAGGGCGATAAGGTCGCCGCGCCGGGCGGCTTCCGCTGCATCCACCACCTCGAAGCCTGCCTCCTTCGCCTTGGCCTGGGGGGTCGAGGGACGTACCTCACCTACGATCACCTTCAGCCCGCTATCGCGCAGATTGAGCGCGTGCGCATGCCCCTGGCTCCCATAACCGATAACCGCGATAGTCTTGCCCGCTAAGGATTTCAAATCTCCATCATTCTCGTAATAGACTTTGGCCATTTCGTTTCCTTTTGAAAAGGGAGAATCAAGCCTGAATTGTAGCAAGCTCCGGGTGTGTGGCGCTGCGTGTTGTCTTGACGCAAGCGAAGGGAAGAAACGCCGGGTCCTGCGCGCCTGCCGGTACAGGGCTCTGCCGTTTCTCCGCCGGGACTTCCAGCAGGTATTTCCCGTGGCTGGCAAAAATCAACTTCGATTCAGGAAATGCTTCGAGCACTCGAGTGACGCCGGAATTGTCCTCTTCCGAATCGATAAACACGAAGGAAGCATTCGGAAAGGACTCATGGCGGTAGCAGGTGACGTGCTGCACCCCCTCGGTCCGCCGCAAGAAATTGAAGAGATAGTCTATATCGGCCTCCGCTGAATCAACCACGCCCATCAGGGAGAAGCCCGACGGCCGAGCCGTCATCGCCAGGGTAGTGATCTTCAGGCTCTTTCGGCGGAAGATGTTCATTAGCCGGCAGACGGATATCATGTCGGCATTGGTTTCAAGAGTCAGCAACCACTGCATAGCCGCTCCATTTCAGCTCGCCCTAGTAGGGGCAACCCTTGTGGTTGCCCAGGGCGGCCACAAGGGCCGCCCCTACAAGGGCTTCTAAACCGCCCAAAGGTCGTCGAGCGCTTCCTCTTCCACGAGCACGCGCGGAGGCTCCACCACCATTTCCGCCAGGGAGGCTCCCGGCGGCACAATGGGATAGACGTTCTCGGCCGGATCGACCCAGAAGTCGATGAGGCGAGGCTCGCGATCGCTCAAGAAATCCTGTATCGCATCCGCCACATCGGTGCGGTGCTCGACTCGGGTGCCACGAATCCCGTAAGCTTCGGCCAACTTCACGAAGTCGGGAGCGAAGTCCAAGTCAATGTCGCAATAACGCTTCTCAAAAAAGATCTCCTGCCACTGGCGCACCATCCCCAGGGCGCGATTATTGATGATGGCGATCTTGACCGGAACACGGTACTGCACCACGGTGGCGAGGTCGTTCAGGGTCATCTGGAATCCGCCGTCGCCCACGATGGCGATTACCTGCCGATCGGGAAAGGCCATTTGCGCGCCCATGGCCGCCGGAAAGCCATAGCCCATCGAGCCGAGCCCGCTGGAGGAGAGCCAGGCGCGCGGGCGCGTGAAATTCCAGAATTGGGCGCCCCACATCTGGTGCTGGCCCACGTCCACCGCCACGATGGCATCCTCGCTGGCATATTCCGAGAGCATCTGGATTACGAATTGAGGTTTGACGTTGTTGGCATATTTATCGTAGCTAAGCGGGTGCTCGGAACGCCAGGTTCCAATGCGCTGGAGCCATTGTTGCCTTTCCGTCGGGGGTGTGGCGTTCCGGCGCTTCAAGGCTGCCAGGATGGCGCGCAAGGTGCCCTTGGCGTCGCCCACCAGAGCCAGATCAACGCGCACGTTCTTGTTGACCTCGGAGGGGTCCACGTCCAGGTGGATCTTCTTGGCGTTGGGCGCAAAACCATTCAGGCGGCCCGTAACGCGGTCGTCAAAGCGCGCCCCGACCGCGATGAGCAGGTCGCACTGGGTTATAGCCATGTTGGTGGCATAAGCGCCGTGCATTCCCAACATGCCCAGTGAAAGCGGGTGACGCGAGGGAAAGCACCCCAAGCCCATCAGCGTGGTGGTAAGAGGAATATGTGTCAAATCGGCAAGCTCGCGCAATTCCTCGGAAGCGTCTGCCGTGATGACACCGCCCCCCGCATAAAGCACCGCCCTTCTGCTCTCCAGGATCATATCGGCGGCACGCTCGGCGTCCTCGTCCGTCCACTCGCGCACGCGCTCTGGAAGTTCGGGGCCGGAAGTAGGGGGGTAGTTGGCCTCGGCATTTTCCATGAGCACGCTCTTGGGCAGATCGACCAGCACCGGTCCCGGCCGTCCCGATACAGCGGCTTTGAAGGCCTTCTGGATCACGGCAGGGACCTCGGCGGCCGTCCGGACCAGGAACGATTGCTTGGTGCTGGGAAGGCTGATGCCGATGGTGTCGGCCTCCTGGAAGGCGTCCTTGCCCATCAGCGACAGCGGCACCTGGCCGGTCAACGCCACCACCGGAATGGAATCCATCATCGCCGACGTCAGGCCGGTGATCAGATTCGTGGCGCCGGGCCCGGAGGTCCCAAGACAGACACCGGGCTTGCCCGTGACCCGCGCGTAGCCGTCGGCCGCAAAGGCTGCCGCCTGCTCGTGACGCACCAGGAGGTGACGAATGCCGGCGCTGTAAAGGGCGTCGTAAAGAGGTAACACGGCGCCGCCGGGCAGCCCGAAAAACACATCCACCTTCTGCCGGCTGAGGCTTTCCAGTAAGAGTTCCGAACCTGAGTAAAGTTTAGGCATATCGTCTCCCGCTGTGACGGCGGGGGTCGCTTTTACCGACCAGTCGGTAGGTAGATTACCATTCCCCTCTGCCGCCGTCAATCTTTTATTTCGGCTCTCTTCTGTCCCGAGGGCCGCTGGTTTTCTCGGTAGGCACGCCGCTCAGCACTCAGGCCGGCGGCGCCGTAATGATGACGTGCATTCCTTCGGTGGGTACGCCGCTCAGCACTGTGGCCGGCGGCGCCGTAAGGATGAGACAGATAATGTTCCTGTTTAGAAGCATACTATTCATCGTCTTAGTCCCCCTCCATCCGCGAAGTCACAGTTTTTCAGGGGGCGCCGCAACTCTTGCTTATCTCCAGGTCACAATAACAGAGACGCTTGGTCATGTGCAATTTGTTTTGCTTATTATCGTCATAAACTTTATCTATGCGGCTCTTCAGTGGGTCTTTCAATACCCTGATGTTTGGCGACTGACCACGAACAACGGGCCACGGACAAGACTCATCGCAGCAATTCTTCCAGCCGCACTGCCTGGTCCGTTTTCTCGTCGCGATACTTGATGATGACGGGAGTATAAAGGGAAAGGCCCAGCTCTTTTCCTCGTCCCGTGGTGATGGCGCGGGTGCCGGGGACGACCACCGCGCCTGACGGAATCATCAACGGCTTTTCGCCCTCGCGGCGATAGACCGCGTCCCGCACCAAATCGTACACGGGAGTCGAGCCGGTCAAAATCGTCCCGGGAGCCAAAACGCTCCCCCTGCCGACAATCGTCCCCTCGTAAACTCCGCAGTTCCCGCCCACTAAGACGTCGTCTTCCACGATCACGGGCATGGCTCCGACCGGCTCGAGCACGCCGCCAATCTGCGCCGCCGCACTGAGGTGAACGCGCTTGCCCACCTGAGCGCACGAACCCACGAGCGCGTGGGAATCAATCATCGTGCCATCGTCCACATACGCGCCGACGTTCACATACATGGGCGGCATGCACGTCACGTTCTTGCCGATGTAACAGCCATCGCGAATCGAAGAGCCGCCAGGGACGACGCGCACGTTCTGGTTCGGCGGGATTTGCTTCAAAGGGAAGGTGTGCTTGTCGCGGAATTGGCTCTGTAGCGCAATATCCGCGTTTCGATGTTGCGGCTTTTCTGTAGCGGCGGTCTCTGGCCGCCGTTCCGCCGGTGAGGACACCGGCGCTACACCCATCTCCACAATCCGCCCAATCCGGAACCCCAGCAAAATCCCCTTCTTCACCCAGGGATTCACTTTCCAGCCGGTCGGCGAATCGGGCTCAGGCTCCGCCGCGCGCACCCGGCCCTCATTCAGCGCCTGCTTGAACTCGTCGAAGGCACGGAAGTATTCCTCGCCGAACTGATCGGTCTGGCGGGCATAGAGTTGTTCGATGGTGATTTGAAGATTCATCAAATTCGGCTCTCGTTGGTCATTTTCTCGTCATTCCCGCGAAAGCGGGAATCCACGTTCTCCCCGGTCCTGATACCAAAGGCAGGGGCAAAGCGGCCCACCAGACCTCCCCTCGGCGCATCACCACTCCTCACGGCCAATTGACAAGCTCTGCATCTTGGCGATCACGGGATCAAGGGAGGAATCCTCCGTGGCATAGACGGCGTCGAGCACCTCTTTTACTCCCTTCGCCCGCGGCGGTTTCAGGTTCCCGCTGGAAAGAACGTGGTAAGCTGCGGCCGCGAGGAACGGATCGGGTTCCGAAGGCCCGCTCCCGTAAACCGCGTCCAACGCTTCCTTGATTCCCTTTTCCCGCTGTGACTTGAGGTATGCCGAAATTGCTTTGGCGTAAAAGCGGCTGCGCGAAACCTTCTGCCGCTTCGCCGCCCGCTCCGCGGCATGGAAAAGAGGGTCGGGAATCGAGATTGCTGTCTTCATAGAAGGGCGCTGTCCCCTCCACCGATGACGACCGGCCGACCGACTTCGGCATGGGTCGATGCCTATCTCAGTCTCCTGAGGACCTTATTGTAGTCCTCATGCGAACCTATCCACACCCAGTAAAGGCCGTTCCCAGAGCGTCTGGCAATGGCTCGATAGGAACGGCCGATGGCAACCGACCAGACCTTTCCCTTAGCCTCAAACTCAAGTGACGGATGGAAGGGGTCCTGCTGGAAGAGCCGGTATTTTTCATCAGCTAATGTCTGCACTTCACTGGGAAGGTCAAGGTAAAGCTTTCGAAAGCTTGGTGTCAAGAAAGAGCGTAGACGGGTCACTTCACTTTGCGGGCCTTCTCCCGCTGGGCAAGGAATTCCTCCAGGGGCACGGACCTAGCGGTTTTGATCTCAGCCTCCCACTTCTCGAGCAAAGCCATACCGGCGCCGCCTTCAGAGAAATCCTCCTCTATCTGCTTGTCCCAAGCCATGGCCTCCTGCTCATTGAGCCAGGCCACAAGCGAGGTCTTTTCCTGCTCTGGGAGTTCAGTAATCGCCTGCTTGATGGCTTGCAGCGTCATACCTAAAGGCTACCCTAGCTGGCCCAGGAAAGCAAGCAAGCGGCAGTGTCAATTTGAAGTGGATGCAGCTTTACGCCACCATTTCGCGAGGTCCTCGATCATGCCCATCACGGCCAGCGTCGTGTTTCCCCGCCGTGTGGCGAAGCCTCACGTCCCTGTCTCCCGATATAGGCCGCCAGAAGCGTTTGGTATCTCCACGCGATACCGTATACCATAAGTCGAGGGGGCCCGGAGTGTCCTGCGTGCGGATCGCAGCGATTGTCACCCCAGCGCGGCTACCATTGGGACTCGCCAGAGGCAGCGTAGGAGCGGGCAAATTGCGACAAATGTGGCTGGGCAGGGGGGCTGGTTCCGATTGATGAGGTACTTAAACCGCATGATGAATCTCGCTCGACTCCGCCGGAGAAGGGGTGCATCATTCCGACCACCGCGCTCAAGCAGCTTAAGCGTCCGAAACCAAGGACCGACTTGGCTTAAGGCGGTGTCGCGCACGCCGTGGATCATGTTTCACAAAGGGTAAGCTGTGAGAGACTAGCGGCCTACCTTGCTTTTCTGCTGCTCAACGCACAAGTCGTACATCCGGTCAATCAGATCGGCTGACGCAGTTCCTAGGAGCTTCCCGATCCTATAGCCAAGGTTATTCCATGTCAGCTTCGCCAGCGCCTCTGAACCGTAAGACTGTCCTTGAGCCGCTTGCCATCCCCTTTTGAATTGCGCCTTACGAAACTCGTTCTCGTCCGGCTCCGTGTATCGGATGTCTTCCTTGTAACTGAGTCCATCGATGATCTGATCCACAATCTCATACTCCTGCCTTTGCGGGACGATAAAGCCTTTTGTGGGAGTCCAGACCTTGATGCCCATACCTCTACACACCTTCTCCAACAGGGCATCTCCTTCCCCGCAGACTACAACAGGAACGGCCATGAGCGTGTCGTACTCCATTTCTAACAAATGCTTGGCCACTACCGCTTGGCCAATCACCCCGCGACCGAGCTCCCGCTTCACTTCCACAACTTCGACTTCTGCCCCCGATATTAGGTTGCCGAACTCCTCTTGATCCTCGCTCTTCTGGAAGCGCTTCTGGCGTGGTCCGCCGCTAGGAATACGAACTGCGTCGATCAAACGTGCTTCCGTATCGAGGCCATGCTTTCCAACGCGCACCTCCATGTACAGAATGCCCCCAACGCGTTCCGAATACTTCACTAAGAGTTCATGTTCGTCGTAGGCTTCAGTACTTTGTTTCTCCAAGTCCGATGGCATGGCTGTCTCCTTCACGTCACCTTTGCTCATATCTTATCACCATGCCGCCGCACCGGAGGAAGGTTTCTTTCTGTCTCGAAAAGGGTAAGTTTTGAAACAGTGCCGAAGGGTCCGCAAATGGCGCGTGTGCCGTGTTTCATATGTCAGGTTCAAAAACCAGCCCGCAGGTCCTAGCCCTTACAATCATAGTGGGCCGGAGCGCTGGAGCATGTTGTGCCACGACCGAATCGAGATCGACCCCGCCGTTTGCAGCGGCAAGCCCGTCATTCGCGGTACCCGCATCCTTGTGACATCCACTCTGAGCCAGCTTGCCGCGGGTGAGTCCTTCGACGCAGTTCGTAAGGGTTTCCCCGGCCTCACCGACGATGACGTCAGGGCTGCCATCGAGTTCGCCAAAGAATCCGTCGAGGCGACGGAACCCACCGCTCTGCGCGATTGATGCGCCGGCTTTTCATTGATCACAATGTGCGCGTTTTGACGCCTGGAGCTCGGAATCAGGAGGACTCGGCTGGCTATTGGGTTCGGACCTGTGGTATCTTGTGTACAGGGAGTACACAATATGGAAAGTCTCAAGATCGGGATACGTGAATTCCGGGAGAACCTCGCAGGCTACCTCGAATCGGGCACGCCCTTGGCGATCACGCGACACGGCGAGACGCTCGGCTTCTACATTCCCGCGCAGAAACGCAGCCGCAAGGCTGAACTCGAAGCCATGCGGGCCGCGGCGAGGGATCTGGACGAAATGATCACCTCGTGGGGTGCTACTGAAGACGAGTTGATGGACGAGTACAAGGGAATCCGCCACTCTGCGCGCGAGAAGAGGCGGAATGTCAAATAGAGCTTTGAACTCCCCGGCTTCCCTATCTTGGGCGCATCCGCTCGTTCAGGAATGGTTCGCGGGCAGGTTTAGCTCGCCCACCGAGCCGCAGGAACAAGGCTGGCCACCTATTCTCGCCGGAAAATCCACGCTGATCTGCGCGCCCACCGGAAGCGGCAAGACGCTGGCCGCGTTTCTTGCCTGCATCGATCACCTGATTCGGAAGGCCCTGAGCGGCGGGCTCGAGGATCGCACGCGAGTCCTTTATGTTTCGCCCCTCAAGGCTTTGAGCAACGACATTCGCAAGAATCTGGAAGTGCCGCTGAGTGAAATCACCGCACTGGCGGCTCAGCGAGGGTTGCTGATGCCGCCCGTCCGGGCCGCCGTGCGCACCGGCGACACATTGGCGACAGAGCGCCGGGCGATGCTCAAGCAGCCACCGCACATACTCGTCACCACGCCCGAGTCTCTTTACATCCTGCTGACGGCGGAGAAGAGCCGCGCCATCCTGCGTGACGTTGAAACGGTGATTGTGGATGAAATACACGCCGTGGCGGACGACAAGCGCGGCGCGCATCTCGCGCTTTCACTCGAAAGGTTGGAAGCTCTTGTAGCGGAATCGCACCCAAACCGCACACCGGTGCGCATTGGACTTTCAGCCACGCAAGAGCCCATCGAGCTGGTGGCCAAGTTCCTGGTCGGAAATGGCCGTGCTGAGCCTGTGATCGTCAACATTGGGCGCCGGCGCGCGCTTGACCTCGCAGTGGAAGTGCCGCGCAGCGAGCTTGGACCCATCGCCAGCAACGAGATGTGGGAAGAGGTCTACGATCGGCTGGCGGAGCTCGTGCTTCAACATCGCTCCACGCTGGTCTTTGTGAACACGCGGCGGCTGTCCGAGCGCATATCTCATCACCTCGCCCAACGCCTGGGCGCGGACGCCGTGGCGGCGCATCACGGCAGCCTGGCGCGTAAGGTCCGGCTGGTTGCGGAAAACAAGTTGAAGTCGGGAGACGTGCGGGTGCTGGTGGCCACCGCTTCCCTCGAGCTCGGCATCGACATCGGCACGGTGGACCTGGTTTGCCAGATCGACTCGCCCCATTCCATCGCGGTGGCCTTGCAACGGATCGGCCGAGCCGGCCATTGGCGCGGGGCAGTGCCCAAGGGGCGCCTTTTCGCCATGACGCGCGACGAGCTCATCGAATGCGCCGCGCTGGTTCGAGCCCTGCGACAGGGTGAACTCGACCGGCTCGAGATTCCAGACTCCCCCTTGGACATCCTGGCTCAGCAAATCGTGGCAATGTGCGCATGCGAAGATTGGAGCGAAGACGATCTCTTCCAGGTGGTGCGCCGGGCGTACCCCTACCGCGATTTGGCCCGCCAGGATTTTGATTCGCTGCTCGAAATCCTTTCCGAGGGAATCACCGCTCGCCGCGGCCGCTACGGCTCCTACCTGCATCGCGACCGCGTCCGGCATCGCCTGCGGGGCCGGCGCGGTAGCCGCTTGGTGGCCATAACCAACGGCGGCGCTATCCCCGAGTCGGCGCTTTACACCGTCGTGGCACAGCCAGAAGGCGTCATGGTGGGCACCGTGGCCGAAGACTTCGCGGCCGAGAGCATGCGCGGCGAGGTCTTCTTGTTGGGGAACACTTCCTGGCGCATCTCGAGGATCGAAGGTAGTTCGGGACGCGTGCTGGTGGAGGATGCTCGCGGCGCGGCCCCCGACATTCCCTTCTGGCTTGGCGAGGCGCCCGCGCGCACGCCGGAACTCTCCGCCCGGGTTTCAGAGATACGAGAGAAGATCAGTGATTTAGTAGCGCCGACCTTTAGGTCGGCACGCGATGATCTAAACGGCGGCGCTACGCCGCTTGGACAAGGTGCCGACCTAAAGGGCGGCGCTACGTCACCATCGCTGCGACGTGCCGACCTAAAGGTCGGCGCTACGTCCTCATCACAGAAGCAGGCCGCCATATCCTGGTTAAAGGAGCAATGCGGGCTGGATGACGCCGGGGCCGAGCAGGCGGTGGAATACATTCTCGCCGGGCGCGCCATGCTGGGCGCGGTTCCAACTCAAAACAGAATCGTTGCCGAGCGCTTTTTCGACGAGGCCGGCGGCATGCAACTTATCATCCACGCGCCGTTTGGCGGCAGAATCAACAAAGCCTGGGGCTTGGCGCTTCGCAAAAGGTTTTGCCGCTCATTCAATTTTGAGTTGCAAGCCGCTGCCACCGAGGATGGCCTGAACATTTCACTGGGTGAGCAGCACAGCTTTCCGCTCGCGGATGTCTTCCATTTTCTGTCGCCGGAATCCGCTGCCGCCGTCCTCGAGCAGGCCGCGCTGGTTTCCCCGATCTTCGCCACGCGCTGGCGCTGGGACGCCACACGCGCTCTGGCGCTGCCGCGTGTTCGCAACGGAAAGAAGATTCCGCTGCAAATTCAGCGCATGCGCGCGGATGACCTCCTGGCGGCGGTCTTCCCTGACGCAGCGGCGTGCCAGGACAACCTCGAGGGTGACATTCGCGTTCCGGACCACCCCCTGATCCGCGAGGTGATGAAAGACGTGCTCACGGAAGCGTTGGACCTCGAGGGGTTGATGCGGGTGCTGCGGGGAATCAGGGATGGCAGTATCCGCTGCATGGCGGTGGACACGCCTGCTCCATCACCCTTCTCTCACGAGATTTTGAACGCCAACCCTTACGCCTTTCTCGACGATGCCCCGCTCGAAGAGCGCCGGGCGCGCGCCGTCTCTCTGCGCCGCGTGCTGCCGGAGACGGTGCTCTCCGAAATCGGCCGGCTCGATCCCGCCGCCATAGCCCAAGTCCGCGAGGAAGCTTGGCCGGACGTTCGCGGTGCGGACGAATTGAACGAAGTGCTCCAGGTACTTGTTGCCTTGCCCGAAAATTTCGTGCCCCCTGGAGCCCCATCAGATGCAAAGGTACCCTTGCCTGCGTACGGTGATCATTCGGAAGAGGTAACTGCACAGGCAAGAGTGCCTGTGCCACGGGTGGCCGCGTCGTGGGGAGATTTCTTTCGTCAGCTTGTCGCCGAGAAGCGCGCCGCTCGCGCGCTGGTGGGCGATGATATCCTCTGGGTTGCGGCGGAGAGAATCAAGGCCTTCTCAATTCTCTTTCCTGGGGCAAAGTCCGAGACCCAACCTGCCGAAATCGATGAACCTGCTTTCACAAGGGACGATGCCCTGCTGCAACTCGTTCGAGGTTGGATGGCACATTCCGGACCGGTCGAGGTCCCCTGGCTGGCGCACACCGTGGGATTGCCGGCGGCGGATATCGAGGCTGCCATGCTTCACCTCGAGGCCGAAGGGCGAGTGCTGCGGGGACAATTCACCGGCGCTCCCCACCCATCCCCTTCGCCTGTCATTCTGAGCGAAGCGAAGAATCTCTGTAGTTCCTCGGAGGACGCGAAAACAACTGCGGGGATCCTTCTCCCGCGACTGCGGGATCAGGATGACACACCTGGGGGGATTAAGGGGTGGTGCGAATGGTGCGATCGCCGCCTGCTGGCGCGCATTCATCGGCTCACGCTGGGCGCGCTGCGCAAGGAGATTCAGCCTGTCACTCGCGCCCAGTTCATGCGCTGGCTGCTGCGCTGGCAACACGTCGCCCCAGGCACGCAAGTGGCTGGTGAACGAGGCCTGCTCGAAGTCATGAGTCAATTGCAAGGATTCGAGGCGCCGGCCAACGCCTGGGAGCCGCACATCCTGGCGCCGCGAGTGGCCGGCTATGATCCGCAAGTGCTCGACCAGCTTTGCCTGACCGGCGCCGTGGGCTGGGGGCGTTTGTCACCGCATCCGGCCACCCTCGAACCAAGCGCATCATGGAGCGCGGGCGTCTCGCCCGCTGTGGCGGGAGCGTCCCGCTCCCGCACGCAAGGGCGCGGGCAAGATGCCCATCCCGCAGGCGCGGGAGGCGAGACGCCCGCGCTCCCAGGCCCTGCCGACTCGATGGCCGCGCGGCGCATCACTCCCTCCAGTGTGGCGCCTATCACTTTCTTTGTGCGAGAGGAGTCCGATTGGATGATTCCGCGCCATGCCTCTCTGCCTGAAGTGTCTCGAGCCCTGAGCCAAGTCGCGCTAGAAGTGCTCGAGTACATCCGGCAGCGCGGCGCTTCGTTTTTCGCCGAGATTGTGCGCGGAACCGGCAAACTCAAATCCGAAGTCGAAACGGCGCTCTGGGAATTGGTGGCAGCGGGACTCTTCACCGCCGATGGCTTCGACAATCTGCGCGCCCTCATCGACCCCAAACGGCGCGCCGGACAAGGCCGAGGGCGCAAGGCTCGCCCACGGCACAGCACGGGACGATGGTCGCTGCTCTTTTCAGGCGAGGCGACAGATCGCGCCAAGGCCCTCGAGGCGGTTTGCGGTGTGCTGCTGGAGCGCTACGGCGTGGTGTTTCGAGAAATGACCTTGCGCGAACAATTCCCCTTCAAATGGCGGGAACTGCTGATTACCTTCAGGCGCCTCGAAGATCGTGGCGAAGTGCGCGGCGGCCGCTTTGTGGATGGTTTTCTGGGCGAGCAATTTGCCTTGCCGGTGGCGCTCGAATCGCTGCGCGCCGCGCGTCACCTCGAACCAAGCGGTGAAATCGTCACCCTTTCCGCCGCCGATCCCTTGAATTTGGTCGGAATCATAGTGCCCGGCGAGCGCGTGCCGGCAATCTCCGGCAAAACCATCACACTACGAGATGGCGCAACGATTCTCGGAGCCAGACACTGTTCGTAAGGCACATTCTCACCCACCAGGAATACACGGAAGGGAAGTGGAGAAGATCATGAGCACTCAGACCCTGAATCCGGTCGCTTATGGAAAGCTTTTGGCTAAGGTGCAGCCTCACGCGATCAAAGACGAAGCCGAGTACGACCGCCTGGTCGCCGAGGTTGGCCGGCTGATGGATCGGGGGGAAGAAAACCTGAGACCAGAGGAATCATCGCTCCTCGAAATGATCTCAATTCTGATTGAGGAATACGACCATGAACACTATCCGCTTCCGCCCACCCAGCCCCAGCAGATGTTGGCGTTCCTCATGGAACAACGCGGCCTTGAACCTCACGACCTCTGGCCGGTGTTGGGATCCAAAAGCCGCGTCTCTGAGATCCTTAATGGGAAGCGCGAGATCAGCAAGGCCCAGGCAAAAAAGCTCGCGGAGTTCTTCCATATCTCTGTGGATCTTTTCATCTAGACCTTTCCCCCGGCACAGTGGGCACAATCGGCGGCGGGCAACGCGGACGCGGTTTCGTGACCTCTAGGGTCAACGTGACGGGCATTAACCTGTGCGAGTAAAAGCCTCGTCTACTCGCACAACGCGGCCTGGAGGCCGTAACCAAAACGAGATTCTCCGTGTCCTCTGTGGCTCTCAAGCCTTAACACAGAGCACACGGAGCGTCTCAGTGAACTCTGTGTTGAGGCTCTTCGGGGCACAGAGGACACGGAGGCGCTGCGCACAGGAGGAGAAACCGTCGCGCGCCGGCCAGAAAGCGGCTGATAGTAGCTTCGAGCTTGCGGTAAGTGGTCAGCGGCCCATCGGGCAAACCCCAGAGGTGCTGAAGAACGCCACCTCTGCTTGTCGTTGCGGATTGCGTTCAATTTAGGAAAGCACCGCCCCAAATCAGGCCCGGGGCAACTGCGGCCATAAAGATCAAGGGCGCTCGTGAAGGGTCGTGTCTTGCGTGAAGGTTGGTGAGAGCCTGACACAGGCTGACGCCGCACGTGGCAGACCCGAGATTCCCGCAGGTCCGAGATATCAGCGGAATCCTCTCCAAGGCGACGTGGGCTCTTTCAGCCAGTATTTCGACCACGCGTGGGTTAGGCTGGTGCAAGGCCAAATAATCGGCTTCGGCCCGCGGCCGCCCACTCTTGTTCTCCAGGAGCTCGAGGATACGATCCATCTGAGTTACTGCGGCGTGGGCGAGCTGTTCGCCTTTGAATTGAACGGTCATTTCGGCATCCTCGCTTACGTTTACGTTGAGTGAAGATGCGTAGGTGCCAGAACAGCCCCAGACGAAGTCGCCGAGCCGCAGAGAGTTCTCCTGGCTGGTGTCTGCGGCAGGGGTGAGAACGAAGGCGCAAGCCCCATCACCAAATAGCCCTCGGAATTCTCCCGGCGTGTTCGCGGCCTCGAGTCTGCGGCTGTGGACTTCCGAAGCCACCACAAGCGCCACCCCCTGAGGCGTGGTGCCAAGCAGGCCCTTCGCTACTGCCAGGGAGTAGATCAAGCCGGCACAAGCTCCGCCGACGTCAAGAGCTCCGCTACTCTCCCCCAAAAGCAGCCGTGAGTGCAAGGAAGCGGCAAATGACGGGAGACCAAGGAAGGTGGTACTCGTCGTTATCAGGAAGTCGATTTTTTCGGCCGGGACCTCAGCCATTTCCATAGCGATGTCGGCAGCTCTCTGGCCCAGAACCAATTCGTCCTCGGTGGCGGCGGCAAACCTCAAAGCCTGAATGCCTGCTCCGTCGCGGATTTTGTGCGGTGGAAGATGCAACTCCTGTTCGATCTGGTCCGCGTCAACCGTCACCGAACCCAAAGCGTAGCCCCAACCCCGGATTGAGACCTCGGACCCATCCCGCCCCCCTGCTACGTGGCGTTCTGCGGTGTTTTCTTCCGGCAGTATTCTTTGAGCTTCGCGAATCATGTCTGCCAACGCTCGAATGCTCTTTGCTTTGCTCTCCGGCCAAGTGCTGCCGAAATCTCGAAGCCCCGTGGCCGATTCGATCGAGATGAGTACGTCTACCCAACCCATCGAGTCGAGCAACTCGGTTTCGACGAGGTCTTCATCATCTCCGGGGAGCGCCGGAGAAGGAAGTCTGCTTGCCACGCACTTCCGAGAGAGCTCGAGGGCACTCGATTCGTCCAGGTTTTCCAGTGAGCTCATTGAGACCACCTCGTGGGAAAGTGTGAGGACGGGATCGGCTCAGAGGCCGCTTAACCAGGCAGCATTCGGCTGCGGAAACAACGAGTCCAGCATCAGCCAGCACTTACCTTCGTTCGGCCTTCCTCTGGCAAGACCGATCCGCGCAAACAGGTAGCGAGCTCGCAGGAGTTCCATGCGAATTGCGCGGTTAAGAAAAACTTCGAGCTCGGGTGGAGTGCGGGATTTCGGACGGCGTTGGACAAGGTCATCGAAGAAACGGCGCCAGTCCCGATCGACCACAGGCAGGCTATTCAGGGTTTCCCCCGATTGCAGCACCAGCCTGGCGCGAAGGTTCAGGTCGCCCCGGTCACCGAAGACACGGAAGCGGATGTTTCGGAAGTGGCACCCGCAGATGGACCTCGTCGCAGAGCCTGGGTCCACCCAGGCGTTTCCGGCTTGCGTGTCCGTGTGCAATTCGCACCCGAAGAGTCCTTCGAGGTTGGCAGACACCTCGGCGCGCTGGAGCATGTCAAGCAATTCCACTTCGCCCGCTGCCTCGCCGGCGGGCGCCAATCCGTGGGTGTTTTGATCCTCAAGGTGGGGCGGCGCAGCGATAGTAGGGGCAGGCATGAATCGAGCAACGCTTCCCCGACTATAGGGAAATGCCTTGGGCCACGCGGCGCCTATTTGCGGCATTGGGCGGACGGAACGGAAGGCGGCAGCGCAGGCCTGCGCCTTTTGCGGGTCTGCGGCTTTCAAGGATTCGCGGCCGGAAAAGCCGCAGGCTTCGGAAGGCACGGAGTCTGCGCTACTCACCCGCTCCAATCCAATCACGCAATACCCCGGCCCCATCACCGTGATGTCAGATAGAATCAGTTCCCTCATGGCTGGTACGAGTTCGCTTCTTGCGAGGCGCTCGCTTGGCGGAGTGCAGGTGCTTGACTCCGATTGCGTGCCCTTGCGACGACCAGTGCTGCGCCAGCATCTCGGCCACCAGACGACGATGACACTTGTCGGCTTCAGCCTCCGAGCAAAGAAGCGCCACCTTTCCTTCGAACAAGGTGAGATCCACTGCCTCTAGAACTCTCCTTTGCGTCATTAGTTCCAGAAAAGACTTCTCATATTGCGCCCAGTCGCGCGTCTTGCGGTAGGCAATGCGAATCTCCCGGCTGGGGGCGAAGATGGGTTGGTAGTCGTAGGCAATTCCAGAGATGCGATCGAGAAAGAAGGCAAGATCGGGATACTTCGCAAATCCTGCGAGTTGGCCGACTCGGTTCTCTCGGATATCAATCAGCTTCCGGACTTGCGCCTCTTGGAGAAGGCGGAAGAATTCTTCGGCGCTCTTCTTGGTGAAGCCGATGGTGAATATGGTTGAAGTCATCATCAATCATTGCCGGGTGGCGCCGACATCGGTTTCTGTGTCGGCGCCGCTTGACCCGTCCGGGCTGGGCGCAGACATGGAAAGCAATGTCTGCGCCACCCGGGCTATTCCTACCAAGGTTCGAGCGCGAGGGGTTTGACCCGAAAGGCGAATCTTTCCGCTTGAAGCCGGTAGGCATTCTCCAGCGCCTCGGTGCGAGCTTGGGGGAAAAGCGTGTCTGCGGCGACAGCCGCGAAGCCGTTCGCCGCCAGCAACCGGTTCTCGGCCGCTTCTTGCGTTTCGATTTGCCCGCCCTTGCGAATGTGCCGCGGAGAGACTCCCAGCTTGACGAGCTCGGGGCAGACCATGAGAAAGCGGTGACACTCCAGCGGGTCTTCCTCCGCGCACATCATCGCCACCGGCCGGTCCTCCAGCTCCTTCAAAAGACGTTCCACTCCCCTCTGAAAAGCATAGGATTTGCGGCGCGCCTCGTAATCGACGACTCCGTTGGGGCGGTAAGCATCGGCATCGTCGGGGCGGCCGCCCAGCTCCTCTCCAAGGAAGAGGTACGAGAAGTGTTCGGCGCCCAGCAGCTTCTCGAAGGCCGGCTGGCTGAAATGGGGTAAACGCGCGCTCTGCGGCAAGCTGCGCACATCGGCCACAAGCTCGACTCCGCAGTCCTCGAGCAGTTTGGCGAACTGCCCGAAGTCCAAAATCGAGTGCCCTACGGTAAAGAGTGGCCGCAAGCCACCCGAAGCGGTTGGCAGAGAGTTCTCACGCTCCACGCGCACTCCTCCTTCTAGCGCATGGTACCAAAATCTGTCTGCGTCGGCACGCACTTTCCCCATTGGCCCCAGATTGTGCGCCGCCGCCGGGGACATGGCGCCTTGCATCCCGGGGGCGACAGGTCTATCATCTGAACCAGACCTTGATTGAGAGTCTAAACCGTTAGCAGGATCGCCTATGAAGGCGAAGGAGGTTCGCCATGGGAAAGATCAACTGGATGCGTGTGCTTATCGGCGGATTGGTGGCAGGGATCGTAGTCAATGTGCTCCAGTTCGCAGCCTGGGCACTTTATCAAGGCCGTATCTTGAGTGCCACACTTGAAGCATTGGGACACCCGCTGAAGCAGACGGGTGGCACCACCGTTCTCTGGGTTGTGCTGTGCTTCCTGATGGGATTTCTGCTCGTATGGCTCTATGCTGCGGTTCGTCCGCGGTGCGGCGCGGGCCCCGGGACTGCTGTAGTGGTAGGCACTGTTGCTGGGGTCTTGTTACTTATCCCAGATATTGGATGGGGTTCGGTGTTAACGATGATTCCGGCAAGGGTGTGGGCGATTGATGCCTATTGCGACTTGGTGACCGCGGTCGTAGCGACCCTGCTGGGGGCCTGGGTCTATAAGGAGGAATGACCCTAGCTTTTCCTCTAGGCCAATGCTGTGCGATTGCGGGGGATTCCGGTTGGCGAGACGCCCCCCGCTCGCACGTCCCGGACGTAGGCGCAAATATGTGGGGAAGCAGAGGATCAGTTGCCGCGTGATGTCATCCGCCTGCCCACGGCTGTTTTATTTGGGGAGTTCGTATTCGCCTTCGGCCTGCACAGTCACCGTACCATCAGGGGCGCCCTTAGCCGTGTAGGTGCCCTTCCCCTTCAGGCCCTTGAGCTTGCCGGTACCGCCGGCGAAGCTCCATTTGCCTTCTGCGCTCTCGAGCACCCCGTCCTTCAGGGTGGCCGAGCCCTGGGGACGGACGTAACACTTGTCTCCGTTAGTCATCGTGATCACACCATACTCCCGGTCGCGGAAGCGATTGCCGCTGACTTCAGTGAAGGATGTAAAAACGCCCTCCTTGCTTTGAACGCCCGCAATTTCGAGGGGTTTGGTCCAAGTACACTTGGTCTGACTGATCATGAAAGAATGGTTGGGTCGGTCTCCAACCTCGATCGCCTGCTGTTGGTCCGGTTTGCCGCACTGGTGGGTGCCGGCAACTATGGTCTGTGCACTAGCCACCGTGGCCAACGCGAAAACAACTAGAAATGACAAAAGAGTCTTCAAGCACATATGCCCTCCTTTTAGGCGTGTCTTTGTGGAATGCCAACAGTATAGCGCCGTTCTCGGGCGTGGTCTATAGCGCACTCTCCCCGGAATCAGCAGCAAAACTCCCACCACCTCTAGTGTCGCGTAACACCTAAGAGTTGACCATTCGCCAGCGGATCTGCGCCCTGGTTGTAGGGGTACGGCTTGCCGTACCCTCTTCATCTTTATCGCGCGACCGAGCCAAGAGGGTACGGCAAGCCGTACCCCTACAACCAGCCAATGCCGCGTGACCATTGCCAAGAATTGGAGGTTACAGCACACTAGAATCCTGTTTTTTTGGCAGGTTCTCTGGGGTATTTTATAAACGCAGCACTTCATTTCCTTTACGGGAAAGAGATGGCGATGAAAGCGTTGTTCTTTGAAGGCGTTCACGAAGATGCGGTCGCAACATTCTCCCGCGCCGGCTATGAAGTCAGGACCCTGCCCGGAAGCCCGGACGAGGCCGCACTCGCACGGGAAGTCCGGGATGTTACCGTGCTCGGTATCCGCTCCAAAACGAGAATCACCAGGGCGGTTCTTGAATCTGCTCCCGGACTGCTTGTGGTCGGCGCGTATTGCATCGGCGTCGAGCAGATTGACTCCGCTGGTTGCACGGAGCGGGGCATCGCGGTGTTCAATGATCCCCACAGCAACACCCGCTCCGTGGCCGAGCTCGCCTTGGGGGAAATCATCGTGCTGGTGCGGCGGGTCTTTCACAGCAGCCTGGCGCTGCACAGCGGCGTCTGGCACAAAAGCGCGAAAGGTTGCCATGAAGTTCGTGGCTTGACCCTGGGCATCGTGGGCTACGGCAAGATTGGCTCGCAACTTTCCGAGCTGGCCGAGGCGGTGGGGATGAAAGTCATCTTCTGCGATGTGGCGGAGGTTCTGGCGCGAGGGAACGCGAAGTCCTGCACGTTTTCGGAGCTGCTCCAAACCGCCGATGTGGTTTCCCTCCACGTTGACGGCAAGCCGCAAAACAGGAATTTTTTCGGCGAAGAAGAATTTGGAATGATGAAAACCGGATCGTTTTTCCTCAACCTGAGCCGGGGTTTTGTGGTGAATCATGGAGCGCTGGCGGAAAACCTGAAGAGCGGCAAGCTGAGCGGGGCGGCCATTGATGTTTTCCCCGAAGAGCCGGGCAGCAGGGGAGTTTTTTCCAACTCCCTCCAGAACCTCCCCAACGTCATTCTGACCCCGCACATCGGAGGAAGCACCGAAGAAGCTCAGCAAAGCATTGGACAATTCGTTTCGGCGCAGATGCACCGCTACTTGCAAATCGGCAACACCCGGCTCAGCGTGAATTTGCCGCACTGTCAACTCGAGACGGCCCCCCAAACCCACAGGTTGGCGCACATTCACAGGAACATTCCCGGAATGTTGCTGGCCATCAACCGGGTGTTCGCGGACCGAGGCATCAACGTGGAACGGCAGGTCTACGACACCAAGGGCGCAGTCGGGTATGCCATCCTGGACATCAATCACGAGTGGGACGACGCCCTCATCCGCGCCCTGGAAGCAATACCGAACACCATCAGATTCAGGGTTCTTTACTAGCAGGATGCAGAGAAACCCCTCTAGCCTGGCATTCCGAGGGCGACGAGGTCACTGATAATAAAAGAAGGCGCAATTCCTACTTTGGTGCTTCGTTGTGCCGCTGAAAGCGGCATGAGTTATTCGTACCTTAGCGCCACCATGGGATCGACCTTGGTCGCCCGTCGGGCCGGGACGGCAGCGGCGAGTAGAGCCGCCACCAACATCACCGTGATCGCCAGCAATGACGATTCGAGGTCGAACGAGTCTACTCCGTAAAGAAGACTGCCGAGGAAGAGACTCCAGGAAAATGATGCCACCAGTCCGATGACCAGCCCTGCGACAACCGGCACGATGGACCCGCGGAAAATCATGGCGGCCACATCCCGCCGGCGCGCCCCCAATGCCATGCGAATGCCGATTTCCCGGGTTCGCTGCGTCACCACATAAGCGAGCACGCCGTAGAGACCCACGGAGGTGAGGCCGAGAGCAAGGATTCCAAAGAAACTGGAGAGGTAGGCGACCAGGCGCTCGTGCGCCAGTTGGCTATTGACGTACTCTTCCATCATACGGACGCGCAATAAAGGCACGTTGGGATCCTGGTCTTGCAGGGCACGGCGGATTCCCGCGATGACCGGGGCCGCTCCTCCCGCGAATCGAATTTCCAGCCACCGCGAGCCGGGCCCGTTCGACCAACTAGGCTGGTAGAGGGTGCCTGTCGGATCCGGTTGGGTGACTCCACCGTAGTGGACGTTCTTCACCACGCCCACGACTTCGATGCCGTGTTCGCCGGAGCAGTCACTCTCCAGATAGCAGAAGCGCCGCCCTACGGGGTTGGCAGTCCCGAACTGCTTCCGCGCCAGCGCTTCGTCCATGATGCAGACTCGGGAGGTATCGACCCACTTTCCCCCGCCGCCGCCTGATCTGGATACTAGGGGGCGGTCGCTGGGCGTCACGCCCGGTTCATCCTCAGGCCGGAAGTCACGCCCGACGAGGAGCGGAATGCCAAGGGTGGTGAAATACCCCGAGCTGACTGGATTGGAGTAGATGAATAGACTGGGCTTGGGTTCCCCGGGCGTACTTACCATGACCCCTTGCGCGTAGTTGCTCATCGGGGTCACGGCGGACAATGCCGCCGAGCGGACACCAGGAATCGCACGCGCCCGTTCCAACAACTGATCGTAAAACGTGCGCAGCCGCTGCCCTCGGTATCCAAGGCTGGTAGGGTCAACGTCAAAAATGGCGATGTCGTTTCGCTGGAAACCGAGATCGATGTGCTGGAGATTCCGCAGCGTGCGGCCAAACAGGCTGGCGACGACGAGCAGCGTCAGTGACAATGCAATCTGGTTCATCACCAGTAACTTGGAAAGCCGCGACCGGGAGATCGTTTGGGTTGCCGAGCCGCTCTCCTTCATGCTTTCCGCAAGTTTCATCCGGGTGGCTCGCAGCGCGGGAACCAAGCCGAAGAGGATGCTGGTCAGCAAGGAGAGCCCGGTGCAGGATACCAAAACGAAGAGGCTGAGGCGAAAACGAAAATCCGGATCCAGAATCTCGAGCCTGGCGAGAGCTCCTACTCCCAAATAGGCGAGACCCAGCCCAACCGCGCTCCCAGCCGCCGCCAATAGGAGACTTTCGGTTAGGAATTGGCGAATCAAACGCCCTCGCGTTCCGCCCAGCGCCAGGCGCACCGCGGTTTCCCTCCAGCGTTGAGAGGCACGGGCGAGCAGCAGATTGGCCACGTTGGCGCAGGCAATCAGCAGCACCAGCGCCGTCGCGATCGCCAACACCTTGATCGGATCCAAGAAACTCTCATTGCGGATAAATCTGGGGGCACGGGCCGCAGGCTCCAGCCGGGATTCGTCTTTTTGAAATAGATGGGCCCTGCTGAGAGCTCTGACGCTCGAGTCGCTGACCCGCTCCACCGCCTGCGACCACAATACCGGCATGCCGGCCTGCGCCTGCTTAAAGGAAACGCCCGGCTTCAATCGCGCCACGGTGGAGAGCCAGGAGTTCGGCGCCCTATTCCAAGTAGCCGCGGCGGACGGCGTGGTCACCGGATACATCGCCAGGGGAATAAAGGCATCGGGTTCCTCGCCGTTGAACAGACCGCCGAACCCCTTTTCCGCGACGCCAACGATGACAAGGGGATACGTATTCACTGCAAGCTTCCGGCCGATTACATGCAGGTCGCCCGCGAGGCGCCGCTGCCAGTATCGATACGAGAGGACCGCAACAGGGGACCCTCCCGGCGCGCCATCGTCGGAGGGCATGATGACGCGGCCGTCTGCCGACCCGATCCCCAGGATTTGGAAGTAGCCGCCGCTCACGTATTCCACGTGCCCGACTTCCACCCCGGGCGCGCCCTCAGGCCGGATGCCCGCGGCGAGATTGTCGCTGCTGGCGAGCACTCCAGAGAAGACTTGGTTGAGGTCGCGGTACGCGCAGAAGAAGGGATAGCTGCCGCTGTAATAGCCCTCTATTTTTACCAGTTGGTTAGGCTCACGCGCTGGAACGGTCCACAGCAGGAGCTGGTCAACGAGGCTGAAGATCGCCGTGTTCATGCCGATGCCGAGCGCCAGCGTGAGCACCGCCACCGCGGTAAAGCCCGGGTTTTTCGCCAACATCCGCAGGCCGAAGCGAACGTCCTGCCAGAGATGTTCAAGCCAAACGAAGCTCCACAACTCCCAGGCTTCTTCCTTCACCCGCATCACGTTGCCGAACTTGCGCAGGGCCGCATAACGCGCCTCCTCTGCCGGCATGCCGCGCTCGATGTTGTCCTGGGTTTCCCTCTCAATATAGTCGCGGATATCGTGGTCGAGATCCTCCATCTTGCGCTTGCGCCGGCTCATGATTTGCCCTCCTGTTCCGCGGGCATGAGAATCCGTGCGATCGCTCCCGCCAGCCTGTCCCACTTGCTGGTCTCGACCGCCAGTTGGCGCCTTCCCCTGGGTGTCAGCCGGTAGAACTTGGCCCGGCGGTTGTTTTCCGAGGTGCCTTCCTGGACGGAAATCCAGCTCCGCTTGATGAGCCGGTGAAGCGCGGGGTACAGTGATCCCTGCTCGACCTGCAACACGTCGTCGGATCTTAATTCAATCGCCTTGGCAATGGCGTGGCCGTGCGCCGGTCCCAACAGCAGCGTGCGGAGAATCAACAGGTCCAACGTCCCCTGCAGCAGTTCGATGCGTTCGCGTTGTTCTTTGGTAGACATACTAGGTGAAGCTACTCTCCTTCAGGTAGGATGTCAAGGTGAAGGTGGCCGGCTGCCTTTTAAGCCGGCGCTGACACTATGCATCACGAGGGTGTAGGGGCGAGGCGGCGCCTCGCCCCTACAGCCAGCACCCTCTGGGTGGACCCCGATGGGACGCAGGGGCCACGGCCGTGCACCCCCACCAGTCTCCCCGTCGTTATCGACGGATTGGGGTACGGTGTAGCCAGTTCCGCAAAGGGCGAGAGTGGGTTCACAAGTCAGCGAGGCTACCCAAAAGAGGTTTGTTTTCAATAAAGACACCTCTCCGCCGGGGTTAGTTCTAAACGCCCGAAAACGAGTGCGGCACTCACAATAGAGCGCAGAGTCTGGTGGACCGCACCGCACAGACAAAAAAATGGGGAAAGTCCTCAAACTTTGGGCTTGACAAGCGGCGGCAGATGTGGTAGCCTACCGTGGTTGACGTATGCCAGACACGCCGCCATCCCGGCTGGTAGGGACCCTAAATCGGCGCCGCGGATGCGAGGGATGGCCGCAAAATGCAAAAAAGATACTAAATAGTGGGAACGAACCTAAGGATCTATTGAAAAAAAAGAGGTTATCGGTTTTCGGGTGGCAAAACGAACTGGTTTTCGAGTGCGAAAAGCGCCGATTTGGGCGCAAAACAGGTGTCAAATGACAGGTTTCACGTGTCAGGGGCTAGGGGGAAAAAATAGGGAGTAGGGAAGAGGGAACAGGGAACAGGGAATGGTAAACAGTGAACTGCTCGGGTTCCATTTCGCGCCGCTCGGTTTTCGGGCCACCAAGAAGGAATCGGAGTCGAAAAGCGCGCCCATGGAACTTCGGGACTAAATGGCGATCTTCGAAGGGGAAGAAAAAAACCGGGAACTTCAAAATGACGGAACGAAGCGGGAATGTTCTTGAAAACAAAGGACCACTGCGGAAAACCTGGGAACGAAGCAGGAATATGCTTGAAAACAAAGGCAGTTAGCCCTATAAAGCGGGAATCTTATTGAAAACAAAGGGAGTTAAAGCTTACTGGGGAGAGGACAAAAATGGTTAGTCGTCGTAGTCTCTTCAAGGGAGCGGTCGCGGGGTTCATCACAGCCGGCATGGGCGCCCGTAATCTTCTGGCGCAACTGATCGGCTCCAGATACAAGTTCACCATGGACAGCGGACCCGGACCGGAAACCGTGATCAACGGGAAGCGCTGCCTGTATTTTGGGGGCACCGGCTATTTCGGCTTCCAGACGAATCCTGACCTCATCCAGGCAGCGCAGAAGGGTCTTGCCGAATTCGGCATGGGCACGGCGACTTCGCGGAATATTTTCGGAACCTCCCCCCTGCACCTGGAGGTGGAGAAAAAGGCCCGCGAGTTCTTTGGCAGCGAGGATGCGATCTATTTGCCTTCTGGGTACCTCATCAACATCGCCGCTTTCCAAGCGCTGACCCAATTGAAACGCTTTGATGTCATGTTCGTGGACGAAGGCGCGCATTGGAGCATTACCGACTTCATGTACGCGGTCGAGAAGCCGGTCTTCACTTTCGCCCACGGCGATGCCGAGGACCTGGGCCGGAGATTGAAAGCCAATTTGCAGGCCGGGCAAAAACCGCTGGTGGTGAGCGACGGAATCTTTCCGACGTTCGGCAAGATCGCGCCGCTGCCGGCGTACCTCGAAAGCGTCGAGTCTTACGATGGGTGTATGTGGGTGGATGATTGTCATGCCATCGGCGTGCTGGGAGAGCACGGGCGCGGCACCTACGAGTACTACGGGATGCGCTCAGACCGATTGTACTTCGGCGGGACCCTGAGCAAAGCCGTGGGCGCCCACGGGGGAATCATTCCAGGCAAGGAAGAGTTTGTCCTGCCCATTCGCTCCGGGCACATTGCGAACGGCTCGAACGCCTCGGTGTCCGCCGCGGCGGCCGCGGCGGTGAAGGGCCTGGATCTCATGATGGCCCGGCCGGAGTTGCGCCGGCAGCTTTGGCGCAACGCCCGCCACCTGAAGAGCGGGCTGAAAGCCCTGGGATTCGACCAGGACGACACGCCCGTGCCGGCGGCGGCTTGGGCGCTCAAGACCAGTGAAGACATGGACCGCGTCCACGGCGCCATGATGGAGCGGGGAATCGCGATCCAACGCACGCATTATGTGGGGGCGGGGCCTAACGGGCTTTTGCGCGCCGTGGTGTTCGCCAATCACAAACCGGAGCAAATCGATCGCATGCTCAACGAATTGAAGTCCTTGGTTTAGAGAGGAGAGAATCTATGCGTATCACCACCCGAATGATCCTGCTTTTCGCTCTGACCGCGCTCGTCACCTTCAATCTCAAAGCCCAGTTGCCGCCTCCAACCGCCAACCGCATCGACGCTATTGCCGCCAAGGTGATGGAGGAGACGGCTGTTCCCAGCATCTCGCTCGCCGTCATCAAGGACGGCAAAATCGCTTACGTCCATGCCTATGGGAACGCCCGCCTGGATCCTGCGACGCCCGCCGGCCCCGAGATGCGGTATTGCATCGGGTCGGTGAGCAAGCAGTTTCTGGCCATGGCGATGCTGCTGCTCGCCCAGGACGGAAAACTGAAGCTCGACGATCCTGTCGCGCGCTATTTGCCCAATCTGACGCGCGCCAAAGACGTCACCATCCGGCAACTCCTTTCGCACACCTCCGGCTACCAGGACTATTATCCACTTGATTATGTGGCGCCATTCATGACGGCGCCGGTCACGCCTGCCCAGATCCTCGACCGTTTCGCCCGCATCCCCCTGGATTTCGAGCCCGGCACGCAATGGCAGTACAGCAACACCAATTTTGTCGTCGCCGGGCAGATTCTGGAAAAGGTCACCGGGACGCCGCTGATGTCCTTTCTGGAGAAGCGCATCTTTCAACCGCTCGGAATGCGGACCCCCATCGATCTGGACGCGCAGCCCCTGGCGGATTCCGACGCCAAGGGTTACACCCGCTTCGGGCTGGGGCCGGTTCGGCCCGTCCGGGCGGAGGGGCAGGGCTGGCTTTACGCGGCTGGCGAGTTGGCCATGACGGGAGGCGATTTGGCTCTCTGGGATCTGGGCTTGATGGAAGGGAAGCTTGTGAAGCCCGCCTTGATGAATGAAATGATCAAGGCGACGCGCCTCGAGAACGGCGCCCCCATCAATTACGGTTTGGGCATCGGGATTTCCAACGCCGGGGGGCACCCGAGGCTGCAACACGGAGGAGCGGTCTCCGGTTTTGTGAGCCTGAACACCCTCTGGCTGGACCAAGGGGCCGCGGTGGTCGTCCTCTGTAACCTGGATGGATCGAGCGCACCCGGCTCCATCGCCAATCAGATCGGGCCGTTGCTGTTGGCCGAGAAGCAGGATCCCCAAGCCGCGCAGCAACTCGAGCAGGCTCGCCGGATTTTCAGCCAGTTGCAGCAAGGGACTGTCGACCGTTCCCTGCTGACCCCAGATGCGAACTCTTATTTCACTCCACAGGTCCTGGCGGACGCGGCCAGCAGCCTGAAGCCGCTGGGGCCGCCCGCGACCTTCGAGCAAACCAGTATGTCCTTGCGCGGCGGCATGACCTCGCGGAACTTCCAGATCAAGTTTTCCGGCGGCGCCGCCCTGCACCTGAGCACATTCTCCGTGGATGATGGCAAGTTCGCGCAATACTTGATTCAGTAATCAAGACTCGATGATTTCGGCTTGCTTGAATTCTTCTAGGATTGCGGCCCTGTTGACTCGCCAATCTTGATTTGCTAGGATTATTTACAAGGGCTTATGCAACCGAGTCGTCGGGATTCCAACGCTCCTCTTGTGGAAGGGCGTCGAAGCACTCGCCTTTCGAACATAGCTCCCATAACCATGCGCAGAACGAACGCGGCCGGGCAGGCCTTCAAAGAGAACACCTGGGCGATTAGCGTCAACAAGCATGGCGGCAGGTTCGCCACTTTCCATCAGCTAGCGGTCGCGGAGCAGATAGTTATCGAGAATCCCCTGCTAGGCCGGAGCGCCAGGGCCCGCGTGGTCAGGGTTTGTGGGAAGCGCCGTGCTGCGGATCCCTACGAAGTCTGCGTTGAACTTGCGGAAGCGCAGAACGTTTGGGGAGTCAAGCAGCCGCCCGATGATTGGGAGAAGGATCGGCAGGTAGTCGCAGGTGAGCGGGGAAGCTCGACCCTGCAGGGCGCGCCGCCGGCTCAGGAGAGCCATGCGGGAGCGCCTGAGAAAGGCGGGAAGGCGGAAACGGCGCACCTCGCCCCAGCAGGGTCTCCGGGGGAAGTGGGAGAGCGCCATGAAGGACTCATTCAATCCAAAGAGAAGATAGGCGAGGCAGAGGCCCTGCGGCAGGAGTTGAGCGCGCTTAGGGATGCCCTGCAGTCTGCGCGGACGGAGGTGGAGAATCTCCTCCTGAAAGCCCACGAGACGCGGCGCGATTGGACCTTGGAAGTTGAACGAGTGGCAAAGGAGAGCCTCTTCAAGGCGGTGGAGGAGTGCCTCCCACGCTTGGCCGGCCAATCGGCATCCATGCTCGAGAAGTTTCGCGCCGAGGCACAGGCGGTCGCCGCCCAGTTGCAATCCCAAGTGGAAACCACTGCCCGCGAGTTCTCGGAGGGGGCCCGCCGGGAGATATTGGAAAATCTCGAAGGCGCCGTGGAAGGCGCGCTGGAATCAGTGGCCAGAGACTTTAACAAACTGGCTGAAGACGCTCTGGAGCTGCTGAAAGAGGGGCTCCAGTCCGCTCAACAACAGTGCGTCGAGGAGACACAAAAGCAGTTGGAGGTAGCGCGCCAATTGACCTTGAATTCGCTGGAAAGTGAAGTCAGGGCGAAGTCAGCGTCCCTCTGTGAGCAACCGCACACCGCGCTGGTGGAAATGCTGTGGCATCAAACGATCGAGATGGAGACGGGAATCTGAACCGGCAACTCCTTTCGCACACCTCCGCCTACCGGGACTATTATCCACTTGATTATGTGGCGCCGTTCATGACGATGCCGGTCACACCTGATCAGCCTTGATGATCAAGGCAGCAGCACGATATTCGAGGCGGGTTTAGCGGATGCTTCGGGCCCCAGTTGGTTGCGAATGAGGTCAAGGAAGGCGCGGCCCTTGGGGCGGCCGTTGTCGCGCGCGGCGCCGAGCTGGGTGAGAAAGATCAACGCATCCCGAATCTCACCATCCCGCGTAGCGCCCAAGCCGAGCTTTCGAGCTTCGGCTTGCTTGAAATCTTCCAAGGCTGCCTTCAGCGCGTGGTAGAGTTCCCGCCGGTAGAGATAATCGGGAGGCTTTTCGTAATAAAGGCCGCTCGAAAGCGTCCGGTAAGTCTCGGCCAGCGCTTCGAGCGCCGCTATCGCGTCGGTGTCCACCACCTGACGATGGTCCCGTGCATATTCCCAGATGGAAGAGATCAACGCCGCCAGGAGCGCGCTGTGGCTTTGGGCAAACTCGACGGGAATCCTGACGTCGGAAAAGGGAATCTTCGACCAATCGACCTGGCGGCGGCCCTCATCGTATGCGCGGCTGGCCACGAGGTAGGGGCAGTCCGCGGGACAGTCGATGGTCACTTCGCGTTCGGTCCCACAGCACACCGAACAGATGCTCTCTCCTCGGGCAGGGCAAAACCTCTTCGCCTTGCGACTATTACAGATAGGACAGGTCAATTTTTGCTCCTCGCTCCAGGCGGTGAACAATGGACGCGCGCGCCAGCCTGAATTATGCCACAATTCTCCCGCCTCCCGAGCCTATTCGTTGACAATCTAGTGATACACTATCTGATATGGCTCCTTTATCGAATTCGTCCCGCGCCGCCGACGTGATTGTTATCGGTGGCGGCTTGATCGGCTCTTCCATCGCACTGCGTTTGGCGCAGGCAAAGCTCCGGGTGTTGGTTTTCGATCGCGGCGAGCCCGGGGCTGAAGCCAGCAGCGCGGCGGCGGGAATGATCGCCGCTCAGGGCGAAAGTGCCACACCTGACGCGTTCTTCGCTTTGTGCGCGGCAAGCCACGCTCTGTTTCCGGATTTCGTCTCGGAAATCGAGGAATTGAGCGGGCAGGAAGTGGACTTTCGTCGCGCCGGAAGCCTGCTGGTGGCGGTGGAGGAAAAGCAGGTTGCAGAACTCGAGAAGCTCTTCTGGACCCAGTCGCGCGCAGGCCTGCCACTGGAAAGGCTCACTCTGGCCGGCCTTCAGCACAGGATGCCTGGGCTCTCCAGCAAGGTCCGGCTGGCCCTGGGCGTTTCTGAGGACCACGGAGTGGACAACGAGAAGTTGACGGAGGCCGTTATCGAAGCCGCGAAACGCCTGGGGGTGAGATTCTACGACCACTGCGCGGTGGAGCATCTGAGCGTCAGCGAGAACCGCGTGGAAGCAATTCACGCCGGCTCCGGCCGTGCCGGCGGCGAAGCCACACAGTTTTCAGCAGGGTGTTTCGTGCTGGCGGCGGGCTGCTGGTCGGGAGGACTTGCCGCCCAGGCCGGGCTTCCGCTCCCCATGCAACCTTGTCGCGGCCAAATGATGGAATTTGAGTCGCCCCGTGAAGTCCCCTATGTGGTTCGTGCCGGCATCCATTACCTGGTGCCCCGCTCTGCCCGCCGGGTCTTGGTCGGCACCACGGCCGAATACGCCGGGTTCGAAAAAACTGTCACGGGCGAGGGACTGCAATCCATCCTCAACGGGGCAATGAGGTTCGCGCCTTTCCTCAAGGAGTGTACTTTCCGCCGCGCCTGGGCGGGGCTGCGCCCCGACACGGCCGATCATCTGCCGGTTCTGGGCTACGGCAAGCTGCAAAATCTTGTCCTGGCTACGGGTCACTTTCGCCACGGCATCCTTTTGGCTCCCCTCACCGCGCAGCAAATCTCCGAGCTGGTTCTCACCCGCTCCACTTCTCTTTCTCTGGAGGCTTATCGGCCAACCCGCTTTGCGTGATGGCATGGAGATGCAGGGCTCCGGATGACGCTGCAAAAAATGCGAATCTGTCACAGCACTTGTGCGCGCAGCAGGGGAAGTTCCTCCGGGGCCCAAGAGCCTTGCGCAGTGGCGGAAAACCTCTTGCGAGTCACCCCCGTGGGTCGAAAGTCGCGGTACTTCCGTACCATTTCCACTCCGTTGACTTGCCTATGCTAATCTACTAACATTTCCGCTTAAGGATATGGAACCGACTCCTGATGAAGCCAATATTCCCGGAGTGGTTGGGCGTCGCAGCGCTCGCCTTTCGATCATAATTCCCGTGACTGTGCGCGGAATAGACGCGGCCGGGCACACCTTCAAAGAGAACACTTGGACGATAAGCGTTAACAAGCATGGCGGCAGGATCGCCACTTTCCATCAGCTAGCCGCCGAGGACCAGATTTTTGTCGAGAATCCGCTGCTGGGCCGGAGCGCCAAGGCCCGCGTCATCAGGGTTTGCGAGAAGCGCTTTGCTGAGGACCCTTACGAAGTCTGCGTCGAACTGCTGGAAGCGCAGAACGTTTGGGGAGTCAAGCTGCCCCCCGAGGATTGGCAGAAGGATCGGGAGATCGTCCCGGGCGAGCAGGAAAGCTCGACCCCGCAGGCCGCGCCGCAAGCTGCAAAAAACTCCGCCGCAACAACCGAGGAAAGCGGGAAGGTGGAAGCGGCGCCGCTCGCGTCGCCAGGATTGCCGGCGGAGATGGGAGAGCACACCGGAGGACTGAGTCAATTCAACATGGCGGTAAATGCCTTGTCTCGTCTCGCTGGAGAAGCCAGCGCCCCGCCGGCTCAACCGGCAGCGCCAAGGCGGGAGGCTGCGGCAGTCCCTAAAGCGCCCGCTGGGTATTCGCCGGCCCCGGATTTGGCTGCCTTCAAATCCTTGCAAGAGAAGCTAGACCAGGCACAGTCGCTCAAGCAGGAATTGAGCGCGCTTGCGGATCGCGTGCAGTCTGCGCGGGAGGAGGCGGAGAATCTCCTTTTGAAAGCGCATGAGACGCGGCGCGAGGGTATCTTTGAAGCTGAACAAGCGACCAAGGAGAGCCTCTCCAAGGCGGTCCTCGATTTTCAAGCTCAATGCAAACGTGCCACGGAACAGGCGCGCGCTGAACTCGATGAATTGGTGAAGGATGCGACAGCCGCCGCGGCCGCGCGCCTGCGAAAAGCGATGCAGGAGGGTTCACCTGCGCCGGGCGTCCAAACCGAAGGCCCGGCAGAGCAGGCGGCACGGCTACAGCTCGAAGAATTCAAGGCCCAAATCGAGGGCGCCCGCAAGAGCAGCGAGGATTCCATCCAACAGACCCTCGAGAGAATGAGACAGGAAATTCAGGCGGAGACCCTGAACGCCGGAATCCAGGCCAGGAAGGTTTACAAAGAGGAATCCGGGACCGCAGCCAAGGCAATTTCCGTATGCGTAGACTCCGCGGTCGATTCCTTGAATCACGCCGGCGACGAAGCCGGTGCGAAACTGCAGGCCACCCGCCAAACCCTGGAACTCAGCTTGAAGAAGGCGGCGGAGGAGTGCCTCCCACGCTTGGCCGGCGAATCCGCATCCATGCTCGAGAAGTTTCGCGCCGAAGCAAAGACCCTCGCCGCCCAATTGCAGTCCGAAGTGGAATCGACTGCGCGCGAGTCCTCGGAGAGAGCCCGCCGGGAGATATCGGAAAAGCTCGAAGGAACCGTGGAAGGCGCGCTGGAACTGGTGGCCAGGGACTTCAACAAACAAGCCGAAGATGCTCTGGAGTTGCTGAAAGAGGGAATCCGGTCCGCTCGAGAACAGTGCCTCGAGGAGACACAAGAACAGTTGGAGGCGACGCGCCAATCGACTTTGAATTCGCTGGAAAATGAAGCCGGGGCGAGGTCAGCCTGCTTCCGTGAGCAACTGAACACCACGTTGCTGGGAATGCTGGCGGAGCACACCAAGGAGATGGAAGCGGAAATCCAAACCAGCTTGCAGAGTCTCCTGGATTCCCTGCGCGCAAAAATCCAGTTGACCGCCAGCGAATCCTCCGCCCGCGTGATCACCGAGGTCAGGAACAGGGCCGAGCAAGCCCTCCAGGAACTCCCCGACCGGCTATACAAAGGTGTTGGGATGGCCGCCTTGGTTGCAAAAGAATGGGAGGAGCAAGCCAGGACGCACCTGGAAGCGCATTCACACCAACTGCTGGAGGCTTTCCAGAAGCAGCTTGAAGCATCGACCGTGGCTGCGCAGGATCGGCAGCGTAGTGACGCTGAGGCCTTCCAAGTCTTGCTGCGGAGCCGTCTGAACCAGGCCGCGCGGCTTTTTGAGGGCTTGGAAATCGCCGCTGGCCAAATCAAGGGGTCGGCCCGCGAGGAGTCGGGAAACTTCTCTTCCCGGTCTCCGCGTCCATCCAGAGACCCTCTCCCACCTGTCCTCGAACCCCTGCTCGAGAAACAGCAACGCATTATCGAGGAAGCCCTCGGCGCCTTTCGCTCCAGACTGAACCAGATTCTTGCGGATCACACGCCCAAGGAATAGCGCGATCCCGCAGCTTCATTTGAGAAGAGGATGAGGACTTTGCGGCGAAAGGGGCGGCGATGGCCAGGTAGGGCCGTTCCCGGCCCGAGCGCACTGTGCTTCAAATCACCAAGCTCTCGATAAAATCGGACCTTTGCTTCCCGCTGCGGGACTCGATTAACTTCAGGAGGGCATCCACCACCAAGGGATCGAATTGCGTGCCCCGGCAGCGGCGCAATTCAGCCAGGGCCTCCTCGATGGTGCGCCCCTTTCTATAGGCATGGGTGGAAAGCATAGCATCGAAGGCATCGGCTACGGCGATGATGCGCGCCCCCCGAGGAATTTGCTCTCCCCTTAACTTGTCCGGATAGCCCTGGCCGTCAAAGGCCTCATGGTGGTGGCGCACGATGCGCTCGATGGGTATCACTTTCAAAGGTTCCAGGATCCTCGCGCCCCAGATCGCATGGCTCTTTATGGTCTCGTATTCTTCACGCGTCAGGAGCGTGGTCTTGTTGAGCACGTCCTCAGGCACATGGATCTTGCCGATATCGTGGACGATGCCTGCCAGACGGATATCTTCGATTTCTGCCTCGGATAATCGCACCTGCATGGCGATCTGGGCTGCCACCCTGGAAACCGCTTTGGAATGGCCCTGCGTATAAGGGTCCTTGGCTTCAATCGCGAATGCCAGGGCCGTGATCGTGTCCCAAAGCGGTTTGCTCTGCTCGAACTTGTGCCGATAGTGGTTGAGGGTGTCAGGAGCGGTGGAAAACATCCGTTTCACTTCCACCCCTAGAAACGCTTCCAGGAGTTGATCGCCTTCCCCATCCCCCGGCTTGGGGCTCAGCGAAGCCATCTTCACGCAGTTCCCGTTACAGTGTTTGGCAAGATACATTCCGGAATCCGCAACCCTGAGAATCTCCTCTTGGGTTGGGCCATGGTCCGGGAAGGTCGCGATCCCAATGCTGGCCGTCACCCCATGGGCGTGCAGGAAGTGGTCCGCTTCCAGGGCGGCACGCAGCCTTTCGGCCAGGGTTTCTGCTTGTTCCGTGTTTGAATCGGGCATCAGGATGGCGAACTCATCCCCCCCATATCTCGCCACCACATTGGACTGCCTCGAGCGGGCATCGAGCAGGGTGGCCACAGCCGCCAGCACTCGGTCACCGGCCAGGTGGCCCCCGCGGTCATTGACCTGCTTAAAGCCGTCCAGGTCCATCATGATCACGGAGAACGGACGGCCGGTGCGGGTTGACTGTCGCCACTCCTGGTCCAGCGCCTCCCGGAAGTAGCGATGGGTCTTGAGACCTGTCAGACCGTCGGTGATGGCTTGATCCAGCGCCAACTGGTAGGCACGAGCATTGTGGAGTGCAATGGCAAGCTGGTCCGCCAGGGACTGCAAGGTCAGCACGTCCTGTTGAGAAAAGTTGTGCTCCCGCAAGCTCTCCAAACTCAAGACACCCAGCAGATCATCGCGATACCTCATGGGAAGACTGAGGGCGGACCGAACGCCCGGGCGAAGCGCCACATATCGAAGGTCGTGCAGCACGGAGTTTGCCAGCACGGGCTCACGGATCGTAGCGGCCACGCCGGAAAGCCCCTCACCGTAGCAAACTCGGCGCCCCAGAAGATCGGCCCCGTAACCCGACTCAGCCTCCACGATGAGATCCTTCTTTTGAGGGTCCGCCACTTCAATCCGCGCAAAGTCGCGGTCGAAAGCGCTCCGCACCTCCCCACAAATGTTGGAAAGAAGCTCGTTCGGATTCAGGACCGAGGCTGCTTTTTGCGCCAATTCATTCAGGAGCGCTAAATGGCGCGAGCGTCGTCGCTCATTTTGGAAGAGCCGGGCGTTCTCGATCGCACTCGCGGCCTCGTCGGCAAGAACCTGTAGCAACTCGAACTGTTCCTGGTTGATGGTGTTTTCGCGCTCGAAGTCCCCGGCGGCCAGCACACCCATGGCGCCGTCCGGGAATTGAATGGGCACCCCGCACCAGGTGCGCAGCCGCCCGTCGAAAAATTTAATCCCCAGGCGGCGTGCCGCAGCCGGGAGCTCCTCGTTCAGCAGCAACGGGCGGTGACCCTGGCGGACGAACTCCGCCAAACCGTCAACCTCTACTGCTCCAGGCGTGCCACCGGCAGCGCCGGCTTCGAAGGGCACGACGGTCTTCAGAGGGCCTTCCGGCGAGTCCTGCAAAGCCAGAGAAAAGTTGGTAGTTTCGAGCACACCTTGCAGCTCCTGGCGGAGGATCCCTACCTGTGATTCGAGATCAAAGGTTGCACGCAACGATTCACTTACGCGGTGCAGCATCCGGAGTTCCCGGTTGTGCCGTTCTGCCGCCCTGTGCAAACACCAATTCTCCACGGCCACGCCGAGTTGGTTGCCAATACCCAGGAGCAAGCGCAGTTCATTCGGGCGGAAGACCCTGGGCTTGCGGCTTCCCGCCAGCAGCACGCCATAGGAGCTTTCCCGGACTTGCAATCCGACCACCAGCAGAGTCCTCAGCCCCTCCCGTTGGCAAACCGCTCGAAGTTCGTGGAAAAGCGCGTCGCGCTGCCAGGCAACTTCTAGAGAAGGACGAGATAGGTCGGGGCAAACCAGCAAATTTCCCCACCTTTCGCCGCATGAAGCGAGGTAAGAACGCAAGGGCTCGGCTGACAACTGCTCAATCGTTGGCGCGCAAAGTCCTTGGGCGCCCACACCGCTAATCGCGTCCGACCCGATGGTTTGAACTAAAATGTAGGAGTCCACGCTCCCCAACATCTCAATGGTCCGCTGCACGGTCAAGTCCGCCATGCGCTTTGGATCAGGGCTTTCGGCAAGAGCTTTGCCGAAAAGATGCAACTCCGAAAACCACCGCAAATCAGCGCTCTTAATCGCGCGGTCAATACGCTGTTGACGAAAGTGCCGCAGGAGAAAAAAGAGGACGGCAATAATCAGCAGATACGGGTACGCTGAGCCTTGCAAGAGGTGGGAAAGAAAGAGTCCCGTCGCGGCCATTCTCCAATGGAGAGAAATCCACACCTGTCACCGCCAGTCCCTCTGCGAGTTTTTTGAGGTAAACCCACGGCTGGCGCCGACTCGATGGGCGCAGAGGTGCACATGAACATTGTCGCGCGTCGCCGCTGGCTTTCGACAGGCGACGCCTTCCAATTCTGAAAAAAATATAAGACTGTTCTGCACTCATGTCAACGTAATAATTGAAGTAACAAGCCTGGAGGTGGTGGTGGCAAAATGTCCCCCATAAACCCTCCGTAAACCCCCCGTAAACCCTCCGTAAACCCTTGGCACTACCAAATCGCTGAGCTACGATGCTTCCACAACACTCCGCAATAGTTTAGCGGGACGCTGAGAAAGGGTGTTACCATCTCACTCTATTAGCCGGGATCTTGCGCTGGGCCGAGAGGAGGAAGAATGATTCGTCGAGGTTTTATCAACCGTATGGCCGGGGGCGCCGCGGCACTGGCTCTGGGCGGCGACCTCCGGGGAGAGACGAAACGCCACTCTGCCCGCGCTGATAGCTCAGACAAACGCAACCGCATTTCCATCTCCACCTGGAGCCTTCATAACTATTTCCAAGCCACCCGCGAGAAGGATTTCGCCCTGCCTGGGAAGATGCTCGCTTTGCTCGATTTCCCGGAAATGATTGCCGACCGCTACAAGGTTCACAACCTGGAGTTTTGCGCTCCCCACTTCGCTTCCACCGAAAAGGCATACCTCCTGGAGGTCAAGGGCCGGTTGACGCGAGCCCACTCGCGAGTCGTGAACATGCCGGTCGACATTGAAGAGCTGTGGAGGGGCGGCGGGCTTTCCGATACGGACAAGGAAGTGCGCGAGGCCGCGGTGAATGGCGCAAAAACATGGATCGATGTCGCGGTCGCCGTCGGCTCAAAGTCCGTCCGCTGCGATCCCGGCAAGTTTAATCCGGAAGACCTGTCGCCGACCGTCGAGTCTTACAAGCGCTTGGCTGCTTATGGCCGGCCCAAGGGCGTGCAGGTGATCATTGAGAACCACGGCGGCGTGGGGTCGGAGCAACCGGAGGAATTGGTGAGACTTTTCAAACAGGCCGGTCCGGAAGTGGTGGGGGCGCTGCCCGATTTCGGTAACTTTCCGGACGAGCCCACGCGCGAGAAAGGGCTCGCGCTCCTGTTTCCTTACGCGCACGTGGTGTGTCACGCCAAAGGGTTGGATTTTGACTCTGCCGGGAACGAGACCAAGTTCGACTTCCCCAAGTGCATCGAGATCTCCAAGCGCGCCGGGTTCAAGGGAATATATTCGATTGAATATGAAGGCCCCGGCGACCCTTACGAAGGCGTGCAGAAAACGCTGGATGAGTTGTTGAAGTACTTGTAGGGATCCGATTTCTGTTTTGTCCTTTCCATGCCTGGATGCAAGTCGCGCAACAGATCGTTCTTGCCGTACTGATCGGCGTTTCCCTGCCGGCCTCCGCAGCGAAAGCCCAGGAGAATGCCGCACCCGCCCAAATTGGCAGCGGCGCCCGGCAGTCGTCAGTTATTTCCCGGGGGGCAAAGGGAAGCCATCCTTTCTGGGATAAGGACAACATCGTGCTTTTTGCGGGGGTAGGAGCCGGGCGTGCCCTCGACTATCTCTCAACGCGGCACTTTCGTAACCGCGGAGTTAACGAATGGCTCCTCACCAACAGCATCGTGGATAACAAGCCCCTCTTTGCTGGAATCGAGGTGGCCGGCGTGGCAGCCTCCATTGGCGTCTCTTATCTCTTTCACCGCAGCGGTCACCACAAGCTCGAGCGGTGGGTTTCCGTCGTTCACATCGGCGCGGGTGTTGGGGGTTCGGTGTGGAACTACACTCGGAAGCCGTCCCCGGCGCCCGATGCTCCCCACTAGAAGGCATGAAGCTGCCATGCAGATTGTAGGGGCAGGCCTCGTGCCTGCCCTCCGCCAGGGCACCCACGAGGGGTGCCCCTACAAGTCTATGCAGAATCTGCTTTTGGTCGTGATAGAGGCCCCCCAGGCCGGCAAGCGGCGGGGGTAAAGCGCACATGCTCATCGTTAGATCGATACTCAGGGCCATCCTCGATGTGACCTTTTTCGCCCTTCTGCTGTTCTTACCAGCAGGTACCTTGCATTGGTGGCGGGCTTGGTTGTTGCTGGGCGTGGCCTTCATGGGCATGGTGGCGGGCGTGGTCAATCTGGCACGGGGCCACGACGGCTTGATCAAAGAGCGGCTTAAGTTGCCTGTACAGAAGGGACAGCCACTGGCAGACAAGATCATCGTGGTTCTCTATCTTGCTGCGGCCTACGGCTTGATGGTCTTCATTCCCCTGGACGTGTTCCGATTTCACCTGATAGGCAAGCCTGGACCGCTGGTTTCGCCTTTGGGGATTGCACTGCTGATTACGGGTGGGTGGGTCGTCTACTTCGCCCTCAGGGAGAACGCCTTCGCGGCCCTGGCGGTGAAGCATCAAGAAGAAAGACAACACACGGTAATCGATACCGGAGTCTACAGCATCGTGCGACATCCGATGTATGCGGGTAGTGCCTTGCTTTGGGTTGGCATACCCCTGTGGCTGGAATCGTATGCCGCTGCTTTGCTGGCAAGCATTCCGATAGTGTTGATCGCTCTGCGCATCCTGTTCGAAGAGCGGTTCCTGAGGCGAGCATTGAAGGGCTACCAAGCCTATACGGCGAGAGTCCCCTACAGGCTCATCCCGTCTCTCTGGTAAGCCAGGGAATTCCACCTGTCATCCTGAGCCCGCCGTGCTTTCGGGCGGGCGAAGGATCTCCGTAGTTGTCTTTTGAACTCGCGGGTGGCGCATACATTGATCTTTATGTATGCGCCCGCGCTGTGCACTAAAGACGCTCACTGCGTGGGCGGGGGGTCGCACGCGCGGCCGCTGCGGGCGGTCTCGCGGTTATCTGGGGCAGCACCCCCATTGCTCGCGTACGTCATCTTGCCGGGATCCATGCGCAGCAAGGTTTGTGCGGATTGGCCGTGGGGCAGGACTCTCAGCCTAGGCGGGCCATTCCCACGGGAGTACGCGGAAATCTGGTATCCATTCATACCTCCGCTTTTGCCCATCCCTTTGAAAGCATCGCCACGGAATTCGCCCACTGTGCCACCCACCTCATACCGGCCACCCAAGGTCGTGTCCCAGCGGAGGCGCAAGGGTTCGCGCAACGAGCGCCCGCCCAACAATGCGCTCTCTTTGTCCCCATCGCCACCCATCAAAATGGAGGAAGGCGCCAGCGAATGTGCATCCCCTGCTGGCGCGGCGAATGACGTTGCAGCCCCCGCTGCCAATGGAGTTCCGGTTAGCGTGGCGCCCACGCCCGGTTGGAAAGGCGGACGCGGCGTCCAGGTCCCTTCGCTAAATCCGGTGTGCCCGACGTTCAGTAGAGTAATGATCTGGCCAGTCTGAATCGCCGTTCCGGATACGGTCGTGACCGCCCCCATCAGGCCCTGCTGGGAGGCCAATCCCAAGGGCACCCAGCCCACCCATCGCGGTCCTATATACCACGAGACCAAGGCGGGCGACCAGAATCCCATATCACCCGGCATCCAGAACCAACCAAAGTTGGTGGAAAAATTCCATACGCCGTAGTGGTAGGGCAACCAGCCCCACGGTTCGCCGGAGATCCACGTATAACCCATGTCGGGGTACCAATTCCACGTTCCCACGCTGTAGGGTGCCCAGCCCACCGACGCATAAGGTGACCAGCCATAGCCGAAACCAGGATACATGGCCCACTCGCCATAAGCGTCAAGATCGCTCCAGCCGTACACCGGCCCATGCACCGCCACGGCCTGATCGCTCAACGCCAGGCTGGCTTGCGTATCCCGCGCCGCGCTCCACTTGTCCCAGGAGTCCTTGACAATCCCCTGCCGGGGGTCGAGACCCACCTCCGTGCTGCCGGTGTGGTATTCCAGAATCTTGTCCTTGCCGAGTTTCGCGGACCCGGAGGGCGCGACGACCTGAACCGAGCCCTCGAACACCTCCACGCGAACCTGGCCCTTTTCAAGGTCGGTGCGAAACAGGCTTTTGCCGGTGGGAGTCAGTGTCGCGTCGGCGAGCTTTACGCTGTAGGCGTCATGTTTCTCGGGCAGGAAATGGAAGGTGGCGTACCCCTGCTCAAACGTCATGCGGTTCAGCTTGTCGCCTTCGGCATCTAGGGCCAATTGGTCGAAGGCCAAGTGGGAGAGCTCACCCAAGCGGGCTGTGGAACCGTTTTCAAACTCCACCTCCGCAAAACTGCCGGCCGAGGTTGATATCTCGAAACCTTCCTGGACTGGCGTATTCACGAGCGCTTTAGCCCACTCGGTTGCGCCCGGCCGCTTCACGCCCACCGTGCCGGTGACGTAACTCAGCCGCGCCACACGCACGTGCGAGACGGGCTGTACGGCAACTAACGTTATTGGCAGGAAGAACAGGCTAGCGACACAAACCAGAAGAACGTGGGCCGAAGATCGGAATTTCATGGGTGCCCTCCGGCGCAGGGCATAAAGAGTACACACGCTTTGGAACGTGCACCCTCGACTCTAAATTGTTGGCCCTGCGCCCCTGGTCGTTTAGATTAGCAAAACTAATGGGAGGTTGCCAAGCCCTTCCGGCCTTCAAAACTCCAATCGCAACTGAAATGCGACCATGCGTGGCGAGTTGTCGCCGCCCAAACCCACGCCAAGTAAACCAGTCGGGGGAGACGTCGTACTTCCAATCGCCCCGAACCCCGTCTGGCTGGAGGGATGGCCGGGAATGCCCGCCATCACCATTGCTGGAAGCGCAAAATTGGGATGATTGAAGACGTTGAAGAACTGACCCTCCAGCCGCAAAGACGCTCGCTCAGACAGAGCAAAGTGTTTAGTGAGGTAGAAGTCACTCCAGGTGAAATCGGGACCGCGGAGGCTGTTCCGTCCGAGGTCGCCGAACTGGCAATCCCGCGGGGTGTCGCCGCCCGCGCAAGCACCAGTGCTCGGGTCAACGGCCGAAACAAAAGCGTCCGGATTGAGCCACTGAATCGTGCCGGGTTGCGTCACATCCGGAATGGTATTGTGTTCGTAGAGCGGCACACCCGGAACAACACCGGCAAATTGCGGACCGCTGCCATTAACGATACCCTTGCCATTCGCTGAATACGGCGTACTCAAGACGGAGAAGGGGAGTCCACTATGCCAGAACGCGGTGCCCGAAACCTGCCAACCATTCAGTCCATAGCCCAGCAGGCGGCTACGAATTTTGATGGGGAACTGGTAAACATAGTTTACATTGAAATTGTGCCGCACGTCGTAGTCGCAGGGTCCGTATTGCCGCCCCAGTTCTCCCGGCAGAGGGGAGAGAATTCCGCCAGATGAGAACGAAAGAAACCCGCCGTTTGAGACCGTGTCCATGCAATGGCTCCAGGTGTAGTTGGCCTGTAGCTGTAGGCCGTGTCCAAGGCGCTTGGAAGCGGTGAGTTGAAGGCCGTTGTAGTGACTGTTGGCGCCGGTGGAGAATTGTTCGACCGCTCCAAACCTCGGATCAGTCGGCTGCATAAAGGGGAATGGCGCAAAACATCCCTGGCACACCGTTTGATAGCCGTTCACTTGCGTCTGATAAGGCTGGTTCACTGCACGGGTGCCAACGTATTGCGCGCGTGCGCTGCCCGCGGTGCCAAACTGATGTTCAATTCCAAAACTCCATTCCATAAAGTAAGGCGCCCGCAGCTTTCCGTCGGGTCCAGCGGCAATTGAGACCGGTGGAAGGCATGTGGCAGGATTCGCCAGCGGGGATGCACAGGAAAGCTGGCCTTGGGGAAACGCTGAAGTAAAAACCTGATTCGCGGCAGCCGTGGCATCGACAGCACTGTCCGATACTCCCGGTGCAATCGCCGTTCCGCCAACCGTGCCTAATAGCCCGCCCTCGAAACTCTTCACATAGGGTGGATTGAAACCAAGAACATCGGCAATGCTGCCTGGTAAAATGTCACTAAAGAGACCGAACCCGGTTCGCAGCACCGAGTGAGGCTCAAACTGCCACGCTAGGGCGGTTCTAGGTTGCAAAATCGCGAGCGGCGTAGAGCCAAACAGGTCGCCAAGGTGTGTCTGAATTAAAGCGTTCAAGGGCTGGTTGACGTTATGAGAGATCGCGCCAAAGGAGCCGGGAAGAAGCGCAATCTCATGATGCGGATTCAGTGGATTGGAATTGTAGGTGTCCCGTATGCCTAACGTCCAGGTCAGCGTCGGGGTCACCCTCCATGTGTCTTGGGCATAAACGTCCAGATTGAGGAAATTGAACGGTTGTGAGTCAGCCCGCGGGAAAGTCTCTGTGGCAGTGGACGCGACTCCATAAATGAATTGCGGCAACGTCGCATAGTTCACCAGCGGCACAGTACCCTCGCCGAAGTCGTAATCGTTCAACCGCAAGATTCGTGAGTTCACCCCAAACCTGAGCTGGTGCGTTCCACGGCTCCAAGCCAAGTCGTCATTAAAATGGAACCGGGTTGCGCGCCGTCCCTGAGGCCAGGTATTGTCGAGACCGCCGAGTGTGGTGAAAGGCGCATTGGCGCCGCTGCCTTGCAGCACGATGGGGAAGGCGGCGAGTGTCTTTTGTAAATTCACGGGTCCGAACAGGCTTTCGTACCAGGAAAACGCCGGATTGAAGTAGTTCACCAGGTTCTGCGTAAAGATGCGCGTATATCCCGAGGAGAAGGAATACAGCGGTTGAGGCGAGGTCGCGTTAAACATGGGATTGATTGGGTCAGTATAAGCCGCCTGCAAGCCAGTATCGGCTTGAAAGCGGAACCAGAGAGAAATTTTTTCGTTGAGGTTGTAATCGATGCGGGCCGTCTGCACCTGCTCATGGTCATCATTCGACAAGGAGACGCTGCGCCGATTCGCGCAACCATTCCCATTCGGCGGATCCCCCGTTGCCGGGCCAAGGCCTGCATCGAAGGGACAGCCCAACACCGCAAGCGGCGTTCCGTCCGTTCGCTGATAGAGCGAGAACATGTTGCGATAAAACGGCACCTGTTGCGGCGCCGCAGGGTAGCTGCTTCCGGTTACAGAATCCGTGCCGCCCAACGGTAACTGCTGCAAGACGTAGTTCTGAAATGCGGGAGTCGGCACGATAGCTGTGGTGACAATCGGAAGCGCCATCCGATCCCACTCCGCATCGAAGAAAAAGAAGAGTTTGTCGTGTATCACGGGGCCGCCCAGGCTTCCTCCAAAATGATTCACCGTCGAGCGTGGCTTTTGGTTGCCCTCGGTGGCACTGGTGAAAAAATCCGCGGCATTGAACTTCGATCCATTCCACAGCTCATAGAGATTCCCGTGAAACTGGTCGGTCCCTGATTTGGTAACGTAATTGACTTGCGATGCTCCGTAGCGCCCCTGATCGACTGCGTACGAAAGGGTGTTCACCGTTACCTCGGAAATGGAGTTCAATCCCAGTACGAGGTTGGTAGAAAGGCCGCTGTTCAAATTCGTCAGTGGGTCGTTGGTCTCCAATCCATCGACGATATAGCCGTTCGACAACGCGGGCAGTCCATTGAACTGCACATTGCCGTACCCATTCTGGCTTCCCACGAAGTCGTTCGAGCTGCCTGCGGTGTTGATCAGGGCTCCCGCAGCGAACTGCAGCGGATAGGTTAGGTCGGAACCCGGGTTGGGCAGGTCCTCGAGGGCTTTCACGCTGAGCGTGGTTGCAGTGTTCGGGTTTTCCGTGTTGATAAGGGGAGCCAGGTCGCTAACGGTCACCTCTTGCCTTGCCGTCTCCAGCTTCAATGTGAAGTTGACCGTCTGGGTCTGTCCCAGGCCGGCCGCAACCGCGTCGTTGCGCTGGGATTCGAAGCCGGGTGCGTTCACTTCTACGGAATAAGTGCCGGGCCTTAGCTGAGGGAAGTTGAATCGGCCTGTATCGTCGGTCTGAACGATGCGCTTCAACCCGCTTCCTTTGTTGATAATTGTGACGGTTGCTTTCGTAATTGCTGCGCCACTCGGGTCGCTGACTTGGCCTACAAGCGCGCTCGTCGTCTCGCCTTGCGCCCACACCATCCCGTGAGCCCCTGCAAAGACCACAGCGGCGAGCAGCAGGGAGACAAACCATGGCGCTCTTTCCTCCCACGTCGCCAACTCCGATTGCCCTGTGTGCTTTTTTGAAACTAGACTGCCAAGCCTCATTCTCTTCACCATAGATTGCACAATAAAGTAAGCTATAGTTAACATCGACCTTCCATTCGGTGTCAAGAAGATTTTTCGTGGTCGGCTTAGGCCCCGGAAGAAAGCCCAGTTGCCATTTCCCCCGGTTCTTGGCATTATGGCGAAGAAGTAAGGACTGAAGTGAACAGAAATGGACCAGGAAAAATGAAATTAACCATCTCCAAAGAGGATTACCTGAAAGCGATCGCCGAAGCGGAGTCCGAAGAAGAGCCGGTGATCGCCGCCACGATTGCGCGATGGTTGAAAATAACCCCGCCGGCCGTGGCTCTGGCCTTGAGGCGTCTCGAACGGGATAAACTGATCAGAGTTGGAGGCGGCGGGCGGATCTCGCTTACCCCCGCCGGCCGGAAAATCTCAAATCGGCTTCGCAAACGGCACCATTTGATCGAGCGCATGCTGGCGGAGATGCTGGGGATGGAGTGGTACAAAATCCACGACGAGGCCGAACGGCTGGAACATGCGGTTTCGGACGACTTGGAAAGAAAGCTGATCCAAAAGTTGGGTGCGGAAGGCCCCTGCCCACATGGGAACGAGATCAACACGAGTGCCGCGGAACGTCGCGAGTCGGGCTTGATGTTGCTGGCGGAAGCGCCTGCCGGCAAGCAAGTGAAGGTGGTCGGAATGTATGAAAGGGACCGCTCCCTGCTCGAGTATCTCGAGGAGCTTGGACTTCGCCCCGGCTCACAGGCGCAAGTGCTGAGCCACAATTACGACGAGACCATGAGCTTGGACGTTGGGGTGAAGCGTGTGCACTTGGGTCACGCTGCCGCTAAAAAGGTGTGGGTGCGCGCCGATCCAGGCCGCCGAGAAACTCGTAGGCGCTGTGATTCTGAGGTGTCCTCGCCACGGAACTACCCCCTCACCCGGCCCGCCGCCGGCGTTCTTCAGCCGGGGCGGGCCGGGTGAGGGGGTAGTTGCCGGGCGAGTGAGGTAGACTTTCCCACATGCTGTTCATGGTTATTGAGCGCTTCAAACATGGCCATCCTCGGCTGGTGGGCGAAAGGTTCACGCGCAGCGGCCGAATGTTGCCTGAAGGCGTTATCTACCACGCGAGCTGGGTGGATTCGACGGGCACGCGTTGTTTTCAGCTCATGGAGACACTGCATCCGGAACTACTGGACGCCTGGGTTAGCCGCTGGCATGACCTGATCGACTTTGAAGTTGTTCCTGTCCTTACCTCGACTGATTTCTGGGACAAGGCGCAGCTCGAACGAAACGATCCTCGGTAATTCACATCGTAATTCGTTATTCGGCCCTATTAGAATCGGTGGAAGCCCGAATCAAATCTGTCTCGACCAGGGAGGACGCGCGTGGGTGAACTAATTTATCCGGGAACCTGCAGTTTTTGCGGAAAGACCTTCAGCGGAAAGTCAATGGGGCGCCATCTAAAAAGCTGCGGCCTAACCACCAGGGAGCGGTTGGCGGCAACAGCCTCAGCAAAGCTGCGTGCCCCAAGCTTTCATTTGTTTATAGATGCTCGTTACGACCCGGCCTACTGGTTGCACCTGGCCGTCCCCGCAGAAGACACACTGGGCAGTGTGGATGATTTTCTGCGCAATATCTGGGTCGAATGTTGTGAGCACTTGAGCGCCTTCACGATTGAAGGAAGGCAGTACCCTGAGAACCCGGAGGAATCGGAGATGGACGTGCCGCTCGGCCGGGTCCTTCGACCAGGAATGGTGTTCAAGTACGAATATGACTTTGGCTCGACCACTGAGCTCCGCTTGAAGGTGGTTGGGTTTTGGGACCGCCAAGGTGAGGGGGACGCTATCGAGTTGCTGGCGCGAAATGATGCACCCCAAGTCGCCTGCGATGAGTGCGGGAAGCACAATGCAACGCAAATCTGCACCGATTGCCAGTGCGAAGGCGCAGGTTGGCTCTGCGACGACTGCGCCGACCTGCATGAATGCGGCAGTGAAACGTTGCTGCCGGTCGTCAATTCCCCCCGCACCGGGGTGTGCGGGTATACCGGCTAGTGCTGCAAGGACTTGATATAGTCGGTTAGATTAGCCACCCGGAGATGCGCTTCGGACTCGTGTTGGTGGCTCATGGACATGAAAACGGGACCCCAGATCGGCATCTCCTTGGAGCCGTGGGCCGAGATTGCAGCTTCCCCGGTGATGGCCTTGGCAACTCGTATGGAAGGAAACTTTCCCTCCTTCTGCCGCGCAAGAATCGTGAGATCGGTGGGGCGGGTCTTAAGGGCGGGCGCAACCGGTCCGTCACCTCTTCCATCTTTCCCGTGACAGGCGGCGCAATAAGCTTCAAACATCTGCCTGCCTGAGCTAGGCGAGGTGTGAGGAGCAGGGATGTTGATGACTTTGGGTTCCTGAGCAAAGCTCAGGCCGCCAAGGGTGAAGAGTAAAGCGAGTAGCGCAGGGCCCGCACTCCGGCCCTGCGGCTCTTCCATCCGCCGGTTTTCATCCGCCGCCAGACCCACGCCGTCACTCCTCAATGATGCCCACCGCTAGTGCTCGAACTCGCAGCGTGCGAAGCGCTAGGGGCGCTCGCGCCGGGTGACGCGGTAAGCGGGATACCACTCTCCCCGCCAGTGTGCATCATTCCGCCGCCAATGGCGCTCGAGGATTCCGCCGATTGGCCGTGGGGAAGGACGCTCAGCCCGGGCTGGCCATTCCCACGGGGGTGCGCGGCCGTCTGGAACGCATTCATTCCTTCGCTTCCGCCCATCCCTTCGAACGCATCGCCGTGGAATTCACCCACTGTGCCACCCACTGCATACCGGCCGCCCAAGGTTGTGCCCAAGCGGAGGCGCAAGGGTTCGCGCAACGAGCGCCCGCCCAGCAACCCGCTTTCCTTGCTTCCCTCGCCGCCCACCAGAATGGAGGATGGCGCCAGAGTATGCGCGCCTCCGGCATGGGTGGTGAACAAGGTTGCACTCCCCGCTCCCATTGGAGTTCCGGATAGCATGGCGCCTGCGCCAGGTTTGAGAGTCAGACTCTGGGTCAAGGTCCCGTCGCTAAATCCGGCGTGGCCCACGCTCTGTGGAGTAATGATCTGGCCAGTCTGAATCGCCGTTCCGGGTATGGTCGTGACCGGCTTTATCAGGCCCCGCTGGGAAGCCAATCCCATGGGCGCCCAGCCCACCCATCCCGGTCCCATATACCATGAGACCAAGGCGGGCGACCAGAATCCCATATCACCCGGCATCCAGAACCAACCAAACTCGGCGGAAAAATTCCACATGCCGTAGTGGTAGGGCAGCCAGCCCCATGGTTCGCCGGAGATCCACGTGTAACCTATGCCGGGGTACCAACTCCACATCCCCATGCTGTAGGGGGCCCAGCCCATCGCCGCAAAAGGTAACCAGCCATAGCCGAAACCAGGAAACATGGCCCACTCGCCATAAGCATCAAGGTCGCTCCAGCCGTACGCCGGCCCATGCGCCGCCACGGCCTGATCGCTCAACGCCAGGCTGGCTTGCGCATCCCGCGCCGCGCTCCACTTGTCCCAGGAGTCCTTAACGATTCCCTGCCGGGTGTCGAGGGCCACCTCCGTGCTGCCGGTGTGGTATTCCAGAATCTTGTCCTTGCCGAGTTTCGCGGACCCGGAGGGCGCGACGACCTGAACCGAGCCCTCGAACACCTCCACGCGAACCTGGCCCTTTTCAAGGTCGGTGCGAAACAGGCTTTTGCCGGTGGGAGTCAGGGTCGCGTCGGCGAGCTTTACGCTGTAGGCGTCATGTTTCTCGGGCAGGAAATGGAAGGTGGCGTACCCCTGCTCAAACGTCATGCGGTTCAGCTTGTCGCCTTCAGCATCCAGGGCCAATTGTTCGAAGGCCAGGTGGGAGAGCTCGCCCAAGCGGGCTGTGGAACCGTTTTCAAACTCCACTTCCGCAAAACTGCCGGCCGAGGTTGATATCTCGAAGCCTTCCTGGACTGGCGTATTCACGAGCGCTTTAGCCCATTCGGTTGCGCCCGGCCGCTTCACGCCCACCGTGCCACTGACGTAACTCAGCCTCACCACGCGGACGTGCGACACGGCTTGTTGGGCAACTAAGGTTATTGGCAGCAAAAACAGGCTGGCGACACAAGACAGGAGAACCTCTCCCGCAGACCGGAATATCATCGGTGCCCTCCACCGCAGGGTTCCAAGATTGCGCACGCTGTTGAAAATGTGGGCTCGCCTCTAATTCTTCCCCCAGCGCCCCCGCGTCTTCAGATGATCAATATTGACGAGAGGTTGCCAATCGCACGGGATAAGTTGTGGTTTTACTTCCGGCGATCAATGCCCTCTTCAAGAGCGATCCGTACGAGCTGGCTGCGCGTCCTCACACCCGTTTTCTGGAACAGTTGTTGCAGAGCCGCTTTCACCGAACTCTCCGAGATATCGAGACGTGCCCCGATTTCTTTGTTGCTGAGCCCCTCGAACACGCCTTGCAATACTTGATTCTCCCTCTCCGTGAAAGGCCTTCTCAGGTCCGGCGTCTCCTGCTTTTTGCTCGCTTCCACCAACGCCTGGATTGAACTCTGATCCAGCCAAGTCTCCCCTGCCATGACTTTGCGGATCGCTTCGGCGAGCAAGGCGGGTGAGTTGTGCTTCAGAAAGATTCCGCCCACGCCCAGCCTCACCGCCTGCACACATTCGGTATCGCTCATTCCCGCCGTGACGATGAGGAACCGTCCTTCAAAGCGCATCTCCCGCGCCTGCGCAATGAACTCGAAGCCATTCTCTTTTCCCAGGTCATAGTCCAGCAACACCAGGTCAATCGGTTGCCTGTGCAGGATCTCGGTGGCTTCCCTGAGCGTAGCGCAGTGGGCCGCCATTTTCAGATCGGGCTCGCTCTCCACCAGGCGGCTGAGGCCCTCCCGGAACAGAGCGTGATCGTCAAGCAGGAGAATCTTGGTCTTGGTCATTCGTTTGCCTTATTAGCGCGTCGCTGTCCTCTTCCGCGAAAGGCGTAAGGTCCAAAGCAAAGCAGCAGCAAGCGGGTTGCGGCTCGTACCGCAGGTCGCCTTTAAAGGCCCGCACAAAGGCCCGCGAAAGGTACAAGCCAAGCCCCGTGGCCTCCGCCCCCGGTTGAAAAGGTTGAAACAAACGTTCCGGGTTGGCGACGCCACTGCCGGAATCGCGGACTCGCAGGACGACTCGCTCGCCTTCGATCGAGGCGCTGATCGTCAGCTCCCGCAACTCCTGGGCTTGAAGGGCACGTTGGCTGTTCTTGACAAGGTTCAGGAGTACTTGAAGCAGCCTATGGCGATCCGCCCACACGCGGGGCAGCTTTTCCGGCAAATCCCAGTGCACACTGACGCCCGATTCCTGCAACGCCGGCTCGGTCACGATGCGCAGCTCTTCCACGAGTTGGTAGAGATCGACCCCGGTCAACTCTTGACCCCCCGTGCTTTGCCGCAACTCCAGGGTCGCGATTCTTCCCAGGCCCTCCACCAGCGTTCCCAGCGCTCGGAAATCCTCATTCTGCGCCAGCACAGCGTTCCGGGCAAGATTGGTATAGACCACAGAAATGGCGCCGCACACGTTGCGAATCTCGTGGGAGACGGCGCCTACCGCCAGGCGCGAACCGGCCAGGAGTTGAAGCAGGCTGAACTCCTCGCGGTCACGAAGGTCTTCTGAGGTATCGATGATCATCGCGGCTAATCTCGCTCCGGACTTCGTCTTGTAAGTGGAAAACCAAACCTCGGCGAGAAATACCTCCCCGTCCCGGCGCCGCCCACGACACTGCATCGCCGTCCGGAAGCTTGGAGTGGATTCGTCCGCCGGCGGTACACGGGCCAAGGAGGGCAGGAAAGAGTTGATGGACCCGCCGATTAATGTCTCCGGCTCAACGCCCAGCAAGCGATGCGCCGCCGAATTGGCCATGAGGATTTTGCCGGCGGAATCCAGCGTGACAATGGCCGCCGGGCTGCTTTCGATCAGGATTTTCAACTGTTGTTCAGCCTCGCGCCGCAACAGAGCCTCTTGCTCGACCTCTTGGACGTGCTGCGCGGTGAGTCGCCGGTTCTTGGCGGATTCATGAGCGAAGAGCGCAGTGCCAAAGTAGGCAGCGAACATGAAGATGTCGCGGGGAACCCCTGCTGCCGCATCCCATGTATTCCAGAAGGGGGAAAAGAGTTCGGCCAGAAAGGTGCACAATCCTCCCAGCATGGCGAGTTGCCAGCGTGGCAGGCAACTGCCCACAATCAGCATGGGGAAAAGATAGAGAAAGCCGAAAGAGACGTTCCGTTCGACACGCCAATCGATCAGGGCCACGATCAAAATCATCATCGCGGCGACGAAGAGAAGTTTGGCGCGACTTAACCCTTGGAAAAATGAAAGCATTTCGCTACCGCCCGCATAGTTCCCGACCACGCTTTCGTGCGAAACGCACCGACCACCGCCTACCATTGTACCAAACCACCCGCCGACCGCCGCACCAATGGCCAAAAGATAGGCCCAAGTTTACCGAAAGATAGTGCCCATAAGGAAGGCCGGCGTGCGCGGAAAATGTAGCGCAAGGCTCGCTTTCCAGTCCCTCAGCCGACGGACGGCTTTTCCACCGCGCCGTGGTCCGCGATGTTCGAGGAACAGTATATCTGGGCTTGAGGTTCCAATTCAAAACCAAGCTATAGCGTAGTAGAATATCTGCATGGGAGAAATTCGGGTCCGGATGTTTTTAGAGAACGAAGGCGACCTTTATCTGCATGACCGGCGCAAGCTCAGTCGCAAGAAGGTCCGGAAGGCCGAGATTGAAGCCGTTGTAGACACGGGAGCTGTAATGATGCTCTTGCCACAAGAGCTTGTTGAACAGCTAGGACTGCGTCGCGCGGGCAAGGTGGTGGTCCGACTCGCAAACGAGGAAAGGGTCGAGATGGAAAAAGCCAGCGGAATTCATTTGGCCATCGGCGACAGAGAAATGTCGGCGAGCTGCCTGATCGGACCGCCCGGGTGCGAGCCGCTTGTGGGCCAGCTTGTGATGGAGGAGCTGGACTTGGTCCCCGACCCGTTACTGAAAACGCTCACTCCCAGGCCGGAGTCACCATTCCTTCCTACTCTTAAAATGAAGTCTCTGGCGCCGGTGACGCCGCCGACCGCCTGATTGCGCGAGTTCTAGACGCTACTGACCCCTTTGCGCGTGTTCGGCAGACCCTTAAACTTTCCCCAAAGAAGCGCTAGCTGGTGGCCACATTCCGGTTATCTCGCCTTGCCGAGGCCGACCTCACGGACATCGGCGCCTACACCTTGCATGCATCGCCAGGTAGACTCTGGCGCGTCGACGAGGTACAATCCCGGTGAAGGCATTGGCGTCGGTTCTTGACGAGTAAATATGTTACGCACCTATAAAGCGATCTTGCACGGTGACCATGTGGAATGGCTTGACAAGCGCCCTGAGCAGACGCAGCCGGTGCCCGTACACATTACGCCGCTGGAAGACACCCCTCTGGAGCCAGCACGCGAACGCGGGCGAGTTATGGCCGAAGCACTCGCTGCCCTAGCCAGCCGAGGGACGTTTGCCGCCATCACCGATCCTGTTGCCTGGCAGCGCGAGGTACGCCACGAGCGCACGTTGCCTGCCCGTGAGCCGTAATGCTCCTCGACAGCAATATTATCATTTACGCCGCGCAAGCTGAGCACGCCACGCTTCGGCAGTTTATTGCCGATCATGCCCCGGCTGTCTCAGTGATCAGCTACATCGAGGCGCTCGGTTACCACCGTCTGAGCGAAGAGGAGCGACAGTTTCTGGAGCGATTCTTCCAGGCAACTGAGGTGCTGCCGCTGTCGGATGCCGTGGCGCAATGGGCCATCAGGCTACGGCAACGGCGCAGGATGACGTTGGGCGACGCTATTGTTGCCGGCACGGCGGTGGAACATGGGCGTGTCCTTGTCACCCATAATACGGACGATTTTCGCTGGATTAGCGAGATCAAGTTGCTCGATCCGCTGGCGGAGCGCCCCTGACCAGTCCTGCCCGTGCCACCCGGCAAGGAACGTGTCACGATCCGTTTGGACACAGATATTCTGCAATATTTCCGGGACGCGGTGGAGCGCGCCGAGGGCGGCAGCTATCAAACCTTGATCAACAACGCGCTGCGCGCCTATATCGAGGGTGCGCAGAAGCCTACGATCGAGGAAACGCTCCGGCGTGTGATCCGCGAGGAGTTGCAGGCGGCGCCGTGAAGGGGCGGGATCGGGGGATTCGGAATTCGGGGCTTGGGCCTTGGGGTTCGGAATTCGCCATCCGCGACTCGGACTCACCTGTCGGCTGTCAGCTATCGGCTTACCTCCCGTGCTTACTGACAACTGAAAACTGATAACTGAAGACTTGTTTTAGCGTCGTGCCCCATCCAGATTGACCATGTGAGGCTGTCGCTGGGGTGTCGGGCATGAGAAAAGCCCTCAGGCAGGATAGGCCGCCGCCGCGATATTAGTCCCTGGCCGCGTGCCGCCGCCGGAGTTTCGACGACTTTAGTCGGCCAGTGCCAACTCTTTCTCTACTACCTCTTTGCAAGTCTGCGTGAATTTGGCCTTGGCTTCAATGCCCAAGCGTCCTGCATAATAAAGCAGCTTGTCGACGCTCTTGTTGGCAATCTTCCCGTTCAGCAGTTCGCTCACACGCGGCTGAGGCTCTCCGAG
>Ga0326727_10001212_pt1 | contig 98137 bp, 90 predicted proteins | sample MB2enrmetagenome_FD_207643 | JGI IMG/M metagenome (GOLD analysis project Ga0326727, IMG submission 207643) | Lab enriched peat soil microbial communities from McLean, Ithaca, NY, United States - MB29MY | ecosystem: Environmental > Terrestrial > Soil > Wetlands > Peat | place: USA: New York... | reverse complement strand
GATTGTGCTTTTGCAGCACCTTCGTGATCGCCGCCGTCAACGTCGTCTTGCCGTGATCAATATGCCCAATCGTGCCCACGTTCACATGCGGCTTGCTGCGGTCAAATTTCTCTTTCGCCATTGCTCTATACCCTAGTAATTACGGTAGATTTTCGAGTACTTCTCGCGCCGACCCGGATCGACCGTTTCGATCGCGGTCAGGTAAAATTCGCACAACTGCCCCTGGTCCGGGACCGGCAGTTCCGCCTACCAATTGGCTGGCTGTTTTTCCCGAACCCGCCAGTTCCTCGTCCAACTGCTCCAACACCTTGCCCTTGCGCCGAACCCACAACAGCCCTCCCGAGGAGGGCCGCGCCAGCGATTCGGCCTTGCCAAAAATGGAGCTGATGATCGGGATTGAACCGATGACCTCTCCCTTACCAAGGGAGTGCTCTACCAACTGAGCTACATCAGCATTTGCAACTTTCTACCATTGCAGTATATACGACCTGCAAAACTCATGGAGCGGGAGACGGGAATCGAACCCGCGACCAACAGCTTGGAAGGCTGAGACTCTACCACTGAGTTACTCCCGCCCGCTACCACTCACTGCACTCCTGCCGCGCTCTTCCAGCATCTGGCGGCGATGATGAATCCAGGTCCGAAACGCCAACAACCCCAGGATCGCCAGCGCCACGCCACGAACGCTGATATCCAGCAAAGGCTCGCCATTGGGCCCGTTGACCACCCGAATCGTTTCCGCACTCAGGGTAGTCCACTCCAGCACGCCCAGCAATGCAAAGGCGCCCAGGGCGATCCAAAACCGGTTCGCTCTTGCCATCACGCCTCAATCCTGGCCACGCCCGCCGGGTCACCGTCTGCCAGTGGCGCGCAACCCGCAAAAAATGGTGCACAGGGGAGGATTCGAACCTCCGTAGACCTTAAGGCCGACAGATTTACAGTCTGTTGGTTTTAACCGCTCACCCACCTGTGCATACGTTCACCGACGAATCGCACCGTAGTGCGCATCGGTCCCGCGCTGATTTCAAAGATCCTGCCGGGCGCTTGAGCCCTGCGCGGAACCGAACCACGCCGCACGCGGCAAAACCAGCGCGTTCAGCCTGTCCGTCAGATCCTTTGGGAGGGCGTTTCTCGGGAAAACAGAATCGCACTGGGATCTCGTCTCGCCGCGCTTCCGCCGTGCGCGAGGAAACCATACTTGGAGCTGGCGAAGGGATTTGAACCCCCGACCCTCTGATTACAAATCAGATGCTCTACCAGCTGAGCTACGCCAGCCCACCAAAGCCGCTTCCAACCCAGCCACAACCGCGCTTCAGATACTGAACCGGCGTCCGGGACTCCAAAGCGAAGATAGCACGCCAACTTGCCTCGTGCAACTCACCTCCCGCACCGGTGCCCGCTGCCGCCATGCAGGACTCCAAGCCCTGCCGGGTGCTATGATTCGGCACCAGGGATGATATTACCTGAAAAGTTTTCGAGCGGCTACCCGACCGGCCAACCAGGCATCGCCGGCGTTTCCTTGCCCACGGCCTACCTCGCCCAGTCCGCCGGTGCGCAATCCGGCCAGCTCCACCGCCCTTGCGCCGTCCATTCATGAGAGCCCGCCGCCGCATCTTCATCGTCTCGCTTTGTGTGCTGCTGTTTATCGCCGCTGTCGGCGCCGTGGTGCTGCTGCGCAAGCAGGCCGCTCCGGAAGCCGCGCGCTTGCTGCCCAATGCCGACGCCTTCATCTACATCGATTTCGCCACCGTCCGCAATCTCACCGCCCTCGATCAGCAACCGCTGCCCAAACTCGCGCCCGGATACGACGACTTCGTCCAGGCGACCGGCTTCTCTTTTGAGCGCGATCTGGACGAGGCGGCCATGGCCGTGCACCGCGGGTCCGTCAAAGATGGCGTCCGCGCCGACACCCGCTATACCGAGATCCTCGTCGGCCATTACGACCAGATCAAGCTGGCGCAGTATCTGAAGCAGCATTCGCGCGCCGTCGAAAGCTATCGCGGCATCGATGTGTTCGCCATTCCCATCGAAACCCGCACCGTGCGCGTGGCCCTGCTCGCCATCGATACGGTAGCCATTTCCAACGTGGACGACGCCGCCATTGTCCACGGCATCATCGACCGCTTCAAGAAAGTTGCTCTGCCCTTTGGGGGTCCGGCGCTGGTTCGCCGTTATTACGCCAGGGTTCCGCTGGGCAGCCTGCTCTGGGCCGTCGCGCGCATTCCGCCCTCGCCATCGGCGAACCCGGCGCCGCCAGCTTCCCCATCCCAGGGTTCTCCGTTTGCGCCCCACGCCGCGCCCTCGTTAGCCCTGCCTGGCGGCATCGACATTGGGCTTCCCGGCAACAGCGATGTGGTGGTCTCGCTGCGCCTGTTGACCATCATCCACGCCCGTGCCGACTTCTACACCCAGAGCGAGGAAGCGGCCCGCAACTTCACCGACCAGACCACGGCCTTTCTCGCCATCTTCCGCAGCATCCAGGCCAACGCCGCGCCCGCTCCCGCCGACCCCGACGTGCGAGCCGTCATCGACTCCATCAAGGTCACCCAGAAGGGCGACCATGCCGAAATCCTCGCCACCATCCCGCCCAGCTTCCTGCGCAAACTGGTCAAAGAGCCCGCCCGCAACGCGGTGCAAGGCGACACCGCACCCAAGTAATCCGGTGGCCCACTTCCGCCTACCGGTCAAGCGGGGGCTTGTGGAGAAAAGTGAAGCCTGGAAGTGGAGCAGTTTTCGCCACGATGCGACGCGCGAGGGTTGTGGAGCAGAGATCGAGTCGCAGTGGACGGTGGATAAAAGAAATGCCGCTGGTGCGTAAGTCGATTGCGTCCCCACATTCGCCAAAATAAGGCGGATGTGGGAACCCGCGCAAATTTAAACTTGGTTGCCTGAGTTTATAGCAACCGCTACGCAGGGAATTCAAACGAGTGAGGCTGGGCGGAAGTGATGAATCGGGAGGAAGCATGAACGCAAAGAACTTGTACCGGGAAATGGTGCGGCTGTTGCACAACGGAGAAAGCTTTGCCGTCGCGACCATCTTTGACAATATCGGCTCAGCCCCACGCACGAACGGTGCAAAGATGCTCGTCCGCGCGTGTGGTTCCATTGCCGGCAGCATCGGTGGAGGGCGTCTGGAAGCCGACGCCATTCGACTGGCCTTGGAGATGCTGTCTGCCAGGCAAACGGTGATTCAATCGTTTGATCTGACCAGTAAGGATGCCGCCGGAATGGATATGATCTGCGGCGGCACGGGAGAGGTGCTGATCGACTTCGTGGATGCCGCTGACGAAAATCGCCGGAGCCTTTACGAGGCCGTATCGGATGTCTACGAGCGCGGCGAGAAGGCGTGGCTCGTTACCATATTGGACAAGGCCCCAGACGGCACAGCTCTCCAAAGACAGCAATGTCTGGTCAAGCCCGACAGAACCCTCATCGGCAAAATCGATTGCGATCCATACATCCTGGAGAAGATGATTGCCGGTCCTGCCAAGATCTCAATTCATGCGGAGACTCTCGACAATCAACGATTTCTGGTAGAGAGTTTGCGTCCCGCGGGAACCGTCTATATCTTCGGCGCCGGTCACGTTTCCCAACGGATCGCGCCTCTGAGCGTGAGTGTTGGTTTCAAAACGGTTGTGCTGGATGACCGCTTGGAATACGCCAACCGCCAACGATTCCTCGAACCTGTGGAGCTCATGGTCATCGACTCATTCCTGCAGTTGCCCAAGCTTGCCATCGATGAGAGTAGTTATCTGGTCATTGTGACCAGGGGGCATCTCTTCGACAGAATTGTGCTCGAACAACTACTGCGGAGCAATGCTGCATACATCGGCATGATCGGCAGCCGAAGCAAGCGCGATAAGCTCTTCGAAGCACTCGTGAAACAAGGTTATGGCAAAGATGAACTCGCTCGTGTCAACGCTCCAATCGGTACAAGCATCGGGGCAGAAACACCAGAAGAACTGGCGGTCAGCATCGTGGGCGAACTGATCAAAGTCAGGGCGGAGCGAGAGAGTGCCCCTAAGACGCGGAGCAGCGCCTCAAGCACGTGCTGCCGCATTCTCCCCCCGAACACGATAGCGTAGCCCCGGTCGGTTCCCACAGGTGGCCCATTCAAGCCCTTTTTCGGCTTGAGTGGGGAAGTTTCCGGGAACTAAAATGCCCTCGATCCCTAGCGGGCGCGAACAGAAAAGTCTCAGCCTCACCCTCTCGGCCTCACTTGTGTTCCAATACCTCTCGTGCTCCTGGAGCTGCAAAATCTCACCGTAGAGTTTCCCTCGCCGCAAGGCCCCGTGGCTGCCGTGCGCGACGTCTCACTCTCACTCGACGCCGGAGAAACCCTCGCCCTGGTCGGCGAATCCGGCTCCGGCAAGAGCGTCACCTCGCTGGCCATCATGGGACTGTTGCCGCCGCAGGCGCGTCTCCACGGCTCCGTCCTCTTCGAGGGCCGCGACCTCGCCGCCGCCCACACCGCTGGGTTGCAGACAATGTTGCAGCAACTCCGCGGCGCGCGCATGACCATGATCTTCCAGGAACCCATGACCGCGCTCAACCCCGTCATGCGCGTCGGTGACCAGATCGCCGAAGCCGTCCTCGCCCATCCACCTGCGGCCGGTCATGCGCCTGCGGCCGGCAGCAACGTGTTACCTCACGCGCCCGCGGCCGGCAGCAGCGCGTTACCCGGCTCCGGCTCTCGCATCACCCGCGCTCAGGCTCGCCAGCGCGCCATCGAGGCCATGCGCGAGGTCGCAATCCTGTCGCCTGAGCGCCGCTGGCGCGACTACCCGCATCAGCTTTCCGGAGGCCAGCGCCAGCGCGTCATGATCGCCATGGCCATCGTCAACCGTCCCGCCCTGCTCATTGCCGACGAGCCCACCACGGCGCTTGACGTCACCGTGCAGGCGCAAATCCTCGAATTGCTGGCCGGCCTGCGCCAGCGCCTCGGCTTGGCCATGCTCTTTGTGTCGCACGACTTGGCCGTGGTCAGCCGCGTCAGCCAGCGCGTGGCCGTCCTGTATGCCGGAAGAATCGTCGAATCGGGCCCGGTGCGCGAGATCTTCGCCCGCCCGGCGCATCCCTACACCCGCGGCCTGCTCGGCTCCATCCCCACCCTCAGCACCAACCGCAATGAGCCGCTGGCGGCCATCGCCGGCGGAGTTCCCTCACCCGGCGCGCTGCCGCCCGGATGCTCGTTCGCCCCGCGCTGTCCGCTCGTGATCCCCGCCTGCTCGGCCGCCATGCCCGCGCTTGTCGCCATCGCTCCCGGCCATCACGCCCGCTGCATACGAGCCACGGAAAGCGCGTAGCCAGCCCTAGTCTTTTGTTGCGGCGTCAGGCTAAAACCGGCGAAAGTTCACTTCCACCATTACCGCCACCGGCACTGGCTCCCCGTCTTTAGTTCCCGGTTCGAATCTCCACTGGCTCACGGCCTCAATTGCCTTCTCATCCAATCCATGCCCCAGGCTCCGCACCACCTGAATGTCGTGCGGGAGTCCGTCCGCACCAACCACCATGGACAGAAGCACCACTCCCTGTGTTTTGTCTTTCCTCGCTTGGGCCGAGAATTCGGGATCGACGCGCTTCCAGGGTTTCGGCGCCGTCACGCCCCGGCCCACCCGGTAGACGTGCTGCGCGCTCTGCGGCTCCGCGCCCGCCGCCGCGGGATTCGACTGCCCACCCGAAGCCTCGCCCTGCGCAATGCAAGTTACGTCCAGTACCGCGCCCAAGACAGCAGCCGTCGCAATGGCGCAAAGAAGGTGTTTGCCAGTCATGCCCGCCAGTGTACCCGCCCCCGCCGTTTTTGCCACGGATTTTTCCTCGCGCGCCACACTCGCGCCGCCCCGCGCCCGTCTCCGCTCTCGTCAGCGTCCCAGCCCGGCACTCGGTTCCGCCCACGGGCCACGCACTCATTCGCCTGTTGCGCGGCAAAGCGCATATCATCATAGACGGGGGTTGCGCCGCCCCATCGGAGGCCTCTTCATGTTCGGATTCACGCGCTACAACTACGACCGTTTTCGCCGTGAGATGCTGCAGAACGATGCGGCGGACCGCTGGGGCCGCGCGCCCGAGCCCGGCGATGAAGCACCCGGCTTCGAGTTGCGCTCGCTCGCCGGAGACCTGGTAAAGCTCTCCGATTTTAAGGGCTCCCGCAACGTCGTCGTCACCTTCGGCTCGGCCACCTGCCCGCAGACAGCGGCTTCCATCGGCGGCCTGCGCTCGCTGGCCCGCGAGTTTCCCCGCTCCCAGGTCGAGTTCCTCCTCATCTACGTGCGCGAGGCCCATCCCGGCGCCGCGCTCCCGCCGCACCACTCCATGGAAGACAAGGCCCGCGCCGCCCTGCTGCTGCAGGAGCAGGAGCAGATCACCTTCCCCATCCTCATCGACGAACTCGGCGGTGAGATTCATCGCCGCTACGGCGCCCTGCCCAACGCATCGTTCCTCATCGACCGCAGCGGACGCATCGCCTACCGTTCGCTGGCCAGCCACACCGGCTCGCTCGGCGCGGCCCTGGAAGAGCTGCTGGAGCGCCAGAAGGAGCGCGGCATCGATCATGCCGTCGTGCACGGCGGAGAAGACGCCATCACGCCATCGCTCAAAACTTTTCTCAACGCCTATCGCGCCATCGAACGCGGCGGCTATGACGCCATGGTCAACTTCCGTGGCGAGCTCGGCATCCCCGGCCGCGTCGTGCTGCGCGGAGGCCGCATGGCGCGTCCCATCACCGAGCATCCCGCCCTCACCATCGCCTCGGCCATCGGCGTAGTCGCCGCCATCGGTCTCGGCCTCTGGGCCGGATACGAGCTGCGCAGACGCCGCTTCGCCCGCCGTCCCTACGACGCCTATCGCAAGTTCACAAAAAAACGCCGCCCCGGCGAGGACGACTACACCGCCGTCGGAATCTAGACCGGATTCGCGGAAGGTGTATCCCGCGAACCAGACGGGTGCCCCACCTTCGCCGTGGCTTTATGCGGCCAAGGTGGGAGTCAACGAGGTAAACCAATCAGGGGATTGCCTAACCGTCAACGATTCCTGCCAGCCATTCCGTGAACACGATTCGGGCGGCCCGGCGCAGTTCCTCTCCCCATTGCGCCGCCTGGCGCCGCAACTCGCGCGGATCGATCCCGGCCGCCGCCAGTTCGACGGCGTGACCCAGCAGCCAGCGTTCGAACTTGCTTCCTCCATCCACTTCCAGGTGGAACTGCAATCCGAGCATCCGGGGTCCCAGGGCAAAGGCCTGGCTGGCGCAGAGCCTGGTGGCCGCCAGAGGCTCGGCTCCCGCGGGAATCGCAAAGCTGTCTCCGTGCCAGTGCAGCACGGGAATCCCCGCCAGATGCCGCAGTGGCCCGCGCCTGCCCGCCTCCGTCAACTCCAGCGCGGCAAAGCCGATCTCCTTGTGTCCCATCGGCCCCACTTCGGATCCCAGCACCACGGCCATCAGTTGCGCTCCCAAACATATGCCCACCGTTGGCCGCCCTGCCTCAATCCGCGCCTTTACCCAGCGCTGTTCGATGGCCATCTCTGGATAGGCCGCCGTCTCGTAGACCCCAATGGGCGCGCCCAGCACGACTGCCAACCCTGCTTCCGCCAGTTCGTCTGGGATCTCCTCCACCCCGGCCTCGTAATAGCGGATTCGATAACCGGCGTCCTGCAACACCGCATCCAGGATTCCCAGGTCCTCAAAATGCACATGCCGGATCGCCACCACCGTCTTTTCCATCGCTTTCTCCCGCCCCATTCGCTCGCGACAGCCGGGTGCCCCCACATCTGCCGCAGTCAGCAGACGCAGGTGTAAGCTCCCCCAGCAAGCAAAAAGGTGCGGATTCTTTCTCCGCGCCTCTCGCTCTTAACCTTGAAACATTGAAACCTTTGAAACTTTGAAACCTTTGAACTCTTGATCCTGCCCCCTTACTTCAGCAGCTGCCGGATCACATACTGCAAAATTCCGCCGTGCTGGTAATACAGCACCTCCTGCGGAGTATCGATGCGCAGCGTGGCCTTGAAGGTCTTCACCGAGCCATCCGCGGCCGTCGCCTTCACTTCCACCGTCTTGCCCGGAGCAAACTCCGCCAGCGCCGTATCCACCCCCACAATCTCGTAGCTCTCCTCGCCCGTGATTCCGGCCGTCTCCGGCGTCTGCTCCGGCAAAAATTGCAGCGGCAGAATCCCCATCCCCACCAGGTTCGAGCGATGGATGCGCTCAAAGCTTTCGGCGATCACCGCCCGCACCCCGAGCAGCAGCGGACCCTTGGCCGCCCAGTCGCGCGACGAGCCCGACCCGTACTCCTTGCCGGCAATCACAATCACCGGCACTCGCAGCCTGCGGTACTCCATGGCCGCGTCGTAAATCGGCAGCTCCTCGCCGCCCGGAATCATCTTGGTGAATCCGCCCTCGATGTGCGGCACCAGTTTGTTGCGGATGCGCGTGTTGGCAAACGTGCCGCGCATCATCACCTCGTGGTTGCCCCGCCGCGAGCCATACGAGTTGAAGTCCGCCGGCTGCACTCCGTGCGCCACCAGGTATATGCCCGCCGGGCTGTCCTTCTTGATGTTTCCCGCCGGAGAAATATGATCCGTGGTCACCGAGTGCCCGAACCGGGCCAGCACCCGCGCCCCCTGGATCGGGGCCACCGCCTTCGGCTCCGCCGTCATCCCCTCAAAGTACGGAGGATTCTGTATGTAGGTGGACTTCGCGTCCCAGCGGTAGGTATCGCCCGCCGGAACCCGCAGGCCGCGCCAGCGCGCGTCGCCATCCAGCACCGTGGCATAGCTCGTGCGGAACATCTCCGAGGTGATCACCCGCCGCACCACCTCGTCCACTTCCTTCTGCGCCGGCCAGATGTCCTTCAGATACACTGGCCCGTTTGTCCCCGTGCCAATCGGCTCGTGATACATGTCGATCATCTCGCCCGCCAGCGCAAACGCCACCACCAGCGGCGGAGACATCAGGTAGTTGGCGCGCACCTCGGAATTGATCCGCCCCTCGAAGTTCCGGTTGCCCGACAGCACGCTGGCCACTACCAGGTCGCGATCCGCCACCACGTCGCTCACCGCCGGCGGCAGCGGTCCGGAGTTGCCAATGCACGTCGTGCAACCATAGCCCACCAGGTTGAAGCCAAGCTGGTCCAGATATGTCTGCAACCCGGCGGCCTGCAAATACTCGGTCACCACCTTCGAGCCCGGAGCCAGCGAAGTCTTCACCCACGCCGGACGCCGCAATCCCAAAGCCACCGCTTTTTTCGCCAGCAGCCCGGCAGCCACCAGCACATACGGATTCGATGTGTTCGTGCAACTGGTAATCGCCGCAATCACCACGCTGCCATGGCGCAGCGCCGCCAAATAATCCTTGGAGTTTCGATCCGCCCGCCCGGCGGATTGCGTCCCAACCTTCGCGTCCGGCTTCATCAATCCCGGCAGCGCCGCCGCAAACGAGGCAGCCGCCTGACCCAGCTCCACCCGGTCCTGCGGACGCTTTGGCCCCGCAATCGAAGGCTCAATCGCCCCCAGATCGATGTCCAGCACGTCCGTGTACTCGGCCTCGGGCGACTGCGCGGTATGGAACAGCCCCTGCTCTTTGCAGTAGGCCTCCACCAGCGCAATCTGCTCCTCGCCGCGTCCCGTCAGCCGCAAGTAGCGCAGCGTCTCCTCGTCCACCGGGAAGAAGCCGCAGGTGGCGCCGTACTCGGGAGCCATGTTCGCGATGGTGGTACGGTCGGCCGCGGTCAGCGTTCCCAGGCTGGGACCGAAATATTCCACAAACTTCCCTACCACGCCCTTCTTGCGCAGCGCCTCGGTCACCGTCAGCACCAGGTCGGTTGCGGTCGAGCCTTCGCGCAGCTTGCCGGTAAAGCGCACCCCCACCACCTGTGGAATCAGCATCGAAGCCGCTTGTCCCAGCATGGCCGCCTCGGCCTCAATTCCGCCCACCCCCCAGCCCAGCACGCCCAGCCCGTTCACCATCGTGGTGTGGGAATCCGTCCCCACCAGCGTGTCAGGATAAGCAAGAGCGTTGGTGGCCCATATCTGCCCGCCTTTGGCAGATGTGGGATTCTGCTGCTCCAGCACAAACACCACCCGCGCCAGGTACTCGATGTTGATCTGGTGCACAATCCCGGTATCGGGCGGCACAATGGCAAAATTTTTCAGCGCGCCCTGGCCCCAGCGCAAGAACGCATAGCGCTCCTGGTTGCGTTGGAACTCCAGCGCCGCGTTCAAGTCAAATGCCTGCGCCGTGCCAAACTCATCCACCTGCACCGAGTGGTCAATCACCAGCTCGGCCGGCTGCAGAGGATTGATCCTGGTCGCATCTCCGCCCAGCCGCGCCATGGCGTCGCGCATCGCCGCCAGGTCCACCACCGCCGGAACCCCGGTAAAATCCTGCAGCAGCACCCGGCTCGGCATAAAGGAAATCTCTGCCGCGCTCCTGGTCTCGACGGTCCAGCCGGCCAGGGCGCGAATCATCTCCGCCGTCACCGTCGCCCCATCTTCGCGGCGCAGCAGGTTCTCCAGCAGAATACGCAGCGAAAACGGCAACCGCGCGGTTTTAAACCCATGTTGGTCGAGCGCCGAAATGCGGTAGAAGTCGTACAGCTTGCCACCAACGCGAAGCGAAGAACGGCTGTCAAACGTGTTCATAGATTGCCTTGAGTGTGGATTTTTTCAGGCCGCGCGCAGCCACCCCGCCGCGCCACCCGTCCTCTGGCCGGCTCCGCTCCCCGCAGCCACCCCGCCGCGATCCGCCGCACCAGCCGAACGTATCAGTGTATTCCGATGCGGGGAATCAGGAAACAGGAAGTGATAAGCTTGCGCGGGTATGATGTCTGTTCACGGGAGGGTTTTAGGTCTATGGCAAAGAGGCTCTCTCCAGCCGCGACAGTCGCACTTAAAGACGCTCTCTGCGCGATTTACTGGTACAAGAACGACTTGCGAAGCTTTCTTCAGCAGTGCCTTGCCACCCCCGCATTGCTTAGCGTGTTGAATTGGGATAATTACAAACGACAAATCGTTTCTGACCTCGTCGATACTCTAGTTCAAAATCAAGACAAATATTTGGGAGACCTCACAAGGTTGTGTCATGACGTTTGCGGAATCACCTCATTCCGACATTTGGAACAGCTTGATGGCGGTAGAGAAAAAGCCTCACGCGCTCGAGCTGCGCTCGCTCAGCTCAAGTCCCTCCTTGAGCCACACGATCAGGTAACAAAAGAACAAGACGAGATTGCTGAACGGCAGAGGCGGGCGGCCGAGAAACTTCGTTCAAATGCCGCGGTTCGGCAGAGGTTGGAGGATATCAGGAAACGATACACGAGGTTGGCCGTGTCCCCCGACCCTCAGGGCCGAGGCTTCGAGCTTGAGAAAGTGATGTTTGATTTGTTTGAACTATTCGACCTCGACCCGAAGGCTTCGTTTCGCAATCTCGGAGAACAGATTGACGGGGCATTTTCTTTGGACGGTACTGACTTTCTTTTTGAAGCGAGGTGGAGGCAGTGCCCCTCGGACGCAAGCGATCTTGATTCGTTTTCGGCCAAAGTGCGCAGAAAGCTTGAGAACACCCTCGGGATCTTTCTTTCCATCAATGGGTTTTCGCCGGACGGCGTTGCTGCGCACTCGTCGGGAGGTGCTGTCGTTATCCTCATGGACGGGGCAGATCTGATGGCGGTGCTCGAAGAGCGGATTGATTTTGTGAGCCTAATGTTAAGAAAGAAGCGGCACGCTGCTCAGACGGGGAAAATATATCTGACTTTCCATGAGCTACTGCAGGGCGAAAACAAGTAGTTCACAAGTGGTTGAATACCACAGCCGCTTCCCCCCTTATCGCCGCCCCTTTGCGGCGATAAGGGGGAAGCAGCACCTTCCGCGCCCCCCGGCCCCACGCCCTTGTGATATACTCTGGTATATACCATGCCGGAGGCCCTCATGCCGCGCACCGCCAAGCTCTTCACCAATGGACGCAGCCAAGCCGTGCGACTGCCTGCCGATCTCCGCTTCGAGGGTACCGAGGTCTTCATCCGTCAGGACCCGGAGACCGGAGACGTGATTCTCTCGCGCCGTCCCGAATCGTGGGACAATTTCTTCGAACTCACCAGCCAAGCCAACATTCCCGAAGATTTCATGTCTGACCGTCAGGACACCCCGCCGCAGAAACGCGACCTCTTCTGATGGCCCGCCGCTACCTGCTCGACACCAACACCGCCAGCTTCATTATCAAGGGAAACGCCGCCGTCCGCCGCCGCCTCGCCCGGATTCCAATGGCGCAGCTTGCCATCTCCGCCGTAACCGAAGCTGAACTGCGCTTCGGCGTTGCGCGCCGCCCCGAGGCCACAAACCTCGCCCGCGTCGTCGAAGAGTTTCTCCTCCACGTCGCCGTCCTGCCCTGGGATTCCGCCGCCGCCCGGCACTACGCCCACCTGCGCGCCTCGCTCGAACGCGACGGCCACCCCATCGGCAACCTTGACACCATGATTGCCGCCCACGCCCTCGCCGCCGGCACCGTCCTCGTCAGCAACGATCACGCCTTCGCCCGCATCAAGAAGCTCAAGCTCGAGGATTGGACAAGAGGCCCGCAGCGGTAGCCGGGCGCCTTTACTTTTTCCGCACATGCACCACCCGTTCCACCACGGCCACCACTTCGCCGCTCCGGTCCTTGATCGTCACGCTGAACACCGGTTCCACCTTGGCCTGCGCATCCGCCCCGCGCCGCACCTCGTCAATCTGTTCCGCCGTCAGCCGGAACTCCGCCCGCACCGTTCCCTTCGCCGGACGGCGAAACCGGATCGACCCCGCCTTGTCCCACACCACGTAGCCGGGCCCAAGGTTTTCCATCAGCATCAGCATGTAGAACGGGTCGGTCATGGCAAACAGCGAGCCGCCAAAATGCACCCCCACGTAGTTCGTGTTCCAAAAGCGGTGCACCATCTCCACGTCCACCTCGCGCATATCCTCTGCCATGCGCCGCACCCTCACGCCCATCCCCAAATAAGGTGGCCACAGGCTCATCCACAGCAGCAGTTTCCGCCGCATCCGCATCGCGCTCAGGTCTCCGTCCGCTATCGTTTCCTTACTCCGCCGCTCAGCACCGTGCGCATTCCCTGAGAGGTTTCAATGCGCAGGAATCCGCGCTCATCCAGCCCGCGCGTCACTCCCAGGTAGCCGCCGTCTTCTTCCACCTCCACGGCGCAGCCGCAACAGTAGGAGGAGTGCTGCTCAAAACGCCGCAGAATCCGTTCCCGCGCCGCGCCCACGCCGTCTTCCAGGGCCGCCTGCTCCCGGTCCAGCGCCCGCAGCAGGGCCGCCACCAGTTCGACGCGGGGAAATCTCCGCCCCGCCTCCATCGCCAGCGAAGTCGCAATCGCCTCCAGCTCCGGCGGAAACCCCTGGTTGTTCACGTTCATCCCCACCCCAACCACCACGTAGCGAACCCGCGTCACCTCGGCATTCAGCTCCGTCAGAATGCCGCAGAACTTCCGCCCGCCCAGCATCACGTCGTTGGGCCAGCGCAGGTCGCCCCACAACCCCGTCACCTCGTGCACGGCCTCCACCACGGCCAGCCCCGCCGCCAGCGACCAGACGATCACATCCACCGGCGCCAGCCGCGGACGCAGCAGCACCGAACAGTAGATCCCGTCCCTGGGATTCGATTGCCAGACGTGTCCCGCGCGCCCCTTGCCCGCCGTCTGTTCCTCGGCCAGCCACACCGCGCCCGGTCTTCTTTCCTGCTTCCCGCCTTGCACAACGTCGCGGCCGGCGTCCTGGTTGGCACTCTGGATTGTCTTTTGGGCGGCGGCTTCAGCCTCGGCGCCCGCCCGCATGGCCGCCGCATTCGTCGAACCAATCGTCGCAAAGTGGCGTACCCCGCCGGCAAAAATCGTTCCTGCAATCTTCGCCGCCAGCACCTCCGGCAGGGCCACGTCGGCCTCACCCGCCAGCCGCCAGCCTGCCAACGCCGTGCCTTCCACCTCCACTCCCAGGGCGCGCAATTCCGCCGCCAACTGGCAGGCGTCCTCCATCCCCACGCCCGCCGCCGCCGCCCACTGGCGCGTGCTCAGCCCGCCCTCTGACTCGCGCAAAGCCAGCAGCGCACGTCCCAGCCGCGCCTCGGTCGGCAACGTCCCGTTATTCATGATTCATGCCATCCGTTCACGCCAGAAGTATAGAGTCTCGCCGGCCAGTCTCGCCCAGTCAAAAACTCCCAGCCATGGCCGGGAGTCTGTTCGTCCTGCGCTCCGCTCTACCTGGAATTACTTTACCGCCTCCACGCTCAGGTCGATGGTGACGTCCTTGCCCACCATCAGCCCGGTCGAGTCGTAGCTCACGTGGTAGTCAAAGCGATTGATCGTCAATGTAGCTTCCACGCCAATCCGCGACTCGCCCTTCGGCCCCTTGCCCTGCGCCAGGGTAAACGGAATTTCCACCACCTTGGTCACATCGCGAATGGTCAGGTTCCCGGTCGCAATGTACTTGCCGCCCGCGTTGCGAATGCTGGTGCTCTGGAACTTGATCTCCGGGAAATTTGCGGTATCGAAAAAGCTCGCGCTGTTCAGGTCTTTGTCGCGCTGAACGTTGTCGGTGCTGATCGTAGCCGTCTTGATCACCGCCGTTACCGAACTCTTCTCCGGCGCCTTCTCGTCGAACAGAATGGTCCCGCTCACATCGGTAAAGCGCCCGTGCACGGTGGAAAGTCCCATATGCTTCACGGCAAAGTTGGTGGACGAGTGCGCGCCATCAATGGTGTAGGTATCTGCGGCCAGGGCCAGCGAACTGGTGGCCATCATCGCGGCAAACAGCAGTAACAATTTCTTCATGCTCAATCTCCATCTCTTAAAATAGTTGTTGAAACAACTATGTACTGGATGTGATTCCCAAACCCGCCTCCGCGATGCAGGAAATCTTGAACTCCGATTTAGGAGGATCTGTGCAAGGTCCCTCAAGCAGACGAAGCATCCCGGATGAATCCCCGCTCTAACTGTTTTTCATTCCGGGCGCCCTCCCCAAACGAATACCTTTCGAAGCGGGAGGCGCGTTCGCACGCTGCCCCGGCTGTGGCGAATTGGCAGCCTGCGTGAAAATGCCTCTACCAGGCATCAAAGGGGCGGCAGCCTGCTGAAATTGCCCCCGTCAGCCGACCGAACTTCCCCTACCGTTCCGCCGTCTCAAACAGCGTCTGCAACTCATACCCGGTCACCCGTCCCAGCAGCCAGCTCGCGCCATCGCGCTTCTGCTCCCGGAACAGCAATGCGTAGCGTCCGTAGCCATCCGGGTCCACCGCATCCACCAGCCGCACCTCGGGATACAGGTCCAGCTCCCGCGGATCGCTCACGACGCTGTAGAGTTTGACCAGCTTGTCCTCATCTTGGCGCGCCACCACGGTCACCACCCAGCTTTTTCCCCTGGCGCCCGCACCCGGCGAGCCCGCGTCCGGCGCAGCCGCTGCCTCCGGAGCATAGCGCGCCGAAAACACCACGGTCGCATAGTTGTTGTAGTCCAGGTCGTAGGGTACAAACTGCTCGCCCTCAAAGGCGAGCGGCGGCGGCGTCACGGCCTTGGCCGCCGCCTTCCTGGTCTGCGCCGCGCCCTTGGTGGCCGGAGCTTCCGGCAGCCGCAGGCCGCGCTGCGAGGCCAACCGCCGCAGTTCCGCCCGCGCCAACTCGCGCGCCGACTCTTCCAGTTGCTGGCGCTCCTGCTCGGTACTCACGTAGATCAGCGTTGGCACCTCCGAGGGCCCCGCGTCGCTCACCGCCACCTGCCGCAGCACCGGCTCTTCCTTTTTGAAATCCGGCAAATCGGCCACACTCTGCTCAGACGCCGGTTTGCCACGCCGCAGAATCGGATGGTCGGGGTCCTCGCTCGGCGTCAGCTCCGCCTGGGCCGGGGCAGCCGCCGCAGCCGGAGGAGCTGCCGCCGGACTTCCCGCCGCGTTCTTCCCCGCCGTCGAGCCATCTCTGCGTTGCAGTTTCGGACGATTCGGGTCCTGTCCGGAAGCATCCGGCGTTGGGTTGCCCGGCGTTTGTGCCGTACCCGGAGCCTGTGCCGGAGTCGAACCCGGCGTTTGTGCCGGGGCCGTACCCGGAGCTGGAGCCTGCTGGGTGCCCGCGGTCTCCGCCGCGCCACCGCCCGATCCCTCTCTGCGATGCAGTTTCGGACGGTCCGGGTCCTCATCTTCCTCCGGCGCCGTAGACGCGGCCGCCGGACGGGTCGCTGGCCGGTCGCCCTCGCTGCCGGCGCGGCGATGCAGCACCGGACGCGACGGATCGTCTACCACCACGGGATGCTGTGCCTTCCGTCGTGCCAGCGTCGCCTCATCCGGAGCCGCCTTGAAGCGTCCATTGCCGAACCACTCCGCCGCGCTACGGCTCGCGCTCTGCACCGTAAACGTCCCTAGCGGTTTGCCGAACCGCTGCACCTCGTACACCGTCTGCGAATACAGCGTGAACGGCACGGGAGTCGCGTGGTAGAAGGTCGCGTCGTAGTAGTGCCCGCCGTAGAAGAAGGTGACCGGAACCAGCCGCGCCGATCCGTTCTTGAACGTCTCCAGCACCGCAATCGCACGCGGGGTTTTCCGCTCCGGCAGCGGCGCCCGGTATTGTGCCTGCATGGGAAATAAAATCACCACCAGGGCGGTCGCCAGGGTGACGGCCTGCATCAATTTGCGGTATAGATACATGGTCATGGACGTCAACGAGAAAGCTCCCGACTTTACTCTGCCCGACGAAAACGGAGAGCCGGTTACACTCTCCTCCTTCAAGGGTAAACCCATCGTGCTGTTTTTCTATCCCCGCGCCAACACCTCCGGCTGCACCACCGAGGCCTGCGGATTCCGCGACAATTACGCCAAGCTTACCCGCGCCGGGCTCATCGTGCTCGGCATCTCCCCGGATACAGCACCGGCGCAGAAGAAGTTCCAGGAAAAATACTCGCTCCCCTACACCCTGCTCGCCGACGCCGATAAAACCGTCGCCAAACTCTACGACGTCATCCGGGAAAAGAACATGTACGGCAAAAAGGTGATGGGCATCGAGCGCTCCACCTTCCTCATCGCGCCCGACGGCATCGTCCGTCATGTCTGGCGCAAGGTTAAACCGGAAGGCCACGCCGACGAGGTCCTGGCCGAGGCCAAGCGCCACAAATAGCCAGAGCCGATACCTCCTCGCCCACCCCGCCCAGCGGCGCCGGCCATCGCGTCCGCTGGCTGCGGCGGGCCTCGCGTGCGCTGGAGATCGGCTCCCCCCGACGGAAACCCGAGCGGCACCCAGGCAGCCGGCTTCCCGGAAACCGTACCCGGCTTGCCATTCCGTACACCTCCGCGCGGAGTACAATCCGAGCGTGGACGAAGTCAAATAAAGGAGATGCCGAAGAAACACCTCCCTACTTAAGGATCACGGCAATGTTCAAATTCCTTGAAAATTACAATTACTTCATGCCCGCGCACTTTGGCGGATATGAAGGGCAACCAAAAGCATGTGTCTATGATGACGTCACATCCATCGTCATCAGCTACCAGACGGACCTGGAAAAGTTGGCTCAATATGTCCCAGAGGGTTTTGAGATCACCCATCCTGTGTTGGCGCTCGCTTACGTGATGAACCGTGGCGTCGATTGGATGGCCGGCGGCAACTATAACCTGATCTGCGCACAGGTTCCCGTGGTCTACACCAGAGAGCACCTCGAAGGACTCTATGTTCTGGCCGTCTGGGAAAACAAAACCGAGCCCATTCTCCCCGGCCGCGAAACCTCCGGCATTCCCAAGACCTTCGCCGACATTCAGGATCATCGCCAGCTCGGCGATCGATTCTTCACCAACGCCAGTTATGAGGGCACGGCGTTTCTAAAAATGGACTTTAAGAAAACCCGGCAGATGACTGCGGAAGAAATAGCCACCAGGAACCAGCAGAACAAGCTGAACTGGTTCGGATGGCGTTACATTCCCAACATTGGCAAGCCTGGCGCCGCCTTGAGCCACGCCACCCTCTATCCATTGGAATCCGTCTTCACCGCAGGCTGGGCCGGAGTGGGCCAGGTCAAATGGGAGCCCATGACTTGGGAGCAGCATCCCATGCAGGCCCATATCATTAATGCCCTCGGTCAACTCCCTATCAAGTCTTACGTCGCCTGCGAAATGGTCTTGAAGAAGCAGATCCTGAGAAACGATATTTCCAGGCAGTTGCTCTGAGTAACCGGACCGGTCTCCAAAGGCGTGCCCGTAGTTCCGGTCTGCTTCTGGAGGGTCCGTTTTGTTGGCAGCTTGGGAGCTGCTGCGGTATGGGCGAACGTGGAGCGATTGATCCTTTTTCTCCCTGCACTTTTCCAATGCCGAACCCGCTCCCGAGACCTGCAATTTCTCGCCGAAAGCGCTTGTATGTCTAAGTTCAAGGTTTTCGGTGCATTTTTTCCATCGTTGGTCCCGCTCCCGAGGCCAACAGTCCCACATCGGAGGCACTCATATGTCTAAGCTCGAAGGCAAAATCGCAATCATTACCGGAGGCGCAAGCGGCATTGGCGAAGCGGCCGTGCGCAAGTTCGTCGCCGCCGGAGCCAGTGTAGTCATCGCCGACCTGCAGGAACAAAAGGGACAGGCATTAGCCAGCTCATTCGGCGCCAAAGCCATCTTCCATAAAACCGACGTCACCAGCGAACCCGACATGCACCAGCTCGTCCAGACCGCCGTCAAACACTTCGGCCGTCTCGACATTTTTTACAACAACGCCGGCTTTGGCTGCGGCTCCAAGCCCATCGCCGAAACCCCCATCGAGGAGTTCGATCTCCAGGTTGACGTCATCTTGCGCGGAACCTTCCTCGGCATGAAGCACGCTGCCGCCGTCATGGTGCCGCAGAAGTCCGGCGCCATTGTCAACACCGCCAGTGTCGCCGGCATCGGCGGCGGCTATGCCAGCCATTGTTACTCGGCCGCCAAAGCCGGAGTCATCGGCATTACCCGCTCCGTCGCCCTGGAACTGGGCGAGAGCGGGATCCGCGTCAATTGCATCTGTCCCGCCAACATCGCCACTCCCATTTTCGTGCGCGGCATCCCGCTCACCGAGCCCGAGGTGCAGCAGTCCATGGGCACCATCGCCGCCCACCTCGGACACAATCCCCTGGGCCGCCCCGCAGCCGCCGGAGAGATTGCCGATGTCGCCCTCTGGCTCGCCAGTGAAGATTCCAGCTACGTCACCGGCCAAGCCATTGTCGTCGATGGTGGATTGACGGGCGGCCTCATGTGGTCGGATATGAATGCCTGGCTGGGCAGCATGTACGGTACACTCGCCAAGCAATTTCCGGCCGCCTTCGCCAAACTCGCAGGCAAATAACCAGTGCAGGGAAGCGCATCTTTTCCGGGCGCTTCCCTGCCGGGTGCCCCACCTTCGCCGCGCCGCTTTTGCGCGGATAAGGTGGGAAGGGCCATCTCCCGGGAATCAGTCTCTTTGTTTTTGACCTTGCAAGCGCGAAACCTCCAGCGCCCTGCCTCATGACCCCGTCTCCGCCCAGCCCCCGCGTCCTTGCCCAACTCCCGCCCCTGCCGCGCGCCTTCTACGCCCGCGATTCCCGCACGGTCGCCCGCGAACTTCTCGGCAAACTCCTCATCCGCCGCCACCTTGGCCCAAATCCGGCAGGGCCTGGCGGAGGCGCGGAGCAAACCCTGCTCGCCGGGCGCATCGTCGAAGCCGAAGCCTACCTCGGCGCGCTCGATCCCGGCGCCCACGCCTATGCTGGCCAAACCGCGCGCAATGCCGTCCTGTTCGGTCCGCCCGGCCACGCCTACGTGTACTTCATCTACGGCAATCACTACTGCACCAACGTCAGTTGCCAGCCTGCCGGAGACGCCGCCTGCGTTCTCCTGCGAGCCCTGGAGCCGGTCTGCGGACTTTCTGCCATGGCCGCCCTGCGCGGCCTCACCCTCCCGGATCGTCCCCGCCCTTCGCAGTTGCGCCTGCTCACCAGCGGTCCCGGCCGGCTTTCCGCGGCCTTGGCCATCACCCGCGCCCGGGATAACGCCGCCGACCTCTGTTCGCCCCACGGCGATCTCTACCTCGCCGACGACGGCGCACCCGAGCCGCCCATCTCCGCCACTCCCCGCATCAACGTCACCCGCGCCCCCCACGACCCATGGCGATTCTTCGTCACCGGCAATCCCTTTGTCTCCGGCAAAAAACCGCGCTGAACCGCCATTGTCCGCGCTTCGCAATCCCGCCGGCCATCTGTTTTCCGCACGGCCTGCTCTGCCCCGCCCCGCCTGTTCCTGTTACAATCGCCCTGCCATGCGCCCCCGCTTCCAATGGGATCTCGGTAGCCGTTCGCTCCCGCTCGGCGAGCGCACCTTTGTCATGGGTGTGCTCAACGTCACCCCCGATTCCTTCTCCGACGGAGGTCTTTATTTCGACCCCCATGCCGCCGTCGCCCACGGCCTCCAACTGCTCGACCAGGGCGCTGACATCCTCGACATTGGCGGCGAATCCACCCGCCCCGGCGCACCCACGGCCACCGGCCTCACTCCCGGACTTGCCGGCGCTGTCTCTGCCCAGGAGGAAGTCGATCGCGTCCTCCCCGTCATCGAGGCCATCAAGAAGCAGCGTCCCGACGCCATCCTTTCCATCGACACTTATAAATCCATGGTCGCCCGCTTCGCCATCCAGGCCGGGGCTGAAATCGTAAACGATGTCAGCGGCTTCACCTGGGACCCGGTCATGGGTTCCACCGTGGCCGAGCGCCCCTGCGGCGCCATTCTCGTGCATGTCCGCGGCCTGCCGCACCAGTGGTCCGCTCTTCCCAGCCAGCCGGACGTGGTCGCCGTGGTGCGCGAAGAACTCCGCGTCCGCGCCACCGATGCGCTCGACGCCGGCGTCCCCCGCCGCTCCATCGTCCTCGACCCCGGCTTCGGCTTCGGCAAGAATCTCGACGACAACTACCCCATGATCGCCCGTTTCGCCGAGTTCCAGGTTCTCGGCTTTCCCCTGCTCGTAGCCGTCTCGCGCAAGGGCTTCCTCGGTTACACGGCGGCCGCGCGCCTGGCCCAGGTGGCGGCGCGCAACGCCCCTCCCGGCAGCGCGCCCGTCGCGCCGCCCGAACCAGTTCCGCTTCCGCCCAACGCACGCGACACGGCAACCCTGGCCGCCACCGTTGCCGCCGTCCTCGCCGGAGCCCACATAGTCCGCGTCCACGCCGTCGCTCCCGCCATCGAGGCACTCGCCATCGCCGACGCCATCCTCAACGCCCAGTAACGCGCCGCAGCTCCCAAAGAGGTGTCATGCTGAGCGCAGCGAAGCACCCCGGCCCAGCTCAAATATCCGCCGCGGCCCCAGAGGCATCTCAGCCACCACCCCGCCCCGGACCTTAGAGGTGGTCTCACAAATCGGCTTTGAAAGGGCACGGCTTCAGCCGTGCCGCAAGAAAGGCTGATTTCACCCGGCTTTAACCGCCGAGGGGAAAGCCCTTCGGGCGCTTCAAACTCCCGCCCATCGCCGCACGGGCAACGCCGCGGCACAAGCAACGAAGCGCCGAAGCCACTACTCCCGCCCGCCCATCGCTGCTAAAGTGGTGCCACGGCCATGCAGAAGAATCAGCTCTACTACGGCGACAACCTCGAAGTCCTCCGCGACTACATCAAGGACGAGTCGGTTGACCTGATCTACCTCGACCCTCCCTTCAACAGCCGCGCCGACTACAACGTGCTCTTCGCCGAGAAAGACGGCACCCGCTCCTCCTCGCAGATCACCGCCTTCGAGGACACCTGGGAGTGGAACGTCGATGCCCAGCGCGCCTACGAATCCGTCGTCGAAGGCGGAGGCCGCGTGGCCGAGGCCATGCGCGCTTTCCGCACCTTCCTCGGCAACAGCGACATGATGGCCTACCTCGCCATGATGGCGCCGCGCCTCATCGAACTGCGGCGCGTGCTGAAAGTCACCGGCTCCATCTACCTGCATTGCGATCCCACCGCAAGCCACTACTTGAAAATGTTGATGGATTCCATCTTTGGCCCCGAGTGCTTTCGGAGCGAGATCATCTGGAAACGCTCAACTACTCACAGTGACGCGAAACGTTGGAGCCCGATCAGCGACACCATCTTCTACTACGCACCAGGAAATCCAACATGGAACTCTCCACTCGTTCCACACTCCGACGAGTACGTCGCTGACAAGTATCGCGCCCAAGACAGTGATGGGCGGAAGTACACACTCGACAATATGACAAGCCCAAAGCCGCGGCCGAACATGATATACGAGTGGAGGGGCTTTGCCTCACCGCCATTTGGATGGAGGTACTCGCGCGAAACAATGACGGAACTGGACGCCAAGGGGCGCATCTGGTACCCCGATGACAAGAGCAAGCGTCCACGCTTGAAACGTTACCTCGACGAGATGTCGGGCGTGTTGATGGGAAACGTCTGGACCGATATCTCCCCGCTCAATTCCCAAGCGCAAGAGCGCCTCGGCTACCCCACGCAGAAGCCCGAAGCCCTTCTCGAACGCATCATCAAAGCCAGCTCCAACGAAGGCGACGTTGTCCTCGATCCCTTCTGCGGCTGCGGCACCGCCGTGGCGGCCGCTCAAACTCTCAAGCGCCGCTGGATCGGCATCGACATCACCCACCTCGCCATCGGCCTCATCAAACAGCGCCTGCATGACAAGTTCGGCGAATCCATCAAGGGAACGTACGAGGTCCACGGCGAACCCACCGACCTCGCCGGCGCGCGCAAGCTCGCCGAGGATGACAAGTTCCAGTTCGAGGCGTGGGCGCTCTCGCTGGTCGGCGCGCGTCCCGCCGGACAGGTCCGCCGCGGCGCGGACAAAGGCATCGACGGACGCCTCTACTTCCATGACGACGCCAGCGGCAAGTCCAGGCAGATCATCCTCAGCGTCAAGGGCGGACACGTCGAGCACTCGCACGTCCGCGACCTGCGCGGCGTCCTCGACCGCGAGCAGGCCGAGATCGGCGTGCTCATCACGCTCGAACCTCCGACCCGGCCCATGATTACCGAAGCGGCCTCGGCGGGATTCTACAAGCCGCCGTCCTACGAGGGCCGCAGCTTTCCGCGCATCCAGATTCTCACCATCGAGGAAATTCTCGCGGGCCGCCAGATCGACTTCCAGCCCATGCGCGACGCGACCTACAAACAGGCTCCCAGGTCGAAGGGAAAGAAAGCCGAGAACCTGACGCTGGATTTGGGTTAGCGCGGAGACCTGTTTTTGCTTTTGCCCTCAACCTTGAAACCTTGAAACTCTGAAACTTTGAAACCTTTCCCGAAACCTTTCGCGCCTCATTGTCAATTTCGCCAACAATCGGACGCAAAATGATAACGCCTACGCCAATCCTTGCGAACTCTGCACAACGATTAACTACTGAGTAATCTTTGTTTCGGGAAGGATTATCCAGAAAGTATATGGTTAGAAGGTTTTCTGCGAGTCCAGCAGAATCGTCACCGGCCCGTCGTTCACCAGTTCCACCTGCATTTCAGCCTGGAATTGCCCGGTTTCACAGCGTAATCCGCGGCCGCGGACGCTCGCGACGAAGTGCTCGTACAGCGTGCGCGCCTGTTCCGGCCGCGCTGCCTGGTCAAACGATGGCCGCTTGCCGCGCCGCGCGTCGCCGTACAGCGTGAACTGGCTCACCGCCAGCACCGCGCCGCCCGCTTCGCTCACGTTGCGGTTCATCTTTCCGGCCGCGTCCTCAAAGATCCGCAGCGTCGTAATTTTTTCCGCCAGGTATTCCGCGTCGCTCTCCCCGTCGCCGGAACCCACGCCCAGCAGCACCATCAAGCCCCGTTCAATCTGTCCCGTCGAGCGCGCATCCACCGTGACCCTGGCTCGTGAAACCCGCTGCACAACTGCCCGCATGCACTCAGTAGAACCCATCGCGGCGTCCATTGAATAGTGCCTTTGCGGTTTCGGGAGGCCGCCGCCGCGGCAACATTCGCCCCCGCAAAACGAATTGCGCATTGACCTTCACAAAAACGAACGGTTAGGATGCTATTCGGCATTGCTCGGGGCATCGAACGTTTCCTAATGGCGCGACCCTTCGCCCGGGCGGCTCAACTTTTTGCAGGAGGCGCCAACAAAATGGCTGCTGTGGAAGAGAAACTGAAACAGATTATCGTGGAGCAGTTGGGTGTGGATGAAGCCGAAGTCACTTCCTCTGCTTCGTTCGTGGATGACCTGGGCGCCGATTCGCTGGACATCGTCGAACTCGTGATGGCCTTTGAAGAGGCTTTTGATATTGAGATTCCGGACGAAGACGCTGAAAAGATCAAGACCGTGAAGGATGCGGTGGATTACATCAGCACCCATTCCAAGGCCTCCAAGTAACCAGCTAGCCGCGCACTCCGGTGCAATGAAGAGAACGGCCATCCCAGTCTGTCTGCCGGGCATCCGTGCCCGGCGTGTGCCGTTTTTACTTCAATAAGGAGAACTCAATGGCCTCCGCAGAGGAAAAGGTCAAGCAGATCATCGTGGAGCAGCTCGGGGTCGACGAAGCGGAAGTTACCGGCGGCGCCTCTTTCCAGGACGACCTGGGTGCCGATTCGCTGGACATCGTCGAGCTGGTGATGGCCTTTGAGGAAGCCTTCGACGTTGAGATTCCCGACGTGGATGCCGAAAAGATCAAGACCGTGAAAGACGCGGTCGACTACGTCAATGCGCACGCAAAGGGTGGGATGCAATCGTGAACCGCCGAGTTGTTGTCACCGGTCTTGGAATGATTTGCGGCGTTGGCAACACCACGCCGGAAGTGTGGGCAAGTCTGCTGGCGGGCAAAAGCGGCGTCGCCCCAATTACTTACTTCGACACGGCCCAATTTAGCTGCCGGATCGCGGCCGAGGTTAAGAACTTCGATCCGCTCAACTTCGTCGAGAAAAAAGAGCTGAAAAAGATGGGCCGCTTCATTCACCTCGCGTTGGCGGCGGCCACCGAAGCGGTGAACATGTCAGGCCTCAAGGTAACCGAGGCAAACGAGGAGCGGGTCGGCGTCTACATCGGCTCCGGCATCGGCGGCTTTGATGTCATCGAGCGCGAGCATACGGCGCTGATGGAAGGCGGACCGCGAAAGATTTCGCCGTTCTTCATTCCCGCCAGCATCGTAAATCTGGCTGCTGGTCAAGTCAGCATCCGCTTTGGCGCCAAAGGCCCCAATATGGCCAGCGCCACGGCATGCACCTCCAGCGCCCACGCCATTGGAGACAGCTTCAAGATCATTCAGCGCGGCGACGCCGATGTGATGATTGCCGGCGGCTCCGAAGCCGCAATCACCCCGATGAGCGTGGGTGGGTTTTGCTCCATGCGCGCGCTCTCCACACGCAATGACGAGCCTGAACGCGCCAGCCGCCCATGGGACAGAGATCGCGATGGTTTCGTCGTCGGCGAAGGCTCGGGCATACTGATTCTCGAAGAGCTTGAGCAAGCCAGGGGTCGGGATGCGCAAATCCTGGGCGAAGTGGTTGGCTATGGATTGGGCGGCGATGCCTACCACATCAGTTCGCCTGCGCCAGAGGGCGCAGGTGGATTCCGGGTGATGCGGAATGCGATCCGCGATGCCAAACTGCAACCTTCCGACATTGGGTACGTGAATGCGCACGGCACCTCGACTCCGGTAGGAGACGGCCTGGAAGCCACCGCAATCCGCAATCTGTTCGGCGAAACCAAGGTGCCGGTCAGCTCCACCAAGTCCATGACCGGCCATCTGCTGGGCGGCGCGGGCGGACTCGAAGCGGGCATTTCCATACTGGCGCTGCGCGATCAGATTTTGCCGCCAACCATCAACCTGGAAAATCAGGATGAACAGACGCTGGGCATGGACTTCGTTCCCAACCACGCGCGCCGGGCTTCGCTGGATTACGCGCTGTCGAACTCGTTCGGCTTCGGCGGAACCAACGGCTCGCTGGTCTTCAAGCGCTGGAGCGAGTAGCTTTCCGGCGCCATGACCCGCTCCGGGACACAACAAACCCCGCTGCTGGCGGGGTTTTCCAGCCTTGGATGGCGACGTTTTCCTAGCGGGACGATGCCCTGTCCCCACCTCTCCGGTGTGCCGCTGGCTTGGCGCCGCGCGCGGCACGGTCGAACACCAACCCGCAAAGCTGATCCACAAACGCGGGTGTCAGGGTGTCATGCCGGATCAGGAAGCGCATGTAGATGGGGCCGTATAGAGCGTCGAGCACGAAATCGAGGTCGAGCTTCGGCGGCAGCTCACCGCGTCCAATACCGCGTCGCAGGGTCGCGTAGGCCTCGGCCCGCCGCGGCTGCATAAAGCGCTCGCGGAAGGCGCTGATCAGGGTGGGGTCGCTTTGTCCGGCGCCAAGCATCACCGAAACAATGTGGCCGCGGCGGCTGCGCAAGATTTTCACCAACTGGCGCATCTGCTGGCTTATGTCCTTGCCCACCGAACCGGTATCCGGGAAGCTGAGTTTGCGGGTAACACTGCTGGCGAATGCGTCGGCCACCAGCGCGGCCTTGGTCGGCCACCAGCGGTAGACCGTGGCTTTGCCAACGCTGGCCTGGCGGGCGACATGCTCAATCGTCAGGTCGTTGAATCCGTTTTCCTTCCGCTCCAGGAACTGGAGGGTGCTGCCCAGGATGGCCTGGCGGGCCCGCTCGCAGCGCGGACGTCCCGGAGAGCGCTTGCCGCCGGGCTCCGCGCAAACAATATTTACTTTCCTGCCCATCGCCCGATGCTAGCATAGCAACCAGGGTTCGGATTGAAAATCCGATCCGAGACGCACAGTATCGTAATCTAATAGCCAGTGCCGGAAATCATTTCGTGCCGTTGCGTAGCCTTTGCCCGCGCCCGGCCGAACTCTGGAGTGAATCCTAATCCATGTGGATCGTTGCGTTAGCCCTCAGGCGTCCCTATACATTCATCGTGATGGCGCTGCTCATCATTCTGCTGACGCTGATCACGGTTCCGGCGATGCCTGTGGATATTTTTCCGGACATCGACATTCCCGTGGTCTCGGTGGTCTGGTTTTATACCGGCATGTCTCCGCAGGACATGGCCGACCGCATCGTCTACAGCTCCGAGCGGGGCATTACGACGACGGTCAACAACATTGAACACCAGGAATCACAATCGGTAAGCGGGTTGGGAATCATCAAGATTTTCTTCCGCCCAGGCACCAATATTCAGACGGCGATCGCGCAGGTGACGGCCATTTCGCAGACTGCCGTGCGCTCCCTGCCGCCCGGCACAACGCCGCCGCTGATCATCTCCTACAGCGCCTCCACCACGCCGATCATTCAGCTTGGATTGAGCAGCAAGACTTTGCCCGAGCAGGAGCTATTCGACCTCGGGCAGAATTTCCTGCGCAACTCGTTGACCACGGTGCAGGGCGCTGCCACTCCTTATCCCTACGGCGGAAAGATCCGCCAGATCCAGGTGGACCTGGACCTGCCGAAGCTGCAGTCTTACAACCTTTCGCCGATTGATATCGTCAATGCCGTCAACGCGCAGAACCTGATTCTTCCCACCGGAACCGCCAAGCTTGGCGCGCTGGAATACAACGTGGAGATGAATGGCACGCCGCAGACCGTGGCGGAGTTGAACGATCTTCCGGTAAAAACCAGCAATGGCACCACGCTTTACATGCGCGACGTGGCACACGTCCGTGACGGCTTTGCGCCGCAGACCAACATCGTGCGCCAAGACGGAAACCGCGGCGCGCTGATGTCGATTTACAAGAACGGCAGGGCATCCACGCTGCAAATCGTCGCCGGCATCAAGGCAATTGTTCCGCTCGCGGCGCAGTCGCTTCCGCCGGAGCTGAAGATCAGCGCCCTGTTCGATCAGTCGCTGTTCGTGCGCGCCTCCATCGAGGGGGTGGTTCACGAGGCGATGACCGCCGCGTTGCTGACGGCGCTGATGATTCTCCTGTTTCTTGGCGACTGGCGTCCAACCATCGTCATCCTCATCTCGATCCCGCTCTCCATTTTCTGTTCCATCCTCGCCCTGGCAGCCATCGGTGAGACGCTCAACATCATGACCCTGGGAGGACTGGCGCTGGCTGTCGGCATCCTGGTGGATGACGCCACCGTTGAGATCGAAAACATAGAGCGCAACCTTGGCATGGGCAAGGAAATGCGCCATGCCATACTCGACGGCGCGCAGCAGATCGCGGTGCCCGCCTTTGTTTCCACGCTGTGCATCTGCATCGTCTTCGTTCCCATGTTCTTCCTCACGGGGGTGGCGCGATTCCTGTTTGTGCCGCTGGCCGAGGCCGTAAGCTTTGCCATGCTGGCCAGCTACCTGCTCTCCCGGACCCTGATCCCCACCTTGGTGATGTACATCATGCGCGGCCACGAACACCGCGCCGCCGGCCCCAAGACCTTCCTGGGACGATTCCAGCGGGGCTTTGAGCGCAAGTTTGAAAACTTCCGCAACGGCTACCAGGCGCTGCTGGAAACCACCCTGGAACATCGCGGCATCTTCGTAACTTTCTTCCTTCTGTTCTGCCTGCTGTCGCTTGGAATCATCACCTTCCTCGGGCAGGACTTTTTCCCGCAGGTGGATGCCGGACTGCTGCGCCTGCACGTGCGCGCCCGCCCCGGCCTGCGCGTGGAGGAAACCGCACGCCTGTGTGACGAAGTTGAGGCCGAGTTGCACCGTCAGATTCCGGGCGATGAAATCCAGACGATTCTGGACAACATCGGATTGCCCAACTCCGGCATCAACCAGTCCTACAGCTCGGCGGGAACCGTCGGCAGCAGCGACGCGGAGATCCTGATTTCGCTCGACCCGGAACATCACCACCCCACGGCTGACCACATCCGGCACCTGCGCCAGGTGTTGCCGCAGCGTTTTCCGGGAGTGGAGTTTTTCTTCCAGCCCGCCGACATCGTCACCCAGATTCTTAACTTCGGACTGCCTGCTCCGATCGACGTTCAGGTGGTCGGCTCCGACCAACAGACCAGCTACGAAATTGCGCAGCGGATCGCCAACCGGATGCGCCACGTTCCCGGCACCGCCGACGTACACGTGCAGCAACTGCTCTCCTCGCCCGCCCTGCACATGGAACTGGATCGCACCCGCATCACCCAGGTGGGACTGAATGCGCGCGACGTGGCGCAGAATGTGCTGGTTTCGCTCAGCGGCAGCTTCCAGACGTCGCCGAACTTCTGGCTGAATCCGAAGAACGGCGTAACCTACCAGGTGGCCGTGCAGTCGCCGCAATATCGCATCACCAGCCTGGACGATTTGATGGCCGTGCCGGTTGAATCCGCGCAGGGCTCGCAGTTGCTCGGCAACCTGGTGCAGGTGCAGCCGGTGACGCGCCCGGCGGTAGTGAATCACTACGCGGTGCAGCCCGTCATCGATGTGTACGCCAGCACGCAGGACCGCGATCTTGGCTCGGTGGCCGCGGCTACCGACAAGATCATCAAGGAGTTCAACCCGCAGCTGCCGCGCGGCACGCACATTGTTCTCCGCGGCCAGGTGAGCACCATGCGTTCCTCGTTCGTCGGACTTAGCGTTGGACTGCTGGGCGCAATCCTGCTCGTCTACTTCCTGATCGTCATCAATTTCCAGTCCTGGCTGGATCCGTTCATCATTATCTCCGCGCTGCCGGGAGCGCTGGCCGGTATCTGCTGGTTCCTGTTGCTGACCCGCACTACGTTGAGCGTGCCCTCGCTGACCGGCTCGGTGATGTGCATGGGAGTGGCCACGGCGAATTCCATTTTGATGATCAGCTTCGCGCGCGAGCAGATGGATGAGGGCATGGCTGCCATCCCGGCCGCCATCGCCGCCGGATATACGCGCATGCGGCCGGTTCTGATGACCGCCCTGGCAATGGTGATCGGCATGGTGCCCATGGCGTTGGGTTTCGGCGAGGGCGGCGAACAGAACGCTCCGCTGGGACGTGCCGTGATTGGCGGCTTGCTGTTTGCCACCGTTGCTACCTTGTTTTTCGTGCCCAGCGTTTTTGCAATCTTCCACGGCCGGCGGGAAGCACGGCGTGCGCGCCTCGAGCAGGCATAAACAGTTTTTGTGATATCGGAGTCAAGCATGAGTGCAGAGAACGAAGCGAAACAGAGCGATCCGCAGGAGCAAGCGTCGCCGCAGCCCGGGCATCGCTCCTCACAGGTCCAGCGCGACGAGGAGATCGAGGCCATCCAGCAACACTCCAAGCATCAGCATCCAGGCATTCAGCGCCCGCCCGAGCGCCCGCCCGCGGCGGCCGGCAAGGCGCTGCTCCTCGTCGGCATCGCCCTGCTGGTATTGCTGCTCGCCGGAGGCCTTACCCTGCTGGCTCGCTTGAGCCAGAGCCGCGCCCTCGCCAAAGAGACCGAGCAAACCGCCGTGCCGTCGGTGGCGGTGGTGCATCCACAGGCCGAAAAACCCGACGTCGAACTGGTGCTCCCCGGCTCGCTACTGGCCTATAAGGAGTCGCCGATTTATGCCCGCACCAACGGCTACCTGGTGCGCTGGTTGAAAGACATTGGCAGCCGGGTGAAGAAAGGCGAACTGCTGGCGCAGATCGACACCCCGGAGGTGGATCAGGAACTGAACCAGGGCCGCGCCGCCCGGCAGCAGATTCTGGCGCAGATGGAGCTGGCAAAGATCAGCTCGGAACGTTGGGAAAGCCTGCGCAAGTCCGATTCGGTCTCAGCCCAGGAAGCCGACCAGCAGACCAGCGGATACCAGCAAAGCAAGGCCAACCTGGTCGCCGCCGACGCCAACGTTCGCCGCCTTGAAGAGCTTGAGTCGTTCAAGAACGTATACGCGCCCTTCTCCGGGGTGCTAACCCGCCGCAACGTGGACCCCGGCGCACTCATCAATTCCGGCGCGGGCGGGCGGGAACTGTTCGACATGGCCCAGGTGGATACGCTGCGCGTCTACACCAGTGTTCCCCAGGCTTACGCCCCTTTCATCAAGGTCGGCGGCCGGGCCACGGTCACATTGCAGGAGTTTCCGGGCGAGAAGTTTACCGGGGTGGTGGCGCGCACGGCCGAGGCCATTGACCCGGCAACCCGCACCCTGCTCACCGAAGTCGATGTAGCAAACCAGGATGGGCGCCTGCTGCCCGGTTCGTTCGGGCAGGTACACTTTGCGGTTGGGGCCAACGTGCAGAAGCTCACGGTGCCGGTCAACACCATGCTCTTCCGCGCCGAAGGCCCGCGCGTTGCCGTGGTCGGCCCGGACCACAGGGTGGAACTGCGCCCGCTCAGCATTGGCCGCGACTATGGCACCTCGCTGGAGGTTCTGGGCGGTCTGGCAGTCAGCGACCAGATCATCGTCAATCCGCCCGACTCGCTTGAAAATGGCCAGCAGGTCAACATCGCTCAGCCCGCCTCAGGGCAGCCGACGCAAGCTCCGCCGGCAGCGGAAAAGCAGAAGGGAAGCGCGTCGTGAGGCGCAACTCGAAGCGCGGAGCACCGCCAGCCGTAGTGGCTTGTGCGCTTGTCATTTTGGGACTGGCTGGCGGATGCACCGTGGGGCCGCGCTATCAGCGCCCCTCGGCCACCGCTCCCACGGTTGCCCCACCTGCCGCTTGGAAAACCGAGCCTGGGTGGCAGCCGGCCGCACCCAAGGATGCCATCCCAAAAGGCGAGTGGTGGAAGGTATTCCATGACCCCGCGCTGGATGCCTACGAGCAGCAACTTCTCGCGGCCAACCAGTCCCTACTGGAGGCGCGCGAGCGCCTGCAGCAGGCACGCTCCATCGCCCGGGTTGCAACCTCGGAGATGTTTCCGCAACTCTCCACCGATCCCAGCGCGCTGCGTGAAGGCGCCGGAGCCAACCGTCCTTTGAGCGGCGCGGTGGTGCCCACCTCGTACACGCAGAATGTTTTTACGGTTCCGTTCAGCATCAGCTATGAGGCCGACCTGTTCGGCAGCGTGCGGCGCAAGGTCGAAGCCGCCAATGCCTCGCTGCAATCCAGCGCAGCCGACCTCGAGAACTCGCGCCTGGTACTGACCGCCGAGTTGGCCGCCGACTACTTTACCCTGCGCGAGCTGGACGCCGAGCTGCAGGTGGTGGAGGAGAACGCAGGCTACGAGCGCAAAGGTCTGGAACTGGTGAACAACCGGCACCACGGCGGCATTGCCAGCGGACTGGAGGTTGCACAGCAGGCGGCTCTGCTGGACGCCACCCTGACTCAGCTCGCGCTGGTGAAACAGTCGCGGGCGCAGTATGAGCACGCTATCGCCGCGTTGATCGGCCAGCCGGCACCGGATTTCAGCGTTGCCGGGGCGCCCTTGCACGCCACGCCCCCGCTACTGCCGCTTGGAGTGCCCTCAGACGTGCTGGAGCGCCGCCCGGACATCGCCACCGCGGAACGGATGATCGCCTATGCGAACGCACAGGTCGGCGTGGCACGGGCAGCCTTCTATCCACACATCACGCTCGGCGGAACCGGAGGCTGGCAGAGCCGAGACATCGCCACCCTGGTGAATGCTCCCAGCCTTTTCTGGTCGGTCGGCGCCGATGCCCTGGAACCCATCTTCCAGGGTGGACGAAACCGTGCCAATCTGGCCGCCGCGCGTTCAGCCTATGACGCCTCCGTGGCCACCTACCGCCAGTCGGTGCTGACCGCATTCCAGCAGGTCGAGGACGGCATCAGCAACCTGCAGACGCTGGCGCAGGCGGCGGCCACGCAGGCGGCAGCCGTGGAGGACGCTCGCCGCGAACTGGCCATCGCCAACAATCGCTACCTCGGCGGGATCGCCAGCTACCTTGACGTCATCACCGCCCAGAGCACCCTGCTCTCTAACCAACGGCTGGCGACCCAGTTGCTCGGCCAGCAAATGGTCAGCTCGGTGTACCTGGTCAAGGCCTTAGGGGGAGGGTGGCAGGCAAGCGACCTGGGGCAGCAGCAGGTTCATCCCCAGGCGAGCCAAGCCGTGCAGCCCTGAGCAATCCCCGGGGCTGGAGGCAAGCCTGGACAGCGGCTAGAGTGGGTTCTTCATGGCTTCGCCGATGGCTTCCAGCAGGGAGTGCAAGTGCAGCGGCTTCTGCAGCACGGCCGGTCTGCGCACCATGGGCAGATGCTCCAGCAGGCGGTGATCGGTGTAGCCAGACATGAAAAGGGTGGAGATTCCCGGCCGCAGCTTGGCCAGTTCGCTGGCTAGTTCGGCGCCTTCCACCTTCGGCATCACCACATCGGTCAGCAACAGGTGAATCTCGCCTGAAAAACGTCCTGCGACCTGGAGCGCCTCCTCACCGTTGGAAGCCTCCAGCACGTTGTAACCGTGTTGCACCAGGTAGGCGGCAATCGACTCCCGCAGTGCAACCTCATCCTCGGCCAGCAGAATGGTTTCGCCCTGCCCCGGAACCGGAGCACCCTGGTCGTGCTCGACGATACTCACCACTTCGTCGACGGCCGGAAAGAGAATCCGAAAACTCGTGCCCAGTTCGGGTTCACTCTCAACCCAGATATGTCCCCCGCTCTGCCTCACGATGCCGTAGACCATGGAGAGCCCGAGTCCGGTCCCTCGCCCCAGCGGCTTGGTGGTAAAGAACGGCTCGAAGATGTGGGACTGCACCTGCTGCGACATTCCGATGCCGTCATCGCTGACCGTCAGCATGGTGTACTGTCCGGGGGCGACAACCGGGAGGACTCCTTCGTCATCGCGGCTGACGTTCGTGCTGTGGGTTGAGATTGTCAGCTTGCCGCCTCTTGGCATGGCGTCGCGTGCGTTGACACAGAGATTCAGCAACACCTGCCCGATCTGGTCCGGATCTGCTTTCACCACCCACAACGGCCGCTCCAGCGAAAGTACCAGCTCGATGTCTTCGCCAATCAGACGGCGAATCATCTTCGCCGTCTCTTCCACCACCGTGTTCAAGTCAAGGATGCGTGGCGAAAGGATCTGTTTGCGGCTGAAGGCGAGCAATTGTTGAATCAGGGCGCTGGAACGCTGCACGGCCTTCAAAACCTGCCGGGTGTTCTGGCGTAACCGGTCCCCTGGCGCCAACTCATCTTCCAGCATCTGGGTGTAGCTGGAGATAATCATGAGCAGGTTGTTGAAGTCATGGGCCACGCCGCCCGCCAGGTTCCCAATGGCTTCCATCTTCTGTGCCTGGCGCAATTGTTGTTCGAGCTCCGCGCGTTTTGAAATGTCTTCTACGTACACCTCGATGCGCAGAGCGCCATCGGCTCCGCGGGACTGGCGGCCGCGCACCCGAACCTGCAATTGTTTGCCATCTCTGCGTTTCCAGGCCATGTCAGACTCGAATCGACCCAGCATGCGGCACTCCTGCACAAAGGAGGCGTATTCGGCCGGATCGGTATACAGGTCCGTCGAAATTCCGATGGCCAGCAGTTCCTGTTTGGAGGCATAGCCGAGCATCTCAACCAGCGCCGGATTCACATCCACAAAACGGTCGCTGCGCGGATCGCATTGGTAAATGCCATACGGAGCGTTGTCGATGAGTGAGCGCAGTCGCGCCTCGGACTGCTGCAGTTTTTCCTCCGCCAGTTTGCGCTCGGTAATGTCTTCGACGGTTCCTTCAAAATAGAGAATCTTGCCATTGGCGTCCCGAACCACCTTGGCGTTTTCGCGCACGAACAAGACTGAGTTGTCCCGCCTCTTCCAGACCGACTCGACGCCACGGGTCTCGCCGTCGCGCTCAATCTGCGCCCGGAATGCTTCCCGCTGGTAGATGGGTCCGCATCCCTCCTCGTCCAGGTTCTGGCCCGTCAGTTCCTCGAACGAGGTGTATCCCAGCATGGAGACCAGCGCATCATTGGCCATCGAAATCAGGCCGTCGCTCGTGGTCCGGTAAATTCCAACGGGAGCGTGGGCAAATAGGTCGCGATAGCGCCGCTCGCTCTCGCGCAGCGCCCTTTCGGCCCGCTTGCGCGCCGTAGTGTTGCTGAAAACGCCAACCCTGCCGGCAAACTCTCCACTGGCGTCGGAGATCGGGCAGAGCGTCACGCTGACCCATATTTCGGATCCATCGCGGTGGCGAAGCCCAATTTCGTTTTGCGGTCTGCCACCAGTGCGCAGCAGGCTTTCCAGGTCGTCAGCCTTGGCGCCGGGTTCGGTCTCGGCCCGGAACTGCCGGGAAGTCATCCCCACCATCTCCTGGGGTGAGTAGCCGAGCATGCCTGCCATCTCTGAGCTTGCGAAAATCGTAACCCCTTCGCAATCGAAGACCCAGACTCCCTCCTCCGCCAGTTCGACCAATCTTTGGGAACGATGGTCGCTGTACTTTAGTAATTCTCGAAGAAGGTCGCGCTCAGGCCCATCTATTGGCAATTCCATTCCCCTGCGCCCGATCGGCGGATGTTGCACCAAATAAGCAATAGTACGGTATTGAAGTTCAAATGCGTTCTGTCCCGCGTTCGGGCTCATGCTCTCCGAACCCAGCGTCGGCACCGGACCGAAAGCCTGGCGAAGATCGCGCAGTTCTCACACTACCACTGGGCGGCGCGGTTTATCCGCCGCAGTTTATCCGCCTCCGACAATTTCTCTGGCGCTCAAGATTCATGCTAATTTGGACCGTAAACTTCTATGGAATACAAGAACCTTTGAAGTTACGGAATCTAAGGCGATAATATCTCTGCGGGTAATTTTCTGCAAAAGCAATAGCGACGTGGATTCCTGAACGTTGGCGCAATTCCCTGGACGTTCTAATCTCCGACTGCGGCAATCTACCGCCTGGAGATTAGAAAATGATCACGCGTGTTACCCTTTTTGTAATTCTGGTGCTGTCGCTTGCCACTTACGCTTCCCATCCCGCAGCAGCAGCAAGCTCTGGTCACGCGAACCCCGCCAACGTCTGCTGCGATGGTGACCCGATCGGTCTTCCGTAACAGGAGCACCCGCGCATTTCATTTCGGCCTGACCGGCCCGGTTCAAGGGTAGGTGGCCGGTGCGCTGGATGTGGTCGATATGGACGATCAATGCGGTGCTGCAGTGGGGATTGCTGGCACTGGTTCTGCGCAAGAATAGCTGGCAACAGCATCCAGCATTCGCCGTCTACGTCGCATTTTGCTGTTGCAAGACAAGTTTGCTGATCTGGGTCGGTCTGTTCGCACGACCCTTGTATTTTTCAATTAATTGGGGAACCAGGCTTATCATTCTCCCCTTAATGATCGCGGTTTTAGTAGAAGTTTTCGCCGCGGTGTTTCGGCCTTATTCCACACTCCCCAACGGTACTCTTCGCTGGTTCAGAGTCGCCTTTTTCTCCTTGGTGCTGCTAACCGCCGCCGCCGCGTTTTGTTTTCCCGGGTCGGCTCCTGGGAACTGGGTCAACACGGTCATGGTGCTAAATCGCTCGGCTGCCATCATTTTTGGCGGCTCATTTGGCGTGACCGCGCTTTTTTCTTCCTATTTTGGGATTCCATGGCAGCCGCGAACATACGGCATTGGTATTGGATTCCTCCTTTTCATGTCCGTGGATCTCTTCACATCCAGTTTGGCCGCACTGTACGGCTTCGGAATGGGTTTGGCCATCAGTAAAGTGGCCATGCTGGGCTATACACTGGCATTGATCACGTGGTTAATTTACTTTTTAAGACCTGATATCCCTTTACGCACTCCTACTCTTGAACAATTGCAACGCTTGCAAAAAGCACTTGACTATCCTGCGAAGAAAGCGGAATCTCTTCGAAAGTCACATTAATATGTTTACTGGTTTGGTTCCTATAGAAGGCTGGCAATGATTGATGTCCGGAAAATTGAGGTGCGGTCGATCGGAGAACTGATTCTGGCTCTGCACCCGGTGCAAGCCGCCGCCATCAATTCCAATCGCTTCGAGGCCGCGATCTCGGAACTGCGCCTGATGAAGAGCAACATTTCGGCGGTGCTTTCATTTACCTCTTACTCCCTGAGTGAAGACACGGCCAATGATCCCGAGTTTCGCCATGTGGTCGATGAAGTGCGTCGCGAGTGTCTGTTGATCAACGGAATGATCTCGCGTATTATGTTCCGCCAGCGCTGGTTGTTCTCGGTCAGCAAGATCGAGGATGCCTGCGACGTCCTGACCCATTATCAAGACATGGCTGGCGCCGCCTGTCGCATGTGTTTATTCCTGGCTCCCGAATTGGGAAATAACCTGCTCAGCGCCTTTTAGAGCCACCCGGCGAGTTCGCATACCCGGCAGCCGGGCTTGGTATCTCGGTATCGTTCCCCGACCCTCTGATGTGTTCTGACCCTTCCTCTACGCCGGTTCACCAAGCGGCATCGTCGGCTCGCGGTCTGGAATGATCAAGCTGGCCTCCGTTCCCAGGTTTACCAGGTTGCCGTGCTTCAATTCCAGAGCAACGCGTTTCGCGATGATGACCTTACTATCCACAGTTGCTCCTTTCGATGATGTGATGGACGCAGATGAACGGGGTCGCCACCGCGTCCGGCGGAATCACGCCGATCGGAACGATGTGCTCAGGTTCAGCGATCGTCGTTTTTGCGGCCATTGCCATGACCATGTTGAAATTGCGAGCCGTCAGCGAGTACCCCAGGTTGCCACGGTAATCGGAGCGGTGGGCAGCCAGCAGGGCGAAGTCGCCTTTCAGTGGCAGTTCCAGCAGAAACATATTGCCATCCACCCCGATGGTGCGCTTCCCCTCTGCAACCACCGTGCCGATGCCGGTTGCGGTAAGAACGCCGCCCAGCCCAAAGCCTCCCGCGCGGATGCGCTCAGCCAGCGTGCCCTGGGGGCAGAGCTACACCTCAATCTCGCCGTCAATCATTTGTCTCTGGGTTTCAGGATTCACCCCGATGTGGCTGGTGATGAGTTTCTTGATCAGTTTGTCTGCAATCAGTCGGCCGATACCGAAATTCACCCGGCCCGAGTCGTTGGCGATCACCGTCAGGTCTTTGCGTCCCTGGCGTACAAGTTCGTCAATGATCCGATGAGGAGAGCCCACGCCCATAAACCCACCGATCATGAGGGACGCGCCATCGGGAATCCTCTCGACGGCGCTTTTGCAACTGGTCGCTTTGTCCATCATGGAAGCCTCTGGGGTTCCGCGTTCCCGGAAAACCTCCCGGGCACCACAGCGCCGGCCGGGGGCATGGCGGATTCAAGGATCCTGAACGAAGAAATGCGCTGTCTGCAAATTCGAGCGCGGCAAGACTACGAACTTCCGAGGTGGAAGCAGAAGCAAAGGACTTTATTTCTTCCGTCGCCAGACATCCTTGGCTGGCGTTGCACCGTCCGTCGGGCTCAACCGCTTTTTGCGGATACGGCTTGGCCAGCCCGAAATCCATGGCCTTCACCCGTCCCCGCGGGTGACAAAACGATTCTCCGGCGCCCGCTGGCAGGCGGGCTTTAGTCCAGCGATTTGTGGAAGCGCAGCACGCTGGCCAGGAGCATCAGCGCGGCGAAGACGCCAAGCGATGCCATCTGCGGCCAGAGCACGGCGAAGCCAACACCCTTCAGAAATACTCCGCGCAAAATGATGATGAAATAGCGCAAGGGATCGGCGTAGGTGAACAGTTGCAGTACGGCGGGCATGCTGCTGATGGGAGTGGCAAAACCGGAAAAGATGATGGCCGGCATGAGAAAAAAGAACGCCGAGACCATGCCCTGCTGCTGGTTTTCCGAGAGCGTAGAAATCAGCAGACCGACGCCAAGCGCGCAGAACAGATACAACACGGTTCCGGCCAGCAGCACCAGCAGGCTTCCACGCAGCGGAACTCGAAACCAGAACGTGCCTACGGCCGTGATCAGCGCGGCGTCCAACAGGCCGATCAGGAAGAACGGAATCGTCTTGCCCAGGATGAACTCCGCCTGGCCAATTGGGGTCACCATGATTTGTTCCAGGGTGCCGATTTCGCGCTCGCGCACAACGGCGAATGCGGTCAGCACGACGATCACAATCGTGATCAGGTTTCCCATCACCCCCGGCACAAAGTACCACTGGCTGCTCAGATCGGGATTAAACCACGGCTGCCGCTCCAGCACGATGGACGGGATCTGTTTCATGATTGCCGGCGAGGTGCGGTCCAGCATTTCCACCTGGTAGTCCTGGGAAAACTTTGACGCGATCTGGTTTACATAGCCGAGCGAAACCAGCGCGGTATTGGAGTTGCTGGCGTCCAGGATCACCTGCACTGGCGCCGTCTGTCCCTTGCGCAACTGTTCGGAAAAGCCGGCATTGACCTGCACGGCCAGCAGCACGTCGCCGTGATCCACCATGCGGCGGACTCGTTCGCGGTCGAGCGTCTGCACACGAACCTGGAAGTACCGGCTTCCCTGAAAACGGGAAACGAAGTCGCGGCTTACCTGGGAATTCTCGTAGTCAAGAATCGCCATCGGCACATGTTCAATTTCCAGGGTTGCAGCGTAACCAAAGATCACCATCTGGATAATCGGCGGACCGAATAGAAGGAAGCGCGTACGCTTGTCGCGGAACACCTGCAGGAATTCCTTCACCAGCATCGCACGCAGTCTGAGCCACATATTCGACTCACCTCAACCGCTTATGGAAGGAACTGGTGGCAACCAGCACCAGCACCGTGGCGAATACAAAGAGCGCCAGCATGTCCTCCCAGAGCAGCACCAGCGGGCTGCCTTTGAGAAAGACGGCACGGATGATGGACATGAAGTAGCGTGCGGGAATCAAGCGTGTCACCCACTGGATGAAAACCGGCATCTGGTCGATCGGAAAAATGAATCCCGAGAGCAGGAAAGCCGGCAGGAAGGTTGCAAGCAACGATGCCTGGCTTGCAGCCAGTTGTGACTTGAGCGTCACCGAAAGAAAGTATCCAAGCGAGAGCACCACCACAAGAAACAGCGTAGCGCTGATGAAGAGCACGGCCAGGCTTCCGCGGAAAGGAACACCAAACCACCAGACGCCCATCCCCGCGCAGAGCGCGGTATCGGCAATCCCAATGGCGAGATACGGAAACAGTTTTCCAATCATGAGTTCAAGCGGAGAGACCGGGGTGGAGATCAGTTGCTCCATGGTGCCGCGTTCCCACTCGCGGGCAATGGTCAGCGAGGTAAGGAATGTACCGATGACCGCCATCACGATGGCCACCACGCCGGGCACAATGTTCGCCATGCTCTCCAGGTCTTCGTTGAACCATGTGCGCGCATCCACCGTGAGCGGGGGATCCATGACACGCTGGCCTTTCTGCCGCATCCAGTCGAGTTGGATCTGCTGCGAGTAGCCGAGCGCAACCGCTTCCGCGTAGTTCATGCCAACGTTGGCACTGTTGCCATCCGTGCCATCGAGAATCGCCTGCACCGATACCGGGCCGCCTTCCCTGAGTTGCTGCGAAAATTGCGGCGGTATGACAATCGCCAGCTGGCACTCCCCCGAATCAATGGCGCTGACGAGATCCCGATAGTTGTCCACGGACCGGCGGACATCAAAGTATTCCGAAGAGCGAAAGCGTTGAATGAGATCGCGGCTCCGCTGGCTGTTCTCGCGGTCGAATACATACGTTGGCAGATGCTTGATGTCAAAGCTGACGCCGTAGCCGAAGGCCAGCATGAGAATCACCGGCATCGCCACGACGATCAGAATGCTGCGCGGGTCGCGCCGGATCTGAAGAATTTCCTTCCATGCGATGGCGCGAATCCGGTTGATCTTCATGGCGCCACTCCTGCCGGCGGCTCATGCGAGGTCAGGGAAACAAAAACATCCTCCAGCGATGCCGGGATCGCTTCCATGCGAGTCACCGCAATTGCCTTTTTCTCCAGTTCCTCCCGCAGCCGGGGAATCGATTGCGCAGCACTTTGAACCACCGCGTGCAGGGCGTTGCCGAAGACGGCCACGTTCACCGCCTCTGCGCTTTTCTCCAGCGCTTCCAGGGCGGGGCCAAGCGGTGCGCACTCAATCAGCAGCAACTCTCCTTTCATGGCCGTGCGTTTGAGCTGGGCGGGAGAGCCGGAAGCAACGATCCTGCCTTGGTAAATCAGCACCAGCCGATTGCAATATTCCGCTTCATCCATGTAATGCGTGGTCACAAACACGGTGACGCCGCTGGCCGCCATCTCGTGAATCAATTCCCAGAACTTCCTCCGCGAAATTGGATCGACTCCCGAAGTCGGTTCGTCGAGAAACAGCACCGCGGGTTTGTGCAGCACCGCGCAGCCGAGAGCAAGCCGCTGCTTCCATCCGGCGGCGAGGGTAGCGGTCAGGGTGTGCTCCCGGCCTTCGAGCCCGGCCATTTGCACCGCCCAGCGCAGGCGCCCGCCCATTTCCGAATCAGGGACCTGGTACATGCCGCCGAAAAAGCGGATGTTCTCTTCCACCGTGAGGTCGTTGTAGAGTGAGAATTTCTGCGACATGTATCCAATGTTCTGGCGCACCCGTTCCGGCTGTTTGGCAACATCGATTCCGGCGACGCTGGCGAATCCAGAGGTGGGATGCAGCAGCCCGCACAACATTCGGATCGTGGTTGATTTCCCTGCGCCATTGGGTCCGAGAAATCCAAAGATCTCTCCCTTGCGGGCCTGAAAGCTGATGTGGTCCACGGCGCAAAAGCCGCCGAAGCGTTTCACCAGGTCGGCCACAATGACGGAGTATTCATCACTCATGCCGCACCCCGGCTGCGCTCTCCACCGCGTTCACAAAGACATCCTCCAGAGAAGCGGTCACCGCTTCCACCGACCCATACTTGGCCGCGGCCGCATCCAAACATTTGCGAAGATCCGGTATGAATCGCACGGCATCGTCTACCACAAGATGAATTCCGTCTCCGACCAGCACCACGTTGCGAACGCCGGGAAGTTTCTCAATTGTTCCGCGTACGGCGCGCGGGTCGGGCGTGTGAATTGCGACCACGGAGTTATGAAGGTGGCTCTTCAGGGCGTCCGGTTTGTCGCAGAACAAGAGATGTCCCTCATGCAGAAGCGCGACGCGGTGGCAACGCTCGGCCTCATCCAGATAAGCGGTCGAGGTTAGAATGGCCACGCCTTCCCCGAGCAGCGAATAGAGTATCTTCCAGAAATCGCGGCGCGAGACAGGATCTACTCCGTTGGTTGGCTCATCCAGCAACAGCACGCGGGGGGTGTGGATCAGGGCGCAGATGAGCCCGAGTTTCTGCTTCATCCCGCCGGAGAGTTTGCCGGCGAGCCGGGCGCGAAAGCTCTGCATGCCAGCGGCCTCGAGGAGGCGTTTACTTCGTTCCCGGTACACCTGGCGCCTGACCCCGTATACATTGGCGTAGAAGCGGGTGTTCTCCTCCACGGTCAGGTCTTCATAAAGCCCGAAGCGTTGTGACATGTAACTGATGTTGTGTTTCACGCGCTCCGGATCACGCGTTACGTCAACACCTGCGACCCGCGCCGAGCCGCTATCCGGCAGCAGAACTCCGGCGAGGATGCGCATGGCCGTCGTCTTGCCTGCGCCATCGGGACCAACCAGCCCGAATATTTCGCCGTAGTTCACATCGAAGCTCAGGTGGTCCAAGGCCTTCACGCCGGGGAACCCGCGTACGAGATCACGAACGATGATGGCTGCTTCCACGGGCATCGCGCCGCTACTTTCCCAACTCAATCGTGACATCGGCGGGCATGCCCGGTTTCAATTCGCGGTTTGGATTCTCCACGTCCACCTTGACTCGATACACCAAAGCGACACGCTCTTTGTTGGTTTGCACCGTCTTGGGAGTGAATTCGGCCTCCGGGGAGATGAACGCAATGGTGCCTCGATAGGACTTGCCCGGATAAGTGTCCGTCCGTATCGTTGCTGGCTGTCCCCAGCGCACCCGGCCCAGGTCCGTCTCACTCACATAGGCGCGCACCCAGAGGTGATCGAGGTCGGCGATGGTGACAACGGGTGTGCCGGGCACGACGTATTCGCCAAGTTCGGCTTGGCGGACGGTGACCACGCCAGTCACCGGTGACTGCAGCACCGTGTAGTCGCGACGCACCTTGGAGAGTTGCAGGTTCTGCCGTGCCGTTTGCAGGGTGGCGCGGCTGACCGCAATCTGCTCTTTGCGGGTTCCTTCGCGGATTTCTGAAAGAGACTGCTGGGCCCGGTCGTACACCGCCAGGGCGCGCTTGTAGGCTGTCTCTGCCTGATCGTGGGTCTGGGCCGAGACGGCATCGCGTTTGTATAGCGCACTGTATCGCTCCAGGTCTGAGCGCCTGAGTTCCAGGTCGGCCTTGGCGTCGGCCAGCGTCTGCTCGGCGGCCCGGATATCCTGGGTGCGGCTGCCCGCCTCGGCCAGGTCCAACTCTTTTCCCCGCGTTTGCAGCGCCGCCTCATCGATGCGGACTTGCTGCCTGTAATCGGCGTCGTCAAGGCGTGCCAGCAAGTCTCCCGCGGTTACAGTTTCGCCTTCATCCACCGGCAGCGCCACGATTCTGCCGAGAGTGCGGAAAGCGACAACACTCTCGTGCGCCTCAACATTGCCGGAGAGCAGAAGGGTGTTCGCCGGCACCTTTGTGCGGTGCAGAACACGGTAGTAGTAGAATCCCGCGCCGATGGCTACCACCAGCAGAAAAGGGATGATGAATCGCTTCATTGGCTTGCTCCTTTCCCTTTCGGCCGCTCAGCGGCTTCCAAGATACTCCGTATAGGACGCTTCCGTATTGCCCAAAGCACGTGCCAGCGAAATGCGTGCGTCGGCGTGATGGGTGAGCGCCACAATGGAATTCTGCTGCGCGCGGGAGAGTGCATCCTGCGCGGTGACCACTTCGATGTTATTGGTTACGCCCTCACGGAATCGCAGCTGCGCCAGATCAAGTTCCTTTTGTGCAAGGTCGAGTCCCGCCTTGGCGACGCTTACTTCCTCGGCGGCGGAATCAAGATCAAGCAGCGCCTGCCGCAGTTCCTGCTCGACTCCCAGCCTGGCGTCATCCAACTGCCTCTCGACGCGGCGGATTTGCGCCGCGATTTCCAGTTCTTCGCCATTGCGGTCACGGTCAAAGACAGAGAACGAGAGTGAAAGTTGCGCGGCACCGGTTGCGTTCACGGTGGTGAGTGTGCGCCCGATGCCGCCATAGTTTCCCGATGCGCTGAGGCTGGGAAGAAAGCGCGCGCGCGCGGCACGTTGCTGCTCGGTGAGCGCGTCACGCTGGCGCAGAAGGGACTGATAGTCAGGCCGCACCTTGAGCGCCCGCGGCAGCACGCTTTCCACGTCCATGGATTGGGTAGGATGAAACATAAGAGGATCGGCCAGTTCAAGCGCGGTTCCCGGAGACATCCCAATGTTGCGCGCCAGCACCAGCAGCGAACTGCTGGCAAGATTGCGCGCCCGCACCAGCGCCTGGCGTTCGTTTGCCAGTTGCACCTGCGCCCGCAAAACATCGATTCCCGTGGCGACGCCGGCATCGCGCTGCTCCACTGCGAGTTTGGCCAGTGCCTGTGCGGTATCCACCAGGGACTCGGCGGCCACGACCTCGGCAAACTGCGCTTGCGCCGAGAGATACAGGGCCGCAACATTGCGGATCACCTGATCGCGTGCATCCTGATAATCATCCCGCGACGCGGCCGCCGCTTGTCTTGCCGAACGCAGTCCGTGTAACAACTGCATGTCCACCAGCGGCTGGTCCGCATAGGCTCGGGCCTCGTAGGTGCTGAACGGACCTACGACTTGGGGAAGATGCAACAAGGGGGTGTTGATGCTGATGCCTTCGGCGGCAAGACTGCGGCTCTGCACCGCGACCGGGGTTTGGATCTGTACCCGGGGAAGCAGCAACGACTGCTTCCGCTCGGCTGCGGCCCCCGCTTCCTGGGTGCGCGTCTCCGCAACCAGCACGCCAAGATTGGCCTGCAGTCCGCGATGAATGGCATCTTCCAGGGTGAGCCGGTAGGACGAAGCCACGTTATCTTGCGCCCAAGCAGAAGCCGCCATCAGGAGAATCTCAACGAAGACAAAGTGAATCTTCCTACCATGGATCATCGCGACTTCCTTTCGCGCTGAACGGCCCTGGGCGGCGCTTTGCGTCTCACTGGGTACGGCGACCTGCACGCTGCGTTGAGACCCGGGAAAACTATCTCGCGGTGTTATCGAACTGTCTATCCAAGAATGATATTGGGTCAAGCGCCGAAAGCGGAACGGTTGCGAATTTGGAATTTTGATGGAGGCAGTCCAACGCGATTATTTGCACTCATTCTTGTGCATCCTAAGGCCAACTATTAGCGAGATAGACAATGGTGTGACAGGGTAGGGGTAACCGATTCGTGAATGGTCTGACAGGGTTGTAAACGATTGCGTGATTGGTTACTAACTGCCAGTTTATTAGTTAGCAGATAGGTACGGGCGATGAGCGTTTCTGGTTCTTGATTGCAAGGCGATCCGGCGAGTTGCCGCCAGAGTTTTTTGCCCGGATCCGCCAGCTGCGCTGGGCAGCCAGCCAGGCGGCGAATTCCGTTCCGGCCGCGAATCTTTCGGCTGCGCGCCTTCGAAGGTGATAGGGTGATGACGAGGCGAGTATTCCGTTCTCCTCTTTCAGGTCTTCTGAACTAAGTCAGTCTGTCTGAAGCCCGCCCACCTTAGCTGTGCTCGTCCGAAATCAGCGCATGCCATGCCGCTCGAGTCCATTTTGCAAGAGGTCCAACAGCTCAACAAAGTCAGCGAGCGCCTGGAGTTGATGGCGCCCACTCATCCGCACATGGAAGACGCTCTTCTAACCGTCTCCGCGAACATCCGCAATATCGCCGCGTTCCTGAAGGTTCTCGTCATCATTCGAGAGAGCTGACTGCGGGCAGCGCGGTGGCCGGATGGGGAGCGAGGAGACTTGTGTTGTGGCGGGCTGAGCCGGATTGAGATAAGCCCTCAGCCTCTCCGAAACCCACATTCGCCAACTGTGGGCGGCTGTGGGCACGCGCTTTGTGAGCGCTCCGACGCGCGGAGCAGGGACGGAAGCGGCGGGCCGCGTCTTGGCATTCTCACGCCTTACCCCAATTTCTTCACCAGCAATTCATTCAGCACGGCGGGATTGGCTTTGCCTTTGGAGGCTTTCATGACCTGGCCTACGAAGAAGCCGATCATGGTGGTTTTGCCGGCGCGATACTGCTCGACCTGTTTGGGGCTGGCGGCGAGGACCGCGTCAATCATCTTTTCGATTTCGGCGCTGCCGGAAATTTGCTGCGGCTTCTCTTTCTCGTAAATGGCCGGAAAGTCCAGGTTCTGCTGGAAGGCGTGGTCGTAGAGCTCCTTGAGGATCTTGGAGCTGATGGCGCCGTCTTCGAGGAGGTCGGCGGATAGGCGCGCGCCAGCCATGGTGATGGGAGAGTCTTCGAGTTCAAGGCCAGCGGCCTTGAGGCGGCCTTGCAGTTCACTGATGACGAGGTTGGCGAGGCGCTTGGGAGACTTGGCTTTGCGGGCCTCGGTTTCAAACAGGGCGGCGCGGGCCTGGGTTGCGGCTAAGATGGCGGCATCGCCTTCACTGAGGCCATATTCAGCGATGAGGCGCTGGCGTTTGGCTTGGGGAAGCTCGGGGAGGGTCGCGCGGATGGCGTCCTGCTGGGCCTGATCGACGATCAGCGGGAGCAGGTCGGGCTCGGGAAAGTAGCGGTAGTCGTGCGCCTCTTCCTTGGTGCGCATGGTGTAGGTCCGGCCCTCGGCGGGGTTGTAGAGCCGGGTTTCCTGCTGGATAACGCCGCCCTGGTCGAGAACTTCGGCCTGGCGCTGGATCTCGTATTCGAGGGCCTGTTTGACAAAGCGAAACGAGTTGACGTTCTTGATTTCGACCTTGGTGCCGAGTTGTTGCTGGCCGCGGGGACGGATGGAGACGTTGGCATCGCAACGGAGCGATCCCTCTTCCATGTTGCAGTCGCTGACGCCGGTGTAGAGGATGATTTCCTTGAGCCGGGTGAGATATTGGTGGGCTTCCTCGGGAGTGCTGATGTCCGGGTCGGAAACGATCTCAGCCAGGGGCGTTCCGGTGCGGTTGAGATCGACATAGGTTTTGGCATCGGAGTCGGCGAAACCTTCATGCATGGATTTACCGGCATCTTCCTCAAGGTGGAGGCGGGTGATGCCGATGCGTTTGGCGGCGCCTTCGGCGGTGGTGACTTCGATGTAGCCGTGCTCGGCCAGAGGTCTGTCAAACTGGCTGATCTGATAACCCTTGGGAAGATCGGGGTAGAAATAGTTTTTGCGGGCGAAGATTGAGGTTGTGTTGACGTGGAGATTCAAGGCCTGCGAAGCCTTGACGGCGAAGGCGACGGCCTGCTCATTGAGCACGGGAAGCGCACCCGGCATGGCGAGGCAAACCGGACACACGTTGGTGTTTGGCTCGGAGCCGAAGAGATTGGGGCAGGCGCAGAAAATCTTGGTCTTGGTGAGAAGCTGCACGTGCACTTCGAGACCGATGACGGTCTCATACTTGGACTCCACCGGGTTTGTTGTCGCGATCGCCATATGGACATCGATTATAACGGCTGGCGCCGCGAAGAGTGGAGCACGCGTGGGAACAAAGACGAGGGCAGGGATTGCTTACGACGGCGGAAGCGTGGCGGTAACGCGCTGGGCGACGAGAGTGTAGGTTGTGCCGTTGAGAAAGAGCAGGCCACGCACATCGACATAGGGCAGCGAGCCGGCTGGCGCTCCGGCGATGGGGGTGGTGAGGCTGCCGTTGATGGTGACACTGGCGGGAACGACCACGTTGATGGTGGGCACGAATCCGACGGGCTCGACCGGCAGGGCGGTGTACTGGGCGAAGACCGTGCTGGGGTCGAGGGTGAGGACGAAACTGGTGACGCCGTTGGAGTTGGTGGACACGTTGCTGGGTGTGCCATCTTCCTGCTGCTTGCGCAAGGTGACCCGTTGCGCACGCATGGCGGCGACCGTGATGAGGCTGCCGGGAATGGCGCCGACATCGTTTCCTGTGGTAAGCAGCGGAATGCTGGAGGAAGCCTCAACGTATTGCGCGGGGAAAAACGTGGCGGCGCTGAAGACTGGAGTGAAACCAAGGTTGGTCTGGTCCATGCCATCCCAATCGACGGCAAAGACGGCGGCGGGAAAACCGCCGGCGGCATCGAAGTTCACGTTGATTCCGCGGCCGATGAAGTTGGGCGAGACGCCGGCGCCGCTGCCTTCCTGCATGGCGAGGGTAAACTGGTAGGGAGAAATGCCGCCGCGGTAGGAGTTGAGGGTGCCGGCCATGGCATAGCCGATGTTGGAGGAGTTGACGGCTTCGATGCGGAGGCAATCGATGGAGGAGTCGCGCTGGGCGGCCATGTCAACGCGCACCAGAGCTCCCTGCGGCAAGCCGGTGGAGGCCGAGTCATTGACCACCTCCGTGGTGCTGGTGATGTTGCAGCTCATGGTGGTCTGGGCAACATCGGTGGTGAGGGTGAGAGCGCCGGCAGTGTACTTTTTGACGCTTCCGAGGATGGTTTCCAGCAGGCCAGTGCCGAGATCGGGGGAAGTGGCGGCGATGGGAAGCGCAACGGCGGTAAAGGTTGGGGTGAGGGTCATGGCGCCGGTGGCCGGATCGAGGACCACGGATTTCTCGAGATTGAAGTCGAGAGTGATCTCCAGGGGGGTGGTATCGACGGTCAGCAGAGAGGCAAAGTTGATCTGGGCCGAACCGCTGAAGGCAGGAAACTGCGCGGTGACGGTGGCCCCGGCGGCGTTGATGTAGGTAATGAGCGGGTCAGTGACGGTGACGATCATATTGATGTAGGAGTTCTGCGGGAGGCCGGTCATGGTGAGGAACCGGGAAGTGCCGGCAAGGTGGGTGATCTCAAAGGTGGAGCCGGACTTGTAGAGCGTGGAAGCGCATCCGTTGCGGGGCGTGATCTGCACCTGACTGATGTTGGCGAAAAAGCTGACCAGGCCGTTGCTGGTTGCGTCATCGGTGAGGGTGAGCAGAATCGGCGTGACGGTGGGCGAGGTGGAGACCGTGCAGGGCACCGGAGTGGTGGCGACGCTCTTGACGCCACACCCGGTCCAGCCCAGAGCGGCAGCCAGCAACGCCATGGCAGACAAGCCGTGCAGACCACGCCGTGCGAAAACCATGGATCCCTCCCGCTTGCAATTGCGCGACCGATGGTACAGCCATTGTACCGGGCACCCGTCGGCGGGCGAGTAAAGTTGCGCGGGAAAACTACTCCGCCGCGCGTGCCTAGGGTTTCCCCAGCGGTACCTCAAAATACATGAGCTGGTGGCCGTGAGCGTCGTTGACCCCGGTGACGAAGAGGCGCGCGCCCTGGGTGGGGTTGTCAAGGTCGCCAACGTCAAAGAAAAGGAAACCCTGCTGCGAGCGGTGCGGCTCGACGGCGCGGGCGGCGAAGGATGCCTGTTCGAGTTCGTCGCGGTCACCTTGCGAGAGGCCGCCGTGGACCTTGTTCTTTCCGGGCAGGGGGATGGGCAGCTTGTCCCCGGCGCGCGACCCGGGAGCACGGATGGCGGTGAAAACGCGTTCGAGATCGTCGAGCGAATAGGGCTCGGCCTTGGCGCGATCACGGGTGATGAGCTCGAAATGGGCGTGGCTGAGGACGACGCTTTGATCGCCATCATTGGTGAAGACGACGAGGATGGGCAGGACGGAGTGCGCCTGCATTTTGGGATGGAAGAGCGAGGCTTTCTCCGCCGTGTCATAGGGGTCGGCGCCGAGGGTCAGCTTTTCCTGGGGGTGGGAGTCGCGGGCGGCCATGGTGGTGGCCGGGACGAGGCTGGGCATGACGAAGTCGCGGGCAAAGGCGGCGAGGACGAGGGCGGCCAGGATTGCGACGATGAGGGCAATTCGCTTCATGGCGGGAATTATAGGCGGGAAGGTGGGCGGGTGAGCGGCGGAAAAGGGATGCGGGGGCGAAATACCGAAGAAGTCTTTTCTCGCGCGCTCCTCCGGGTCGTCCATCTACAATGGCTGGCGTGTACTTTCTTTATAGCGCAACGCTGGCAGTGCTGCTGACACTGACGCTGCCTTGGTGGCTGCTGCAGATGCTGCGGCTGGGTAAGTATCGCGCCGGGCTGGGCGAGCGGCTGGGCATGGTTCCGGCAAGGCTCCGGCTGGGCGAAGATGACGGGGCGGCGGGGAAGGTTCCCGTGGCGTGGATCCATGCGGTGAGCGTGGGCGAGGTGATGGCGATTGCGCCGCTGGTGGCCGAGATGCGCGGGCGGGGGTACCGGGTGGTGGTTTCGACGACGACACACACCGGGCAGCGGCTGGCGCGCGACAAGTTTGGCGCGGCGAACGTATTTTACTTTCCGCTGGACTTCGGGCTGTGCATCAAGCCCTACCTGCGGGCGCTGCGGCCGGAGTTGGTGATTCTGGCGGAGACCGAGTTCTGGCCGAACTTTTTGCGGCTGGCGCGGGCCAGCGGAGCACGGCTGGCAGTGGTGAACGCGCGCATCAGCGACCGCTCGTTGCCACGCTACCGGCGCTGGGGCGGACTGTTGCGGCGAGTGCTGGAGCCGGTGGATCTGTTCCTGGCACAAAGCGAAGAGGACGCGGACCGGCTGCGGGCGGTGGGCGCGGCTGCCGGACGGGTGGAAGTTTGCGGCAATCTGAAATTCGACGTGGCGGCGCCGGTGGAGACCGAGGCAGTGACCGCGGTGGGTGAGCAATTGCGGGCCTCGGGCGCGCCAATATTGGTGGCGGGCAGCACGGTTGAGGACGAAGAGGACTACGTGCTGCAGGCATTCCGGATGGTTCTGGGTGAGTATCCCGCTGCTTCGCTGGTACTGGCACCGCGGCACCGGGAACGCTTTGAGGAGGTGGCGCGGCTGCTGGCGGAGCGGCGCTTCCGCTTTGTGCGGCGCTCGGCGGACGACGCGGCACAGCAGGATTTACGCGGCGCGGTGCTGCTGCTGGATACGCTGGGCGAACTGGCGGCAATCTACCGCTACGCAAACATTGCGTTTGTGGGCGGATCGCTGGTGGCGCGGGGCGGACACAACATTCTGGAGCCGGCGTTTTTTGCCAGGGCGATCCTGACCGGGCCGCACACGGAAAACTTCCGCGATATTCTGGCGTGCTTTGAGCGGCGGCGGGCGGTGGTGCGCTGCACGACGAAGAATCTTGGCATCACCTTTCTGCTGCTACTGCGGGAAAGCTCGGAGCGCGAGGCGCTGGGCCAACGGGCACTGCAGGTGCTGACCGAAGAGCGCGGAGCAACGGCGCGCTCGGTGGCGCGAATCGTGGCGTTGGCACAGAGGGGACGGGGATGATTGCCGACCCCCTGACGTGGCTGTTTGCGCAGGCGGTGCGGGCGCGCAATGCGTACTATGACGGGCCGCGGGCGCGGATTTACCGGCTGCGTCTGCCGGTGATCAGCGTGGGCAACCTGAGCGTGGGCGGAAGCGGAAAAACTCCCTTTGTGCAGACCTTGGGGCGCTGGCTCGAAGCGCAGGGGATTGCGTATGACATTCTCTCGCGGGGTTACGGGCGCAGCACCCGTGGAGTTCTGCAGGTGGACGCGGGCCAACAGACGACCCTCCGGCCGCAGGCGCTGGCGGGCTTAGCGGCGCGCTATGGGGACGAGCCGGTGCTGCTGGCGCGTACCCTGAAGGTTCCCGTGTTTGTGGGCGAGGACCGGTACGAAGCGGGGCTGGCGGCGGAGGCATGGAATGAGGCTACCGGACATGGGACGCGGGTGCATATCCTGGATGACGGCTTCCAGCATCGGCGGCTGCACCGGGATTTTGACATAGTGCTGCTGGGGCCGGGCGACTTGCGGGCGAGCTTGCTGCCCTTTGGACGGCTGCGGGAACCGCTCTCGTCGCTGGGGCGGGCCAACGCGGTGGCGGCTCCGGTGGAGTTGGCCGCGCTGCTGACGGCGCCCAACGTCTGGCATCTGCGGCGGCGGCTGGTGCTGCACCAGCCGGCGCCGACGCGTCCGCTGGCCTTTTGCGGGCTGGCGCGGCCGGGACAGTTCTGGCAATCGCTGGCCGACATCGGAATCTATCCGGTGGGAACCTATGCGTTTGGCGACCACCACCGCTATGGGACAAAGGATATTGCGCTGCTGCGGCGGCTGGCGCGCCAGCATGATGCCAACGGATTCCTGACAACGGAAAAAGACCTGGTGAAGCTGGACGGCGCGGCCTTGGAGCCGTTGGTCGCTCCGGCGCTGATGATTGCGGTGGAGAACGCAAACGCGCGCTTTACTTCGATGCTGGAAGCGGCGGGAGTGAAATGAGAGCGGGCCGAGCGCGGGTGTTGTGGGTCGGCGGCTGTGTACTATGATGGACGGCTATGCTACTGGTGCTGGACATTGGCAATACGGAAACCGAGTTGGGACTGTTTCCCTTGCGGGAGGACGGGACGGCTGCGCCGGAGCTGGGGGCGCACTGGCGCATCTCGACCCCGCGCAAGCAGACGGTGGATGAGTACGGCGTGCTGATCCGGCAATTGTTTGCCATGCAGGGGCTGGAGCTGGGCGCGGTACACGGGATCATTGTGGCCTCGGTTGTGCCTCCACTGGACCGGCTGCTGCGGCAGGTGTGCGAGCGCTATTTCCAGACCAAGGCGCTGTTCATTGAGCCGGGCATCAAGACGGGGATGCCGGTGCACTATGACAACCCGGCAGAGGTGGGCGCCGACCGCATTGTGAACGCGGTGGCGGCGTATGAAAAGTGCAAGCAGAGCGCGGTGGTAGTGGATTTTGGCACGGCAACGACGTTTGACGCGGTGTCAGAGCGTGGCGAATATCTGGGCGGGGTGATCGCTCCGGGGATTGCGATTTCGGCCGATGCGCTATTTGATCGCACGGCGCGGCTGCCCCGAGTGGATATGAAAAGGCCGCCGCACGTGATTGGAAGCAACACGATACATTCGCTGCAATCGGGCCTCTTCTATGGGTACGTTGGGCTGGTGGATGGAATTCTGGAACGGCTGCTGGGCGAGTTGGGACCGGCGAGGGTGATTGCCACCGGAGGCATGGCGTCGCTGATCGCCAGCGGCTCGCGCTACCTGGGCGAGATTGACGATGCGCTGACGCTGACGGGGCTGCGGATTATCTGGGGGCGGAACCTGCACAATCGAAGGAAGTAGACGGGCGGGGGGCGACGGCGGGGGCGGAAAAGCCTCCGGAATAGCGGCGGATATTTGAGCTGCGCTGGGGTCCTTCGCTGCGCTCAGGATGACACTCTTAAAAACAACAGCAAGAGCAAAAACAAGAGCAACAGCAAGAGCAAAAACAACTACAGACGACGGCAACGCTCCTCTGAACAGAAGGCATCAGGCCCGCATTTTTCCGTGGAACATTTCAACTATTTTTCCGAGATTGAAGAGCACTTCCAGCGGCGGCGCGGAAGCATTCTCATTTGCTCGCCGCTGGACTGGGCACTGATGGAGGTATGGAAGGAAGCGGGGATTCCGCTGGAAGCGGTGCTGCGGGGGATTGACGCGGCATTCGACAAATACGACCGGCGGGCACGCAAAACACGCAAGGTGAATTCGCTGGCATACTGCCAGCAGGAGGTGCTGGCAGCGGTGGAAGAACTGGCGGAAGCCGCACTTGGCTCGAAGCGCGATCCGGGAGCGACGAGCATTCCGAACGCCGAGGTGGCGCGGTACTTTGAACGCAACGCGCAGCAATTGGCGGCATCGATGCATCCCGCGGCGGCCGTGCGGACGCTGACGGCCGGGCAGGCGGCGACCTTGCGGGAGCTGGCGGCCGAGCTTCTCCCGAGCCAGGGCGCAGAGGCGAAGGAAACTCCGGCGGATTTGGAAGCCTTGGAGCGGCGCATGACGGTGATGGAAGAACGCCTGTTTGCGGCGCTGTGGAGCCATGCCGGCGACGAGGAGTTGATGGAAGCGCGGGCGCAGGCGGAACGCGAACTGGCTCCCTACCGGGGGAAGATGAGCGCGGCACAGATTGAGCAGTTGCTGCGGCAGTATGGCAATAAGCAACTACTGGAACGGCACGGGTTGCCACGGCTGAGTTTGTTCTATCTTTAGCGGAGTTGCGGTGGAGGCGCGCCTGTTGTCTGGAGGCGTGTGCGCCCGTCCCACATTCGCCAAAAGAAGGCGGATACGGGTCACCGTCGTTTGTCCCGTTTGCAATGATTGCTTTCCGCCGGGGTCACAACCCGATATGCTGATAGAGTGCAGTTCACAATAGAAAAACTTATCTACGGCGGAGACGGGCTGGCCCGCATCCCCGCCATCGGCGACGAGCGGCGCGGCAAAACCGTCTTTGTGCCTTATGTTGCTCCCGGGGAACGGGTGGAAGCGACAGTGGTGGAAGAACGCAAAGGCTATACGCGGGCCGCACTGGTGGAGGTGCTGAGCGCGTCGTCGGATCGCACGGCACCGAGGTGCCCGCACTTTGGCGTCTGCGGCGGCTGCCACTACCAGCACCTGGAGTACGGGGCGCAACTGGAAGCAAAGCGGCAGATTCTGGCGGAAACGATTCTGCGCGGGGCCAAGCTGGAGCTGCCGCCTATCGAACTGCATTCCGGCGAGGCCTACGGCTTCCGCAACCGGACGCGGATGAAGATTGCGGTGGAGCCCGAGTTTGCGCTGGGCTACTACCGGCAGGGCTCGCACGAGTTGGAAGCCGTGCACGAGTGCCCGATCAGTTCGCCGCTGATCAACCAGGCGATTGCGGCGCTATGGGACTTGGCGGGGGAAGCTGCGAGCTATCCTTCGCTGCGGGAAGTTCAGTTTTTCGCCAATCACAATGACAGTGAGCTGCTGGTGGAGTTGTTCATCCATCACGCGACCACGCCGGTGCTGCTGGCAAAATTTGCCCGGCTGCTGCGGGAGCGGATGCCGGAGATTGCGGGGGTTGCGGTGTTCGCCAGCGGTGGCGGAGATGAGGAGCTGGAGGACGGCAACCTGGAAGCCTCGCGGCGGCTGAGCCGGGCCGGGGTTCCGTTTGTTGAGGGGACTCCAAGCTTGACCTACCAGGTGGGCAGCCACGGCTATCGCGTTTCGGCAGGATCGTTTTTCCAGACGAACCGCTTTCTTGGCGCGAAGCTGGTGGAACTGGTAACGGCCGGGCGCAGTGGGCGGGCGGCGCTGGACCTGTATGCCGGAGTGGGACTGTTTACGCTTCCGATGTCCCATAACTTCGAGCGCATCACGTCGGTTGAAATCGCGCAGAATTCATTTGACGATCTGGCCGCCAATGCCGCGGTTCCCCACATCCAGGCAGTCCACAGCACGACGGAGGATTACCTGAACGCGGCGCGCGGACGCTGGGACTTTGCCATCGTCGATCCGCCGCGCGCGGGACTGGGCGCGAGGGTGGTGAAATCTCTGGTTGGGCTGCGGATTCCGCAGGTCGCCTACGTTTCCTGCGATCCGGCGACGCTGTCGCGCGACCTGGTGACGTTGCTCGCGGCGGGATACTGGGTCGAGGATGCGCACCTTGTGGACCTATTCCCGCAGACGTATCACATGGAAACTGTTCTCCACCTGGCGCGCTGAACGACGGGTGGAAATTTTGCAAAGACCGAAGGAGTGAGGAAATGTACGCATTGATTCTGGTTCGCTACCGGGTTCCAATGGATGAGGTTGCCAAGGTTACCGACGAACACCGCGCCTATCTGCGCGAATTGAAGGCGGACGGGACGCTGATTGCCGCCGGGGCGATGAGTCCGCGCTTTGGCGGCGCAATTCTGCTGCGCGTTCCCGATGACAACCCGAACCAACACCTGGGCGACGTGCGCGACGAGGATCCGTTTTATAAGAGGGGCATCGCCAACTACGAACTGATTGCCTGGAATCCGAGCATCGGCAAAGAAGACCTGGACAAGCTGTAAGAGCAGGCGCAGGCTTGAGAATTTTGCTGGCAACTGAAGCTGGGCTCTCCCGCCATCCCACGGCTCCCGCCGGCGGCGGGTGGGAGAGTCAGGCCGGCAAGGATTGCCAGAGGCGATGACGCCCCATGACTGACGCGTCCACCAACCCGGAAGCTGCCAGTCCCCACCGCCCGCCCGCCGCGCCGCTGTTTGCTGCCACCGTGTTATTTTCGGCGGGGATCATTCTGCAGCACTACGTTTACAAACCACCCGCACTGTATCTGCTGTGCGCCGCGGGCCTGACGCTATGCTCGCTGCTGGCATTGCGGCTTGCGGGCAGCAGACGCGGCGCGGTGCTGGCCTACGGGGCCGCGGCGCTGGCGTTTTTCCCGGCGGGGGCCCTTCTGACGGCTGCCGCCGCATCGCAACCGCAGGCGGCGCCCACCCTATTGAATTACGCGAACGGCGACGAGGTGACGCTGACCGGGTATGTGGCGCGCTCGGGTTCGCTGCGGGCGGGACGCGACGTCCATGAATCGCTGGACTTTGCCGCCCAGGAGGCGCAGTTTGACGGCGAGGCGGCGCAGGCGGTGACAGGCAGCGCGCGCTTGAACCTCTACGTTCCCGGCTCGCGCTCCGGCTTTGGGTGGGAAACCGAAGAGGAAGGACTCGACGAGGCCGCCTCGCCGCCGGTCTTTGACTACGGACAGCGGCTGCGGATTCGAGCCAAGCTGCGTCCGCCGACGAACTTCCGCAATCCAGGCGACATGGACTACGTTGGCTGGCTGCGCGGCCAGGGAGTGGCCGTGCTGGGTTCCGCGAAATCGACCGATGTGGATGTACTGGAGGGTGTGGGCGGCAGCCCGATGGAGCGGGTGCGGTGGCGGGCGCGACGCAGCGCCCTGGAGCAGATGGAGCGGCTGTGGCCCGCCCCGCACGCAGCACTGTTCCAGGCGATGGTGCTGGGCGAACGCGGCCTGGTGGGGCGCGGGCAGCGGCTGGAGTTCCAACGCAGCGGGACATTTCACCTGCTGGTGGTCAGCGGCATGAACGTGGCGATCTTCGCGGTATTCCTGCTGTGGCTGATGCGCCGGCTGCGGCTGCCAGTGGAGTACGCCATCGTGGCGACGATTGCGATCACCTGCGGCTACGCCTGGCTTACCGAGCTGGGCGCGCCGATTCTGCGCTCGGTCCTGATGATTGCCGCCTACCAGGTTGCGGCGCTGCTGAATCGCGAACGGGCTCCGCTGAACACGGTTTCACTGGCGGCGCTGGTGCTCCTGGTGATCAACCCGGAGGCGCTGTTCGATCCCAGCTTCCAGCTCACGTTCATTGCCGTGCTGACCATCGCGGGATTGGCGGTGCCGTTGCTGCAAAAGACGACCATGCCGGTGCGCGAGGCTCTCGACGAACTGGAAAGCCTGGGGTACGAACTGACACTGGCGCCGGCGCAGAGACGGTTTCGCAGCGGGCTGCGCGCCACGACGGCGGCGTTAGGGCGGGTGACGGGGATGCGGGCGGCGCAGTGGCTGACGCTGAAGCCGAGCCACGCGCTGATTGCGCTGGCCGAACTGTTCCTGCTGTCCGCACTGATGCAGGTGGCTTTCATTGTGCCGACGATCTGGTATTTTCACCGGGTGAATGCGCACGCGCTATGGGCCAACATGGCGGTGCTTCCACTGACCGGCATTCTGATGCCGGCCGCGGTGCTGGCGGTGGCGTTTTCCTATGTTGCGGGCTGGATGGTGGCGCCGTTTGCGCTGGCGGCGCGGTGGTCGCTGCAAGGCATTCTGCTGGCGGTTCACTGGTCTGGAGGAGCACAACTGACAGATCGCCGGGTGGCCATGCCGGCGTTGGCGGCGGTCGCGGCGGTTGTTTTCTGCTACGGGCTGGCCTTGCTGCTGGCGCGCCGGCGGCCTGTCCTTGCGCTGGCTTCACTGGCGCTGCTGGCGGCCTCGGCGTGGGTGACGTTTGCGCACCCGCGCCCGTTTGAGCACAATTCCCGGGCCTTGGAAATTACTGCGATCGACATTGGCCAGGGAGATGCGTTCCTGGTGGTGACGCCCGGTGGGCACACGCTGCTGCTCGACTCGGGCGGGTTGCTGGGGATGAGCCACAGCGACATGGACATTGGCGAGGATGTAGTTTCGCCCTATCTATGGCAGCGCGGGTTGATGCGTCTGGACGCGGCCGCCTTCAGCCACAGCCACTCGGACCACATCGGCGGGATGACGGCGATTCTCGGCAATTTCCGTCCCCGCGAACTCTGGTACGCGCCCAACTATCCTTCGCACGAGGTGGAATCGCTGTGGGCGGCAGCCGACCGGTTCCAGGTAAGGCGCATCGAGCGGCACCACGGTGAAGAGTTCGACTTCGATGGCGTCCACTTTGAGGTGCTGGCGCCGCCGGCGGTGTGGGAACTGAAGCCGCGCGGGCAAGACGATGCCTCGATGGTGCTGCGGCTGAGCTACGCGGGACAAACGGCGCTACTGGTGGGCGACATTCACAAACGCATCGAGAAGGTGCTGGTGGACGAGTCCGAGGAACGTCACGAGTCCCTGCACGCTGACCTGCTGAAGGTGGCGCACCACGGCTCGAACAGTTCCTCCTGCGAGGAATTTCTGGATGCCGTGCAGCCCGAGTATGCGGTGATTTCGGCGGGAATACGGAATCCGTTTCACCATCCGCGGACCGAGGTCATCGACCGGTTGGCGGAGCACCAGGCGAGAACCTACCGGACGGATATGTTTGGGCCGGTCACGTTCTACATCGATGGCAGCGGAACCCATCCATGGGTGGCGCGGTAGGCGCATAGCCAGGATGGCGGGGCACTGGAAGCGGGGCCGCGCGCCGCAGCGGCGGTGGATTTATTCTTCCGCCTCGTTTTCGGTGAGGCCCCTTCCCTGGTAGCTGGCGAGGATGGCGCGGGCCTGCTCGGCCTGATCTTCGCGGACCTGGAGCTTCACTCCTCCGACGCCGGGCAGGATGTCCTGCGGGGCGTCGAAATTGGTACTCAGGACGTCAATTCCGGCGGACTGCAACAGGCTCTCGACCACCATGGCTTCGGATTCCTGCTCGCTCTCAAAAATAACTACCAGTGGTTCGTTTTGTTCTTCCTGCGATGTCTCCGGCATGCCGTCTCCTCCTGTGGTTCGATGCAGATTGATGAGCGTAATACCGCCAGAGCCCGCGGTCAATGGGATTGCAGCGAGAGGAAGACAACGGGAGGTTTTTTCCGCACCGCCGGGGGAGCGGCGTCATCGAACTAGCATGGGAGAGGAAGTGGGGAGGAATGGCATGGACCAGGACGAACCCGGCGGAGCCGGAGAGCTTGACGAAGGGCGGCGCCTGCGGCGTCTGCAATTGATGATGAACCTGGTGATGCAGGTGATTGCGCAGGATTCCAACTTGACCCTGGAAGAAGCGTCGCAGATGGTGGCCGACTCCCGCGCGGCGGCGCTGGCGTTGTTTCCGGGCAAGGAACTGGCCTACGACCTGCTTTGGCGTCCACGCTTTCAGCGCCTGATGCGGGAACGGTTCCAGTTGCAATAAGACAGTTTGGAAGGAAGCTGGGCGCCCGGGAGCAGGGCGTCAGTGTGAGTCTCTTTCCAGCCGGGTGAGGCGCAGCGTCATGGTTCCCCAGAAGAGGTGGGAGCGCATCTGCACGGGCAGATGGGAAGCGTCGTCGGTAAACCAGACCCAGACCTTGCCGCGTCCCTTCAGCGGTTCGGCGCCGGAGTAAACGGCGACACGCACGGTGTGAAAGGTTCCGGCTTCGGTTTTGACATCCTCGCGGCCCTCGACGTAAGCGGTGACATCGACGGTTTTGGCGCCGTCATTGAGGGGAAAACGATGCACCGTTCCGGGCTCCAGGTTCTGCGCGCCGAGGTAGTAGATTCCGGAAAGCACATCGGTGACGCACGGGGGCGAGTCGGTCTCGACATGTTTGATTTCACCATTGCGGAGATTGCGCTCATCAAGCACGCTCTTGCCGCGCGCGGGGTCAAACAGGAGGGTGGTCTCCCGCATGTGCAGGCCTTCTTCGGTGTGCTTGAGGATGCGGTCCGAGCAGAGAGTTTTGCGGTCGAAGTATGACTCCAGGCGGTCTTGTACGCGATAAAGGACGGCTACGGCGCCGGAAGCTTCCGCGGTTGCGATGACGTGCTGGAGTTCGCCAGTCGGCTCTATTCTCAAGGTTCCCTGGCCAGCCTTCCAGAGGCGCCACTCGGCGTCATAGTGCAGGGTCTGATTGTTGGGGAAGCGATAGGAACCGGTGGCGGGCTCGACTGCGGCCGGCGCAACCGCGGAGATGGTGGCCTGCTGCGCGGCCAGGGTGGAGAACAAAATCGCGGCGAGAATCCACAGGAGAATTGGCTTCAGAGTCCGCATCGGTTCAGCGCGCCATCCAAATCTTCTTGGCGGCCAGGGCGGAGATCACCGCCAGGGCGCCGAGCAGGGCATTGTATTCACGATGCTTGTAATAAAGCTGCGGTGAAAACTGCGCGCTTCCCTGCTGGCTGGGGCGCAGCCTGGGCAGCAGCCTGGGCACGCGGGCACAGTACTCCGCGTAGGCTGGGAAGTGCTGGCGTAGAAACTGTTCCTCGCCGCGAATCACCGGAAGGTAAATGGCCGCGAAGAGGATGACCAGGGCCACGGCAATCTCCCAGCGCAGCGCGGCCAGGGCGAAACCGAGGGCAATCACAATGGATCCAAAGTACAAAGGATTGCGGGTATAGGCATACGGGCCGCTGGTTGCGAGTTCCTCATTCTTGCGGACGTGGCCGCTGGCAATGGCGCGCAGCCAGACACCGGCCAGGACAATGGCCGATCCGGCGCCGAGCGACCACCATTGAGGCCGGGCCAGGCATAGGAAAAGCGCCGCGAACAGGAATCCTAACGGCACGCGAATTCTCTTGGCAACACGTCCCCAGTCCATTGGCACCTTTGGCGTAGTGGCTTCCTGTATTCTACGGCATCGAATGCGAAGCGGTGCGGCGGGCAGCGATGGCAGGCTTGCGGAAAGCTCGGGATGGGCGGAAAAGAGCAAGCGGAAAGGCAGCGGCCGTCGCCTGGCTGGCGCAGTTTGCGGATCGCTATCCTGGAAGGTCTATTTGAGCTACGGAAAATCAACGCAGGAGGAGGTCGATTTCAGCCAGGACGCGGCCGACGGTGATGTTGCCGAGACCGGGGTCGGTGGCGCGTTTGTGGCTGTAGCTGGTGATGCTTGCGGGATCGCGCAGGACCGAGGTGCCTGCCCAGTAGGGGCCGTTTCTGGCAGGATCGGTGGGGCCGAACAGGGCGACGGTTTTTACTCCGAGCAGGGCTGCCAGGTGCATGGGGCCAGTGTCTGGGCCGACGAAAAGCTGGGAGCGGTGAGCCAGGGCGATCAGTTCGCTGATGGAACTGAATAGCTCGACCGCGTTGCCCTGGCTGGCGGCGACCACCTGGCGGGCCAACGGCTGCTCGCCGGGGCCATAGTTGACGACCGAGCGCAAGCCGCGGGCGGCAAGAGCGATGGACAACTCCCCGTAATGCGCTGGAGCCCACTGCTTGGCGCCCCAACCCGCGCCGGGATTGAGGATGGCGATGGGCGATTGCGCGAGGCCCAGGGATTGCAGAGTGGCGTCGATGCGCTCCTGGCTGGCCTGGTGGCGGGGCAGCAGGGCGGTACCCGGTTGCAAGGTTGCAGTGGCACGCGAAAGGCCAAGTGCTTCCAGCCAGGTCTGCACCAGTTCCAGGTTCTGCTCGATGACATGGACGGCGCGGCCATCGGCCAGGGATCCGTAGAACCAGCGGGCGATGGGTTCCCTCGGCTGGTGGAAACCAAGGACAAGTTTTGCTCCCGAGAGCCGGGCGACGACTGCGGACTTGATTGCGCCCTGGAGGTCGAGCGCCGCGTCATACTGGCGCGCCCGCATGGCGCCGATGGCGTCCAAAAACTCTCGCCTGGTCTGGGGGCTGAGAAGGTGTTTACGCCAGCCACGGGTGTCAACCAGATGGAGTTCGTCGAGCAGCGGACGTCCGGCTCCGCGCGGGCCTGCCAGATCGACTCCGGGGGCGCACAAAAGCTCGCGCCAGCGGCGTTCGACGACCCAGCCGATGCGAGCCTCGGGCAAAGCGCGGCGCAGCATGGCGACGGCGGGCAGGGCGTGGAGCACATCGCCCATGGCGCCCAGGCGCACCACCAGCGCGCGCGGAATCATCCTGGGCCCAGCAGGGGTCACGCGCAAGTTCGATCCAGACGAATCCGCGGCCCGCGGAGACTCCCTTGGGGCGGATTGAGATGTGGAAGTTCCTGCTCCATGGATGCTATTTCCCTATTCTTCCCAACAATTCCGTGCTGGAGTGATCCTTGGGATCGCCCACGATTTCGACCCGGCCGCCGCAGGCTTCGACCTCATTGCGCTCGGGAACGGTGTCGCGGGTGTAATCGGTTCCCTTGGCCTGGATGTTGGGCTTGATCTCGCGGATCAGGGCGCGGACATCGGGCTCATCGAAGATGACAACGGCATCGACGGCCGCGAGGGCGGCGATGATCTCGGCGCGCTCCAACTCAGGCATGGCCGGGCGTCCGGGCCCTTTCAGGGCGCGCGCGCTGCGGTCCGAGTTGATGGCGACGACAAGTTTTCCGCCCAGCGCCCGGGCCGCTTGCAGGTAGCGCACATGGCCGACGTGGAGGAGATCGAAGCAGCCGTTGGCGAGGGTCACGCGATGACCGGCGGCGCGCCAGGCGGCTACCTCTGCGGCTAATTCCGCGCGTTTGACGATGCGTCCCATGAAACACTCCCAAGTGCTGCTTGCGGCTGGCGGTCAGGACTCCAGCGCGGCCAGAAGTTCAGCGCGGCTGACGGTTGCAGTGCCGCGCTTCATGACGACGATTCCGCCGGCGTAGTTGGCCAGGCGGGCGGCGCTGGCGGCGTCGGCACCGGCGGCCAGGGCGGCGGTGAAGGTCGCAATCACGGTATCGCCAGCGCCGGTTACGTCCACCACCTGGTTGGAGCCATGGATGGGAATCTCCAGCGGCGCTTTCCGTTTTTCGAAGGCTACCATGCCGTCGCCGCCGCGGGTGATGACCAGGGATTCGAGCTTCATCTGGCGGACGAGCGCGGCACCGGCTTCGAAAAGCTTTTCGCGATTGTCTCCGATCTTGAAGTGGAGCGCATCTTCGACCTCGGATTCATTGGGAGTGGCCGCGGTGACGCCATCGTAGTCCAATATGCGGTAGCGGCTGTCAAGGGTCACGGGAGTATCACCGAGCGCTCCCTTGGCGCGGACTAGATTGAAGAGGCGCGGCGACACCGCGCCGTAGCCGTAATCGCTGAGCAGGACGGCATCGGCGGCGGGGGCGTATTCGCGGGCCGAAGCCACCAGTTCGACCAGCGCGGGATGGGCGTCGTGCAGCGTCTCGCACTCGCGGTCGATGCGCACGACCTGCTGCCGCGAGGTGTGCGCCGAGTATGCCAGCACTCGCGTCTTGGTGGTGGTGACGTGGCCCTTGAGTTTGGAAATGCCGCTAATGGAGATTTTGTTCTTGCGAAAAATCTGGAGCAGGGCGCGGCCCGGTTCGTCGTCGCCCAGCAGTCCGACGGGCAGAGCGGTTACGCCCAGAGCGGCAAGGTTCATCACCGCATTGGCGCCGCCGCCGGGAACCAGGATGCGGTCGCGATGCTTGAGAATCAGCACCGGGGCCTCGCGCGAGACGCGCGCGATCTCGCCGTAGACGAATTCATCGGCGATCAGGTCGGCCATCACCAGGACGCTGAGGTTGGAGAACAATTCGACAATGCGGCGAAGCTTCTGCGACTCTGTCAAGCCATGATGAGCCGGGCGCCTCGGAGAAGGTTTCTTTTGGATGCGTGCCATTGCACAAGGATTCTCTCACGGGGCGCAAAGAGTGGTTGAGCAGAAATGAGTGGTGCGATTCCCATTCTGGCGCGAGCGGGATTCCCGCGCCGGAAAATCTTGTATCGGTCCGGCTTGCGCGCTACGATTGCGCCCATGATTCGCTCCATTATGTACTACAGCAGCGCGGTGCGGGCGATGTCAGCGGAAGAGCTGGCGGCGTTGGAGCAGGAGTGCGAGCTGAACGCCATCCACGTTGGCATCACCGGAATGCTGCTGCACAAGCATGGAGAGTTTCTGCAGGTGCTCGAAGGACCCAAGGGGGTGGTCGGCGATATGTACGCCAGGATTCTGGTCGATCCGCGGCACACCGTCGCCGGCAAGATCAGCGACCGCCCCATTGCCCGGCGGGAGTTTGAGGGAGCAACCCTGCGCTTCAGGAATCTTGACACGGCGCCGGCTGGAACGCCGTTCCTGACACCGTTCAGCTATGAAGCATTCCGCGCCAACCCAGACCTGGCATTACTGGTATTGAAGTACTTCTTCTGCAACCAGGGCGACGAACCGGCACCGGCCGAGAGCTGGTCGAGCGCGACACCGTCACTCGTCTGATGCCGCCGCGCGATTCTTTTTGACGGCGCCGGTGAAGTTTTCCACGCATTTTTCCGAGATGTGCACCGGGTTGGAACACTGCCCGGCGGCGGCGCGATTGAAGGCGCGATAGAGACGCTTGACGTCCACCTTGCCGTTGCGCAACTCGCGCTCCACCGCGTTGTGCATGGCGGCCAACAACTCTGTGCGCAATTCATTGAGGACCTTGTCGATGTAAATGTAGGGCATGCGTCCTCCCGAGACGATGGCGCCAACCCGATGAAGGGCGTGCGGGCTCGCCGTGACCGGTAACGATTAACGATACACGGCGGGAGGCATTTCCGCTGCCCCGCGCCATGGCCAGCGGCGGAACGGACCAAGGCTAGGGTGGAGCGGGCAGCCGGAGAAAGCTGCGGACCGCGTCCGCGGCGGGCTGGACAACGGCCGCTCCGAAATCCTCCAGCCAGTGCATATCGGGATCGCGCCGGAACCAGGTGAGCTGGCGTTTGGCGTAATTGCGGTGACCCTGCTGGGCGCGTGCGACGGCGTCGGCAAGGGTGCACTCGCCGCGCAGGTACTCGGCTGCCTGGCGGTAGCCGAGGGATCGCATGGCGAAGACCGCCGGGCCGTAAAGCGCGAGCAGGCGGCGAGTCTCGTCCACCAGGCCGTGCTCGAACATCTGGGCGCAGCGGCGGTTGATGCGATCGTAGAGTGCGCCGCGCTCGGGGCCGAGGCCAAGGCGAAGGATGCGGTAGCCCGCGATGGGATCGCGTCCGGCGCGCAGCAGGTCACTCATGGGCCGGGCGGCAGCCGCGCAGACTTCGATTGCGCGGATGAGTTTCGGCTCGTCGTTGGGATGGATGCGGGCGGCGGCTTCCGGATCGAGGCGGCGCAGCAGACGCCACAAGGAAGCGGCGCGATGGCGGCGGCGCAGCCGTTGGCGTAGCGGCTCGTCACGCTGCGGCCCTGTGAATAAGCCGTCAAGCATGGCGCGCAGGTAGAGGCCGGTACCACCGCAGACGATGGGCAGATGGCCACGCGTGGTGATCTGGCGGGCGGCGGCGCGGGCCAGACGGGCGTAATCACCGGCGGTGAAATAGGCATCCGGAGCGACAACGTCGATGAGGTGGTGAGGCACGCGGGCCTGATCCTGGCGGGAGGGTTTGGCGGCGCCGACCTCAAACTCGCGATAGACGGCCACCGAATCACAACTGATGATCTCGCCGCCGAAGCGCAGGGCAAGCTCCAGGGCCAGGGAAGATTTTCCGCTGGCGGTGGGACCGGCGAGGACGATCAGCGGCGCCTGCGGTGCGGTCATCGCACGCCCAGCACCTGATGCAGGAAAAAGGGGAAGTAGCGCAGGACGGCGATGACGATGATGAGCGCCAGGACGACCAGGAGTCCGAGGATGTATGGGGTTTCCGGCTGGCGATTGAGAAGTGGCATCGCGGTCATTCTACGCGAAGCGGGGCGCGGGCGCAGGAAGCTACTGGTACTGATCCATTTCGCCGGTCTTGGGGTTGTAGAAAAAAGTAATGCGCAGGGCCAGGTAGGGGCCGTGGAATTCACGCGGCAGCGGTGAGAAGGGATCCGAAGCGGAGATTCCTCCATAGGCTGCGCGGTCGAGGGGAACGTCTCCCGAAGGGAATTCGATGTACATGCCGGCGACTTTGCCGCTGGGAGTGATGAGGAACCGGATGGCGACTTTGCCATGCTTGAGCAGAGGTGCGCGGGCCTCCTCGGGAATCAGGTTGTACCAGTTGGCCTTGATCGATTGCAGGACGCGTGACAGGTACGGGCCGAAATCGACGCCCTGGGTGTCACTGAGGACGTCAAAGCCGCCCACGGTGGCATTGCGGTCGCTTGCGCCCATGCCGTAGCCGGCGCCACCGCCTCCGAAGGAGCCGCGGCGGGCATTGCGGGCAGCTTGTGCGATCAGGTCCCCGGCCGAGCTTGGCGTGCGGAATGGATTCTCTGACGGCTGCGCGTCGGGCTGGACTCTCTGCTGGGGGAAGTTATTCATGGCCGATTGCGAGTTTGACGGCTGAGTCTGGCCTCCAGGCGGCTCCTGCGGCACGGGAGGATGCGCGGAAAGCGCTCCCGGAGGGGTCTGATTGCCACGCAGGCGCGCCGCCTCGCGCAACGCATCGAGTGTCTTCTGGTCGATTTGCGGATGGGTGGTCTGGGCGATGCGGTTCTTATCGCTGAGCTTGTCGGCGTGAACCTTCTCAGGAGGCTTCTGGAAATCCTGGGGCAGTTCCAGATAGGTTGGTTCCTTGGTCCGCGCCAGGTCTTCGGCGCGCAACAGGTGCGGTTGAGCCCAGTTGGGCAGCAAATCCGGCGAGAAAATGACCAGCAGAACCAGGACGATGTGGACGATGACCGAGATCCAGAAGGCTTCGCGCATGCGCGCACGGGCGAGCTCGTCCTCGAGTTGCGCCAGCATGTGGGGCACAAACTCGGGCTCTTCATCCTCCACCATGTGCATCCGTGGATGCCTGGCGGGCGCTGGCTCGGGCGGCACAGGGGGGGGTGGAGGAACAAGCGGATTTTGATTTTCGGGTTCGATCCTGGTACTCCTAGCAAACGCTTGCGTGAGACGGCCGGCGCCGCGGCATTGAAAACCGCTTCTGGCCGTGCTGGCGCCCCCGGCCTGCTTCCGGCTGCGACCCGGAAGCGTAACTATGATTTTCGCACTGGAGGGGGCATTAGATCTGGCTAAATGACCGGCTCCGGCAGCCATCGTTGGGCTGGGCCCTCAGCGCATCTCCATCCTGAGGGTGGGACCCAGCGGAATGCGGGGCATCGCAGGCCGCTGGATTGGCGGCTTTGCCGGCAATTCAATCCGCGCTCCCGCGCTTTCCCCCTGCCATGGCGGAGCCGATGGCCGCGGCGACCTCATCGAGGTGTGCTCGTTTCCGGTGTTCGGCCATATGCTGCTGGATTTCAAAGGCAAGCGCCAGCGCCGCGCGTCCGTCCTCCAGAGTCACTTCGGGAGTTGCGCGACTGCGGACGGCCTGGAGAAAGCTGGCTAATTCGGCCCGGAGCGGCTCTTCCTTGCTTACCGGCGGCTTCCAGGGCTCGATCTCTGGCATTCCGCTGGCGGTCGGCCTGACGGTGAGGGAAAAGACATCGCGGCGCGAGTAATCGAGCGAAACATACTGTGCGGGCTGAAAGAATCGCAGCTTGCGCACCCGTTCGGTGCTGATGCGGCTGGCGGTAAAGTTGGCAATGCATCCGCTTTCAAATTCGACGCGGACGCTGGCGATATCGACCTTACCGGTGAGCACGGGCAATCCGACGGCGCGCAACTCACGCACGGGCGAGTTTGCCATCTTCAACACGATGTCGAGATCGTGGATCATCAGGTCCAGGATCACGTCCACATCCAGCGAACGCGGGGAAAAGACACTGAGGCGATGCACCTCAAAAAACATGGGACGGGTGAGCAGCGCCCAGGTAGCCCGGACGGCGGGGTTAAATCTCTCCAGGTGACCGACTTGAGCGACGCACCCATGAAGCTTGGCGAGCCCGATGAGGGCGTCGGCCTCGGCCAGGGAAAAAGCCAGCGGCTTCTCAATGAGCACGTCCAAGCCGCGTTCCATGAGCTGGCGCGCGGTTTTGAGGTGCGCCACGGTAGGCACGGCGACGCTGACGGCCTGGAGCGCGGGACAGGCAGCCAACATCTCTTCGAGCGAAGCAAATGCCTGTCCACCGAACTCCGCAGCTACCGCCTGGGCGCGCGCGCGATCGGCGTCCACCACGGCGGCCAGTTCGACGCCCTCGGCAGCCAGTTCCTTGTAGACTCGGGCATGGTTGCGGCCAAACGAGCCCACCCCCACGACCGCGACCTGCAGTTTGTCATTATGCACATCTATGATTCTCTCAGATGCGGCCGCCGGGGAGAAGTAGCGAGGACGGCGATTGGGGCCCGGAACGGTTCAAGCCCGCGCTTCCGTGCTTGCCAGGGGACGAAAGCTCTGGTGGCGCCGAGGCCGGGTGGTTACGAAAGTGAAGGGGCGAGTGGTCGAAAACTGCCGACCCAGCGCAGCGCCGAGGCCAGCGCGCGGGTGATCATGAGCCCGTGGGTTCTGGCGGCGCTGCCGGGGAACCAGAAGGGTAACCCCTTCGAGCCTGCCCGAATCGCAGAGATCCGGGCGGCTAAACGCACGTCAGAGCTAATACCGATGTGTCATAGGTTGACCCTGAGTTTCGTAGATATCTCATATTTGCTGTGCGAAGATGAAGTTACGCTTTGTTCACGGACCTCGACCACAGCCGAAACCGGGGTGGAGATGGAGGCCTTGACGGCGGATTCCGTGGCAGCCCTTACGATTTGTGACATGTGCAAAGCTCTCGATAAGGGCATAAAGATCCGTTACATACAACTGGAGCGCAAGCGGGGCGGCAAGAGCGGCGAGTATCGGCGCCCAACCGGACCGCGGAAATCCAGAATCCAGATGGAATGAAAGTTGAAGCTATGGGCGCAGGCATACACGTTCTGGTGGTAGACGACAATCCTCAAATCCGCGAGCTGTTGCTCGAATCACTGCGGCCACTGGGTAACGTCGTGGGCTGCGCCAACGCCTCGGAGGCAACTGGCAGGGCAGCGGAGCAGACGCCGGATCTGATTGTCTCGGACTACCGCATGCCGGGGCTGAACGGACTGGAACTACTGGCCAAGCTGCGACAAGGGTTCCCCCACCTGGCGGGAGTTCTGCTGGCGTCGCGCGCTGATTTGAGCGGCCCCCTGGCCGGATGCAGCGCGCTGGTGGAAGAACTGATCGAGAAGCCGTTTTTCATTGAAGATGCAACGGCGCGCATCAAGCGCGTTTACGACCGCGTCAGCCTGGGCAAAGAGACGCGCGAAGCTGCCGATTCCAGCAGTGTCCGCGGCAACCTGGCGCAGATGTCGGTGGTGGATCTGCTGCAAACTCTGGATATCGGACGCAAGAGCTGCCGCTTGACGATCAGCCACGACGGGCAGCAGTGCGAGATGCAATTCGACAACGGGCAACTGCTGCACGCCGAGGTTGGCGATGTGAGCGGGGAAGCTGCCGTATACGCGGTGGTGGCCTGGACGGAAGGCACATTCCTGATCGATTTTGAGCAGGGCGAGTGCGCGCGGACGATTACCCACAGCACCCAGTCGGTACTGCTGGAGGCGTTGCGCCGCTTCGACGAGTCGCAACGCGATTCCGCGGCAGCCGAGACGATGTGCGGCGCGGCACTGGCGCCGGTTGCGGCGGCAGCGCTGCGATTCTAAGCCTCGCGCTCCCGCGCGAGAGTGGGAAAGCAACTCGCACAGCCGTATCTTAGCCGTCCTCGGCGTGGGATATACTCTGGTTTCGAGAGGCTGCCTGACCCACGCGATGCCGGCTTTCCACAAAGCACTATTACTATTCAATCCCGTTTCCGGAGCCAATCTGGAATACCGCACGGCTACCGTGCGCCGGATTGCGGAGATCTTCCGGCGCGCCGGGGTTGAGGTTCTGGTTGAGGCCACCGAGGCACGGGGCTCGGCCGGAGAACAGACCCGGGCCGCAATCCGCGACGGCTGCGATGCGGTGTTTGCCTGCGGCGGCGATGGCACGGTCTTCGAAGTCCTGCAGGGACTGGCCGAAAGCACGGCGATGATGGGAGTCATCCCGCTTGGCACCGGCAACGTGCTGGCCCACGATCTGGGACTTGCAGCACGGCCCGAGCGGGCGGCCGGGCAGATTCTCGGCTTCCGGCCGCGGACGATATCGCTGGGACGCATCGAAACTTCGGGGCGCGCGCGTTTTTTTACCGTGGCGGCCGGGGTGGGAGTTCATGCCGAGCTGCTCTATCGCGCCAATGCCCGGGCAAAACAGCAGGGCGGCTATCTCGCCTACTACTCGCACGGCGCCCGGCTGCTGTTCCGGCACGCGTTTGTGCCTTTTGCGGTGGAGATCACCACGGGCGAAGGCGCAACAATCCAAACGACCGCGCTGGAACTGGTGGCCATGCGGGTGCGTTCCTTTGGCGGACCGCTGGGCCACTGGCGTCCGGGCAGCTCACTGCTCTCCCCTGAGTTGCGGCTGGTGCTGCTGCGGAATTCAAGCCGGGCACACATGCTGCGGTACGCCTTGCAGGCGTTGACCGGCATAGCTCCCTACGATGGTCTGGAAAAAACCGACGCCGATCTCCCGGTTGTATGGGCCAAGGCGGTCACCTGCTCTGCGCCCGTTGGGCTCGCCGGCGAGTTGCGCGTGCAGGCCGATGGCGAACTGCTGGGCACGACGCCCACCCGGATTTCAATTGTGCCCGAGGCGCTGACCCTGTTGATTGCGCCTGAAGGCGAGTGAAGCGCGGCTTTCCGCTGGATACAATCAGGCGATCGGCTTTGACTTTCGATGCGATCCTTGCCAACCTGAAGGGCACGCTATGGAACCCATAACCCACTTCCTGACTGGAGCCACGCTGGCGCGCGCGGGATTTAATCGTAAGACCGCGCTGGCCACGGTTACGATGACGCTGGCCGCCGAAGCGGCGGACATCGATATTGTGGCGTACCTGAAAGGCTCAGCCTTCGGATTCATTCAGCATCGCGGCATCACCCACACCTTCATCGGAATTCCCGTGATTGCCGCGGTGGTGGTGGGCCTGGTCTGGCTGCTGGACACGGCCTGGCAACGCTACCGGCGGACGCGCCAGCGGGCGGCTCCGCCGGAGCGGCGCTGGGGATGGTTGTATCTGTTCGCCTGCATCGCGGGGCTATCCCACATCCTGCTGGACTTTACCAACAACTACGGCGTGCGGCCCTTTTATCCTTTCTCGCGCCAATGGTACGCCTGGGACATTGTGTTCATCATTGAGCCGCTGATGCTGGTGGTGCTGCTGGCGGCCCTGGTGCTGCCGTGGCTGTTTGCACTGGTCGGCCAGGAGATCGGCTGGCGCCAACGCGGGCCGGGCGGACGTGGCGCCGCGATTGCGGCATTGCTGTTTATTGTGGCGCTGTGGGGAGTGCGCGACTTTGAGCACCGGCGGGCGCTGGCCGCTCTGAATGCGGTGGAGTTCCAGGGGGAAGCGGCCACCCGCGCCGCCGCCTTTCCCTACATGGTGAACCCGTTCCAGTGGGCTGGAGTTGCCGAAACTTCGACCGCCTACATCTCCATGCACGTCGATTCGCTTACTCCCGAGGTCGATCCCGGCAACCGTGCGCAGTACTACTACAAGCCGGAGGCGACGGCCGCGACACGGGCCGCGCGCGCGACCACGCTGGGACGCGCCTACATCGAGTGGGCACGTTTTCCGCTGCTGGAAGCCGAGCATGTGAGCACGCCAGACCCTGGCGACCTGGTGCATTTCAGCGACGTGCGATTTCTGTATCCGGAGCAGCGCGGGCGCCCCTTGCAGGCTTACGTGCTACTGGACTCACATGGGAAGGCGGAGGCGCAAGGGTTTGAATCGTGGAAAGGCGGGCGCTGAGGCCGCAGTCCGCCGCTCAATTCTTTCCGGCGAGCGCCAGCAGAGCATTGCCTTCCACCCGCATGGGAAGCCACTGCTGCATGCGCCGGGCGCCCAGGGATTCGTAGAATTCGATGGCTGGCGTATTCCAGTCCAGCACCTGCCACTCATAGCGGCCGCAGTTTTCGGCGACGGCGATGCGCGCCACGTGCAACAGCAGTGCCTTGCCAATCCCTTTGCCGCGATACTCGGGCCATACGAAGAGGTCCTCCAGATAGATTCCCGGGCGGCCTTTCCAAGTGGAGTAGTTGTAGAAATACAGGGCGAAGCCGACGGCCGCGCCACCCCACTCGGCGATGAGGCAACGAAACCTTGGCTGGCATCCGAAACCATCGCGCAGTAGATCCTGCTCGGTGGCCTGGGCCGCCAGCGGTTCGTGCTCATACTCGGCCAGGCCGCGAATCAGGGTCAGGATGGTTCCCACATCTCCGGGCTGCGCCTCGCGAATCAGCAGCATGGTGTCCTCCGCATTGAATCTCAGGGTATTCCCGCAGTCTAACCCATCGCAATCTTCCGGCAGGAACGTTCCGCCCCAGGCGGCATACGCCTTCACAACGGCGCTCGCCTATCTTTTTGCTTGCTGAGGTTGGACCATCGTGTTGCAATAATCGGTAATGGCCGAGCCCGATTCGCCCACGCCCCGTCGCGACCTGCAAGAGTACTGGAGCCTGTTGCACGAGGCAGCGTATTCCAATGATGCGGAAAGCCGCGACGTCAGATTGCTACGCGCCTGGGGAGTGTTTCACTATATTCTCTCCGGTCCCATGGATTGCGAACGGTGCGGCACCCAGGTGCGTTTGGCAATTCCGATTGTGAGCGAGCGCGTGAGCGGCGAAACTTTGCATTTCGACTGCCTGTGCACGAACTGCACCTTTAAGGAACTGGAAATAGCCCGGCGCATCATCATCCAAGTGGGCGACGCCAAGGTTGAGTATCCGCACGAGGAATCTCTTTCCACGTAGAAATGCGGGGCGCGGCAAGCCACAAACCTCTGGCGCGTCAATTCTGACTGCGTTCCACCTCACGCACAATTTCGTCGAGAATGCCGGCCGCCTGTTTGCTGCTGAGAGTGTGATTATTGCCCATGATGGAAAAGACGAGGCGCTCGCCGCGGGCGGTGGTCAGATATCCGGAAAGGGCATTGACATGCAGGAGCGAGCCGGTTTTGGCCCGCAGGATTGCAGCCGGAGGGAGCTTGGTGAGGCGCGATTCGAGGGTTCCATCGACCCCGGCAAGCGGCAGGCTTTCCCTGTATTCTGCTCCCCAGGGCTGGCTGGCCGCGTAACGCAACAACTTGACCGTGGCCTGGGGCGAGACCAGGTTCTGGCGTGACAATCCGGAACCGTCGTAGAAGGCGTATTCGTTGGGCTGCAGGCCGGCCTGGGCGAGGAATAGGCGCAATACCTCGAGCCCGCCTGCTACCGAGCCGAGGGTGCCTTTCTCGCGTCCCAGCAGGCGCAACAACATTTCGGCATGAAGATTCTGGCTCACCTTGTTGATCACCGGTATGTCCAGAGCGAGCGGCGGCGAATCATGCTCAGCCAGCAGCACCGGGAGTTGGGCGGCTGGAGGCGTACCGGGAACGTGTGCGCTCACCGGGAGTGCAGCCAGGTCTGCCGGAGTGAGGTGCCGCACCCGAGTGCGGCCGTAGAGAATGATGCCGCGCCGGGCCAGCAATTCCGCCAGCAGGCGCGCGCTGAAGTCGGCTGGCTCTGCGATGGCCAGTTCCTCGGCAACACCAGGATCATTGAGAGGAATGTTGCCCCAGATTTCCAGGCGGGTAGAGCCGGGCTGACGCTGGATGGAAATCTTGCGCGGGCCAGCGTTGACGGCAGAAGTCAGGACGCTGTTTTCGAGACGGTAATAGCTGGCAAAGGGCGCCATGGTTACAAAGGCGCGTTCGCCCACGCGCTCGGCGGGAAAAATGTTTACGTACAGCACGTTGTCGTTGATGGCGAGAGCGGAAACTGGTGCGCCGTATTCCCACATGAGATCGCCCTGCGACCATCCCTCGCCATAGGGTTCGTAGACAAAGAAGCTGTCGTCGGCCACGATGTCGCCGTCGATGACCTTGACTCCATGTGCGACCACCTGGTCGGCAATCTCCTCAAGCACATGGTCGGGGGCTAGAGGTCGTTGCGTCTTCAGGCTGTAGGGAAGCGCGCGGCCGCTGAGGTTGGGGTCTCCGCGACCAACCAGGACGAGGTCACCGCTAAGCCGTCCGAATTTATCCGGCGGAGTCGCGGACTCGGCAGTGGTCTTGATGCGGTAGTCCGGGCCGAGCAGCGCCAGGGCAGCGGCGGTGGTGAACAGCTTGGTGTTGGAGGCTGGAGTAAAGAGCCGCCCGGCATCGTGGGAGTAAACAACGCGCCCGGAATCCAATTCCTCGATCTCGATGCCCCAGAAGCCACGCGCCACATCGGCACGCGCCAGAATATTGTCCAACCGCCGCGCCAGTTGGTTGTGCTGCGTGGCGTCTGCCGGCAGCGTGCAGAGGCAGAACATCAGAGCCGCCAAGGCCAGCGTTCTCAAGGAGCCACGAACTCGCAAGTGCCGCATACGATGCGAATTCTAGCATTACGAACGCGGTGCAAAATAATCGCGGCGACGAGAACTGAGACTTGACCGCGTTAGATCGTGGTATTTTCCGGCTGCACGTCCGGGACGGGCGCTGAGAGGCCGGAGTTGGCGTCGAAGAGATCGCTCATGGCCTGGTGGACGCGGGCGCAGAGCGCATCCATGTCACGCGAGACCAGACCGGTGGTGGGGATGGGATCGCCTACGATGAGGCGGAAGCGGTGGGGATGGATGACGAAGGTGTTCATCGGCAGCGCCTGAAAGGTTCCGACAATGGCCATGGGGACGACTGGAAGCTGCGCTTTAATGGCGATGTAGAAAGTCCCGCCGAGGAAAGTCTGGATGTGGCCATCCGCGCTGCGCCCGCCTTCGGGAAAGACGACGAGAGGCATGCCCGCTTTGACGGTTCGGGAAGCCGCGGAGAGCGAGTGCAGGGAGGCGCGCGCGTCGGCGCGGTCGATGGGAATCTGGCCGGAACGCTTGAGATGCCAGCCGAGGAATGGAAGGCGGAAGAGTTCAATCTTGGCGAGAATGCGGAACTGGAATGGCAGACCGGCGTAGAGCACGGGGATATCGAGCGCGGAAGAGTGATTGGCGGTGTAGATGGCGGGCTGGGTGAAGTCGATACGTTCCAGTCCCTGGACGGTGAGCGGCGACGAAACGGTGCGCAGAATGAGCCGGGACCAGAGCCGCGCGAAGCCGTGCTGGGTACGTCCGGAGCGGTCAAGGAGCGAACTGATAAGCGAGAGCGTGCCGAGAACGGCGGTGTAGAGATAAATGAGCGGGTTGCGCACCAGGTAGGAGGCAAGACGGGTGGACAGCCTGTTGGCAGGGTGCGGGCTCATAGAAACAGGATAAATCGCGGCGGAGTGGAATCAAAATGCAGAGGCTTCAAGGTTTCCGGGCAGACGAGGGAGAAGGAAAAATAGAGGCCAATGGAATTCTTCTGCTCGATGGTGCCGGCGAAGTAAAGCTCGGACCCATGGTGCGGGAGATGATGGCGCAGGCCGGGGTGGGCGGACAACGGATTCGGGCGGCGGAGATGATGCGAACTCCGTTAGCCGCCGCTTGCCGGGTTCGCCTCGGGATCGCGCAGCATGAGAAAGTCCTTCTGGCGATCGGCGCCGACGACAAATTCCTGCGGGCCCACAATACGGAATTCCCACTTTTTGTAGAACACGATGGCGCGGGAGTTTTCCGAGAAAACGCTGAGCCAGATGGGACACGGGCCTTCGTCCCGGAGAATCGCGAGAGCTTCTTGCACGAGTGCGCCGGCAAGGCCGCTGCCGTGATAAATGGGGTCGAGATAAAGTTTGCGGAATTCGGCGGGGGCGGTCGCGGAGAGATGCGGATGAGGACTGCGGCGGGCGACTACCATGTAGGCAACGATGGACGGGCCGGTTGGGAGGGCGGAGCCTGCAGGCGCGGAGGTTTCAGCGAGCAGGACGAAGATGTTGGGGTCATCGAGCAGGGTGAGAACGGACGCGGGCGCTAACTCAGCGGCAATGTAAGCGGCAAGATCGCTGGCTGCGGTTTCCGGGCAGCCGAGAGCAAAGACTGATGCGGCAAAGGTGGAGAGCGCGGCGGCATCGCTGGGAATCGCGCGGCGGATCGTTGGTGATTGCATGGTCAACCTGCAATGCGTTTGTAGTCCTTCCTAAAGGCCGGGTCGCTGGATTTCTGGGCGGCGGCGGCGCGAAGTTCGTTGGCAGCATCGGCCATGCGTCCCTGTTTTTCAAGCACGAGAGCGAGCTTCCAATGAGCGGTGGAGTGGGTGGGCGCGCCGGCTTCCGGCTCGCGGGCGAGGTACTGGCGGAAATAGCGTTCGGCGCGGGGCAGGTCGGCACCGTATTCCAGAAGAGCTAAGGCAGCGAAATACAGGGGCGCGGCGTTGTCCGGGACGCGGCGCTGGGCCTCGGCCAGGGTGGTATCGAGATCGCTCCAGCGCTGTTGGTGGGCTAAGGCGCTGGCCAGATAGCCATAGCCTCCGGCGCGGGCGGGATCGGCGGCGATGGCCATGCGGGCGAAGTGTTCGGCCTCCGCGTAATGGCCGTAGCCGTCGCTGTCGAGTATGGAAGTGAGATCGATGACGGCGCGATACAAACGCGGATTGAGCTGCACGGCGCGGCGCAGGAAGAATTCTATGTCCGGCAGGGGACGCTTCTGCATTTGCAGCAACATGGCTTCGGCGAGGGCGCCATCGGCTGGACTGATTTGATAGATCTGCCGGAGGGTCTCGCGGGCCTTGCTCTTGGAGCCGCCGATGATCGCAGGCTCCTGCTCGTAGAGTCCCATGGATTCTTTGAGGCAACGGACGCTGCGGGGATCGAGCTGGAGCGAGAGGTCGAGTTCGTGCCGCATCTGGCGTGCGAGCGCGATTCCGCCGCCAAAAACTCCCAGCTTGAGAGCCTTATCGCCGAGAACGTCGGCGAACTGGCAATGAAACTCGCTGCTGTTGGGAGCAGCCTCGGTGGAGCGGCGGGCGAAATCGACGGCGCGGTCGAAGTCTCCGCGGGCATCGTAGATGGCCGACATCCAGGAGAGCGCTTCGGCGTCATTGGAGTTACGATGGAGACGCTCCTGGGCAACTCCGTAGAGTTGGTGGTAATGTCCCTGCGCGAGCAAAATGTTGCCATCGGCAGAAAAGGCAAGGGTGGTGGCGAAAACGAGGAATAAGAACAGCGCACGGAATGGGAAGAAACGGAACATAGGACTTTGAACCAGACCTCTTGGAAGGTCTCGCGCGGGGCCTTACTTGGCGAGTACAGGCGGCGATGAAGGTGCAGCGAACAGGGGCACCGTTTACAATCGTGCCAGCACCGGAGAATGGGCTGCTTTGGGGGAATCCGCAGCAGGCTCCGCTGGGCCCGGGAGACTTCTTGTATTAATAGGAGATTAACAGAAAATGATGGCCGATGTCCGTAAGGGATTGATCATGGTGAACACAGGGCCGGGAAAAGGCAAGACCACGGCAGCCATGGGTACGGCCCTGCGAGCGGTTGGAAACGGGCTGAAAGTGCTGATGCTGCAGTTTCTGAAAGGCTCCTGGCACTACGGCGAACTGGACGCGGTAAAAGCATTCGGCGATAACTTTGTAATGAAGCAAATGGGGCGCGGCTTTGTGAAAGTCGGCGGCGCGGAAACCGATCCGGAAGACATCAAAATGGTGGAAGAGTGCTGGAAGGAAGCCGAAGAGGCGATTCTTTCCGGGCAATGGGATTTGGTCATCCTCGACGAGATCAACTACGCGATTGGCTACAAGATGCTGGACCCGGAAAAAGTGGCCGATGTGCTGCGGCGCAAACCGGAGATGGTTCACGTTATTTTGACGGGGCGGAACGCGCACAAGACCATCGTGGAGCTGGCCGACACGGTGACCGAGATGCGCGAGGTGAAACACGCGTATCAGAAGGGGATCGAGGCACAGCGGGGGATCGAGTACTAGATGCTGGCGCAATGAACCAATCGCAGAAGGACAGTGCGTGGAAGATTTTTGGGATCGCCTTCGTTGCATCACTCGTCCTATTTGTTCTCATCGATTGGAAGTCCTTTGTTGTTTGACTTATCAGGTTTGTGGCGGACCGGCTTAAAGATGTCGTTCTGCTGTTTGCCTTAGTCGGCGCGACTGTGCTGATCCAAGACTTATTCAGTGATCACGATTGAGGGGTGTTTAAATGTGTGATCTTGCTGCTGAACTTCGTCGCTGTGAGGCCGACACTGCGCGCTTGCTAAATAAAGGCGCGGCGGCCCGGCTCGCCGGGTGGCAGAAATACGAAGCCGATGAAGGCGAGTTGATCGCATTTGTCCAGCGGTGTTTGCGAGGTCCGCATAAGAAGAATGGCGGGAGCTTCACTGTAAGGGCGGCCGGAGCTTAGAGCAAATCGTAATCGACTGCGGCGGCCCTCAATTCACAGAGGACGATGTTCGGATAGCAAGAGCAACGCTCGGCATCTGACTCTGAAACCTCGAGACCAGGTTTTTTGAAAGAGAAGTGGCATGAGCTGGTTTAAGCGGGAAACGCAGGAACTGGACACGAGCGGCGAGCGCAAGATGCGCAGCGAAGGGCTGTGGGTGAAGTGCGAAGAGTGCCGGCAGATTATCTGGAAGGATGACCTGGATGCGAATTTCCGCGTCTGCCCGAAGTGCGGCAAGCACTTCCGCATCGATACCCGGACCCGCCTGGGATACCTGTTTGACGACGGCGCGTACACGGAAGAAGACGGCAACCTGGTGACGACCGACCCGCTGGAGTTCAGCGACCTGAAGCCCTACAAGGGGCGGGTGAAGGCGGCGCAGAAAGTGACCGGGCGCAAAGACGCGATTGTGAACGCGCGGGGCAAGCTCAACGGACGCGAGGTGATGGTTGCGGCCATGGAGTACGGGTTTATCGGCGGCAGCATGGGCGCGGTAGTGGGTGAGACGATTACGCGCGCGGTGGAAAAAGCACTGGCCGGGCGGGTGCCGCTGGTGGTGATTTCCGCCACGGGCGGAGCACGCATGATGGAAGGCACCATTTCGCTGATGACGATGGCCAAGGTTTCGGCGGCGCTGGGGAGACTGGACGGCGCCAAGGTTCCGTACATCAGCGTGCTGACCGATCCGACGACAGGCGGAGTGACGGCGAGCTTTGCCATGCTGGGCGATCTGAATATCGCCGAGCCGGGAGCGTTGATTGGCTTTGCCGGACCAAGGGTGATCGAGCAGACGATCCGGCAGAAGCTGCCGGAGGGTTTCCAGCGCAGTGAGTTCCTGGTGGAAAAAGGATTCCTGGACGCGGTGGTTCCCCGGCGCGATATGAAAAGCTACCTTGCCCGGGCGATGGAGTGGATGGCGGCCTAGGCCGGGCCCGAACGCACGGTTTGCCGAGTCACGTCGCGATTCTAATTGCCCGCCCTTTTGAGCGGCTCCGGCGGTTCGCGAAGCGGCGACGATTCTTCCCAGGCCGCCTGGCCGGGTTCTTTCGCCGCGTGCGTGGTATCCATTTCGCTCAGGCGCAAGGCCAAGCACTTGGCTGCCCCGCCAGCCTTCAGGAATTCCGTCAACTGGACCTGCACGACTTGAAAGCCGCGCGCTTCCAAACGGTTGTTCAACTCGCTGCTGATTTCGTTCAATAGGACCAACCGGCCCACGTTGATGGCATTGCACGCAAAGCGCAGCGCATCGGGTTCGCGGACGGGAATGCGCCGCTCCTTCGGGTAGTGCTGTTCGATCTCTGCGTTTGCCTCGGCATCGAACGCTGCGGGGAAATACATAAGGTATCCGTTCCGCAACGGACAAAAGCAGGTATCGAGGTGATAGAACCGCGGGTCGACGAGCCGCAGCGAAATGACCTCGACTCCCCACAGATCACGGAGATGGCGATGGCTGGATTGCCTGGTTCGAACTCCATGCCCTGCCCATAGCCGTGAGCCATCTGCCTCAAACAGGGCATCGCCTTCCCCTTCAAACGGAGTTGCCGAAGGCATCTCGCAAACGCTGAAACCCAGGTCATCAAACCACTTGCGGAAATGCGACTCTTCCCCTTGCCGTTCCGGGTGAGTGAACCGGCTGATGGCCACCACTCCCGTCCGCACCAGCCCCGCATTCGCCGTGAAAACCATGTCCGGCCAGCCGGGCTGGGGCTCCACCAGCATCACGCGCGCCGCCTGCGCCAGCGCGGACCGCAGATGTTCCCACTGCGTAGCCGCCTGCGCGCGCGAGGTGCGGCTTACGTTTCCCTCCATCCAGGGATTTATGACGTAGTGGACGTCGTAAAGTTCGGGAGAACACATCAGGAATGTGGGTTCGTTAAAGACTGGCGCGCTGCCACTTTGATGCGGGCTAGCATTCGGCGTGCTCATCACGGTTCCCTTCATCGGCGAGGCGTTCACCCTTGAATAGATGCTTGCCGATTGCTCCGGGTCGCGATTCAATCACCTCCAGCATTGAGAACCCGGAAAAGTTCCCGCAGGCGAGGACCGATGGGCCGGAAGCTCCAACTGGTGGGGAAAAGCCTTGTTTTTCCCATGAGACAAGAGTTCGAAACCAGCCGGCGTGCATGCCGGTAAGCGTCTGCCAGCCATTCGCAGGTTTGAATGGCCGGGATGGGAGGACGGATTTAGAACTTTCGTTTCCCGGACTGGCGATACCCCTGGGCTTTCGTTCTAATTTGCGGCGATGACCAGGAGAGTTGCGTCGTCCTGAAACTGGGCGCCGCAATGGGCGGTAACTTGCGCGAGCAACCGGCTATTCAACTCGTTTGCGGAGAGTGCAATATTGGACTTCACAAATGTTGCAATGCTCGCTCCCTCGAACTCCCGGCCGTCTGCATCTGCCGCTTCGGTGATGCCGTCGGTGAACAGGAGCAACCGGTCCCCTGCCCTCAACTTGATGATCGAGTCCTCATAGCTCCAGGCCGGGAAAACGCCGAGCACCGCGCCCCCTTGCTCAAAGATGCGGACGGAACCGGCAGAGACCAGGATGGGGTAAAGATGGCCAGCGTTACAGTACTGAAACGTACGCGTTTCCGCATCCAGGATTCCGTAAAGGAAGGTTACGAACTTTCCGATGGCAATGTTCTCATGCAACAAGCTGTTGACTTTGCTGCACAGCCGGGCGGGGTTCTCGGAGTCATTTGCAAACGCTCGTACCGCGGCCTGAACATTGGCCATCAGCAGAGCTGCGGAGATACCTTTTCCGGCCACGTCGGCGATGCAGATTCCGAGCCGATGGCCACCCAGCCGGAGCACGTCATAATAATCCCCACTGACAGAACGAGCAGGCAGCCACGCTCCTGCGACCTCGAATCCTGGAAGCTGGGGAATTTCCCTGGGAAGTAGCGACTGTTGTATCTCCCGGGCACGTTGCAGTTCCATTTCCTGCATTTCAATCTGGGCGGCGCCGCGTTCCACCGATCGCTGAAGCTCGGTGTTGCTCCGCACCAGCCGGTCTTTTGTGGTGTGATACAGAAACGAGACCAGACCGAAGACGAACGTGACCAGGAAGGGAAATTTCCATCCCGTTCGTATGAGATGGGATAGCGACTGCGGAGCCGGAGGAGCAATCCACCACACAATTGCACTTGAAATGAGGTACACAGGGACGACGAGTATCAGCAGGACAGGCAGGAAAATGAGCCAGTTGAAAGGAAATGGCCTACGCCAATAAAGGAAGCTCAAGCGATCCAACGCGGGTGCGAGGAGATTCCCGATACAGAGAGAGTACGCCAAAACCGTGGCAGGATTGACCGGCTGTCCGTCGGCCCAGAAAATGGCACCGACAATCGCCGAAACGGCTATGTAAACGCTTTGCTGCCGAAGGAATCGGGCTAAAGACGGGTAGTTCGCGAGCATAACACCACCAGGTCCGATCCTTTACATAGGGCTGACCGACGACGCAGCCGGAAGCGATGCTCTCATGGTCCCCTCTCCGTGCGTCGTGATCATACCATCCTTGCCATTGTGACGCCGCCCGACGCGGCAGTCGCTGCGAGTGATAAGTGAAAAATAGGTTCAGTCGCGGGTCGCTGAAGAGATTGAGCGATTTCAAATGGCCGGGGTGGGCAGACTTGAACTGCCAACCCTTCGCACCCCAGGCGGGGAAGACTGCTGAGAGCCTTCGTAATTGTTGAATCGGTTGTTGAATCGACGGGATTCCGCCGTGGGTTCAGAGCACCCGGGGGTGCCTTTGCCGATTCACGGCGGAATCCAGCATTCTCTTGCCGGGCAGACTGCCCGCTCAACTCACCTCTCCGGCTCGGACGGGTCGGCCGCTTCCTGGTCGCAGGAGGCGCCCGGGATCAAGGAATCATCCGGGTCGTCCCCCGCCAACTGCGCTGTGATTGCCGGGCAGATGACGGTCGCTTTGAGGGTTGCCTTGGTGACCGGTAGGGTGGTCCCAGTAACCTTTCCCTCGGTCAACGTTTTGAGCTGAGGCGTATCGACGACGAGTGCAGCCGGCGTCGAGGTGATGGCCGGAGTGCTCACCGCCAAGGTGAGCGGCGACACATGACAGCTCGCATAATTGCCGCTACTGTCCAGCACCATGCCAAAGACATTTCCTTTTGCCGCGTTGGGACCATAGGTTGTAGTTCCTCCGGTGAGGAAGAAGCCGGTGGTGGTGGCCATCGCCACCTCGACCCCGCTGCTCCCCGAGAAAGTATTCAGCCAAGTCGGAGTAAGTTTGGTGGAATTTACTGCTCCCCAAATCGCCTTCGTGCTCGTGTCGGCGAGCGACTTTGAGTGCCAGCCGGTCAGGTACAAGCTGCCGCTCTTGGTCGCCATGACAAGGCCCATATTGTTGTCGGAGGAAGAGCCGATTCTCACCTGCGTACCGACCGTACCCGAGGAAGTTACCTTGAACGCGACGATGCTGAAGTTACTTGTCTTCAGATCGGTGGCGGAACCACTGACGAGGAAACTCTTGTCGGAGTTCTCGATCACGTTCTGCGACCCGACGCTGACGCTCTTGCTTCCGTAAAGATTCTGCCAGAGGATGCCACCTCCCGACGGTTCGACCTTCATAAGCAGAGCATCATTGCCTCCGAGCGCCGGGTTCATTTCGTGAGTTGTTCCCACGATGAGAAGATTGCCATCCGATAGCTGCTTGAGAGCTGAGACCACTCCAGGGAAGTTCAGGGTTATGCTCCCGGACCCAAAATTCACGGCATACCGCTTGGTCCACAGAATCCCGGCCCCGGTTTTGGAATGTTTCATGAGGAAGACAGCGGGGATCTTGGTCACCGGATCGCCCATGACTCCCGCCACGATGTATCCATCCGTGACTTCCAGCATGGGACCGGCAACGTCCACGCACGAATACTCGAGAACATTTTTCCAGAGCATGGTTCCTGCCGAATTCAACTTGAAGATGATGGTGTTGGCGCATGTAAGTACCGTGCCGGCGCCTGTCACCAGGGACCCGGTAAAGAGCAGGCCGCCATCGGAAGTTGAATTGAAGCTTCCGGTCGTGATGATTCCCGGGCCGCTGAACGAATTCGCGTAGATCTGCTTCCAGTTTTGGTCGAACTTGGCCCAGATGAGCTGGTTCTGATTTGGAGTCTTAGAGGACTGTGATACGCCCGTAACGAGAAATCCGTTGGAGAGAGGTTTGACGGTGAATGAATCCTTCTCACTTGTCGACCAGTCGATCTCCTTTGCCCAGGTGACGCCGCTGGATGCGTCGAGCGCTGCGAAGATCGTATCTTGACCCTTGTAGGAGTTGGGCTGGATCGCGCTGAGATAATAGCCTGAGCCGGAAGTATTCGGTACGATCAGGCCCGAGAGCGATCCGGAGCCATAGGCGATAGCCCATTGTTTTACCGTGGCACTGCTGGTGTCGCCGCTTCCGGAAAGATCATCCATGGTTTGCGAGCGCCCCTGCGAGAAGCACAGAGCAACTGCCAGAGCGACCGCAGCCAGCCTCTGGTATGACATACTTTCTCCTTTCGCACCGCCGAACAAAGAAATGGGTTGCCGACCAGATATGCTCTGATTAGCCCACGGGATTATAGGTTACGGACTGCGCTGTAGGCTGGATGACAGGAATTTCGGGGAGGTTGTGGTTCCGTTTCGGGAAGGTGGCCAAAGGGTAAAGAATGGTCGGGATGGGCAGATTTGAACTGCCGACCCCTCGCACCCCAAGCGAGTGCTCTACCAGGCTGAGCCACATCCCGACGATTTACGGCGCGGGCGCGCCGAAGGGGTGAACTGATTCTAGCACCGCGCAAGCGGGATCGTCATGGAAAACGCGAGCGAGGTGCCCGCGTTTCACATTTCGCCGTGCCGTCGGCCGCAGTGCCAGGTTCACTCCGCTGGCTAGGCTTCAGGCGGTTTATAGCCTTCCGGAGCCTGTCCACCCTGGCCGAAAAAGTACTGTTCCATCTGCTGCACGATGAATTCCTGATGTTCTTTTTTCCAAGGTTGCAGGCGATATTCGTTGAGCAGCATTTTCATGTGATTCTGCCAGTCGGCCCAGGCTTGTTTGCTGACGTTTTCGTAAATTCTCTGCCCGAGGGGGCCGTCAAAGGGCGCTTCGTCGAGGCCCTCGGCCTCGCGTCCCAGCTTTGCGCAATGCACCATGTGTGCCATTCGGATTCAGTCCTCGATCTGGATGTGTCGAATAAATTGTACTAGAGCGCGGGCGAGTCTAGTAGCGGCGGCGCTTGCGGCCGCGCTGGGCGGGAGTGGGACGCTCATCGACCAGGGAGAACTGCAGCTTGCGTTCCAGGCTGTCGATGCGGTCCAGGAGGACACGGACGCGGTCACCGAGGGAAAAGGTTTTGCGCGAGCGCTGGCCGATGATCTGGCGGGTGGTGTCGTGGAAGGTGTAGTGGTCGTCGAACATGGTGTTGAGCGGGATGAGGCCTTCGACGAACAGATCGGTGAGTTCGACGAAGATTCCATACTTGGTGATGCTGACAATGAGGGCGTCGAAATCTTCACCGACGCGATCGGACATGAACTTGATTTTCTTCCACTCAACCAGTTCGCGTTCGGCGGCGTCGGCACGGCGCTCGGCGAAGCTGGCATCCTCGGCCTGGTGGTGGAGTTCATCCGCGGGAATTGGGCTGGGGAACGAGGGCGGATGTTCGCGCTTTGCAGACTTTGCCGATTTCCCAGGAGCGGGGCTGGCCGTGGCGTGAGCCGGCCAGAGGGATTCGGCGTTCTGCTGGACGTGGCCTCCGGAGGCGATGGCGAGCGCGCCTTCCCGACGCTCGGGGGCTTCGGCAAGGACGGCCTTGAGAATGCGATGGACAAGAAGATCAGGAGAGCGGCGGATGGGCGAGGTGAAGTGGGTGTAGCAGGTGGCGGCGAGGGCAAAGTGACCGTCATTGACCTCAGAGTAGCGGGCCTGTTTCAGCGAGCGCAGCATGAGATAGCTGAGGATGCGCTCCTCGGGCTTGCCACTGATTTTGGCAGCGAGCTTCTGGTACATGGCGGGAGTGATGGCGACCGCCTGCGGGAGTTCGACCTCACGGGGCTTGGCGCGGTGGGCGGTGGAGCGCGAAGCGTTGGCACCTGCGGCACGATGATCGGGCTTGATGCGGAAGCGTGCGATGGGCAGGGCGCCGATGCCGAGCGAATAGCCGAAGGCAGCGGCGAGGTTTTCGAAGTCGTAGACGCGTTTGGGGTCGGGCGGCTCATGCACGCGATAGATGGAAGCAACGCCTTTTTGTTCGAGGTAGGTGGCGACAGTTTCATTGGCCGCGAGCATGAACTCCTCGATGAGACGATGGGAGAAGAGACGCTCGGAGCGGGTGACGGCTTTCATGAGGCCGTTCTCGTCAAATTCGATGAGGGGCTCGGGTAGATCGAAGTCGATGGAGCCGCGGCGCTGGCGCTTCTGGTTGAGGACTTCCGCGAGTTCCTGCATGAGTAGAAAATTTTCGACAAGAGGAGCGTAGCGGGCGCGGGCTTCGGTGTCGCCATCGAGAATGAGCTGGACGGACTCATACGTCATGCGCTCGGCGCTGCGGATGACGCCGGGCATAATCTGGTAGGAGCGGATCTCGCCGCGGGCGTCGATCTGCATGACGCAGGAGAGAACCAGGCGGTCCACTTGCGGGCGCAGGGAGCAGATGTCGGTGGAGAGCTCGACCGGAAGCATGGGGATGGCGCGGTCGGGGAAATAGACGCTAGTGCCGCGAATCTCGGCCTCACGGTCGATATCCATTCCGGGGCGGACGTAGTGCGCGACGTCTGCGATGTGGACCTGGAGCTCGTACGGCGAATCGGGGAGACGCCGGACGAAAACGGCATCGTCAAAGTCGCGGGCGGTTTCCCCATCGATGGTGACGATGGGGAGGTCGCGGAAGTCGCGGCGGCGGTTGAGTTCGGCGGCTGGAATCCGGGACGAGATGGCGCGGGCTTCGGCGATGACGGAGGGCGAAAAGTGGCGGGGCAGGTGGTGCTTGCGGATGATGATCTCGACATCGACGCCGAAGTCGTCCTCGTAGCCAAGGGTTTCGATGAGGCGGCCACGGGGATTCCTGGAGGCGGTGGGCCAGTCGGTGATCTCGCAATCGACGACGAGGTTTTCCATATCTTCCCAGGGACGACGGCTGGCTTCCGCGCCGATGACGCGATCGACCTCGAGGAGACTGGCGGCCTGGGATGGCTCGGGGACGATCTCGTCGCCTTCCGGGATGATGATGTCCATCTTGATGCGGTCGTCGATGGGACGCACGTAGTTCTGGCGCTGACCGTAGTGAAAGGTCCCGACGACGGTGGGATGGGCGCGCTCCATGACCCGGACGACGCGGCCTTCGGCGCGTCCCTGGCGGGAGTGGGGCGAGAGTTCGACGAGAACCTGATCGCCGTGCATGGCTTCGGCAGTGTCGAAGGGCGGGATGAAGACATCGCCCTGGAGGCGCTCGCGCACCTCGCGATCGCTGGGACGGAGGAAGCCGAAACCGTCGCGATGCATGGTGAGAGTGCCAACAACGAGATTGCGATTGACGGCGGCGGAGGCGATGGCATAACGGTCGCGCGCCACGAGGACGAGTTTGCCGCGCACGACAAGATCGGCGAGGAGCGATTCAAGCTCCTGGCGCTGGCGGCCCCGCAGGGAAAGTTCGCGGATCAGCTGTTTGTATCCGGCGGCGCGCTGGGGCTGGGCTTCGATGTGTTGGAGCAGATCGCTTTCAGAGATCATTCGTCGCTGTTGTGATGGTATCGCGTCCGTGGCCGATGTGCGAATCCGGCAGTGGGAAGCGGCTGGTTCGGCGAGCCGGAAGACCGTTGCGGGGGGTACGCCGGTTGCGGTTTTCCCGCCGGTGCGGAAAAATTTCGGGGAGTGGGCTATAGTTCACACAGGGTATCAAGGGCACGCCTTTGTACGAGACCAACCGGCCAGGGAATCCGTTGGGCGGTTCAAAAACAGCGATGGCACAGAGAACGGCGAGGCAGGGGCAGCCCTGCTTACGGAAAGGACTCACAAGAACATGTGGAATCCCTCAACACAGTCCGGCAGCAATAGTCCGGCGCCCGGGGACGCGCAGCGCCAACCCTCGACAACGTCTCCGGCAGCGGAGTACAACAACAGCGCGCCGAAGGCGTCGAACTTGACGGCGGCAACAGGCTCCGAGCAGGCAACGATCGGAAAGTCCCTTGTCATTAAAGGCGAGGTGACGGGATCGGAATCTCTCTACATCGACGGCACGGTGGAAGGTTCGATTCACCTGCCGGGAAACCGCGTGACGGTGGGACGCAATGGTGTGATCGCGGCCAATATAACGGCCCGCGAGGCGGTAATTCTGGGCAAGGTACGGGGCAATGTCTCGGCAACGGACCGGGTGGATATCCGCAGCGAAGGATCGCTGACCGGCGACGTGGTCGCACAGCGCATCAGCATCGAGGACGGCGCGTTCTTCAAGGGTGGGATCGATATCCGCAAGTCGAACGCGGACGAGAAGCCGCGCCCTTTGTAGACGCCGTGTGACGCCTTCAATGGGTGGTGGCGAATGCAAAGGCGGCACGCGCCTTGGGACGAGGTATCCCAGGGCGACGGATGGGAATGGCCCGGTAGAGGTGCTGCCGGGCCGCGGTCTTCCACGGCCACAAATTGGAACTGGCCGGGGTTGGAATCGCCGGATAAGACGAATTCAAGCGGCCAGAAATCCGGCGCAGCCAGGCGCGGCATTGCTTTGAGCCAGCGCGAGTTCCACAAGGTGGGTACTGAATATGCTCGAGAAAGTGCTGAGCCTGTTTACGCTTGGTTGCCGGCACTCTCACCTGTCGGTGCCGTTTTCCATGGAGGTGGCCCGGCAACGCCAGGCGCACCTGGACTGGAGCGAAGAGGTGCTGCCGGGCTGCTCCCACTATGTTGTGTGCCTGAATTGCGGACGGCGCTTTGGCTATGACTGGAACGCGATGAAGATGATCAAAACAAAGCTGAAATCGACTGGGTAGGGAACGGATTGGCGGCTGACCGCGGATGCCACGATGCCGGGCGGGAGTGGAGTTGAGCCAGGGCCATTCCGTGGGAAGTGCTTGTTGTTATGGGGCGCAACGCCCCATCTGCCCAGGAACTGCGGCAGTGACTTGGGGAAGGCGCATCCAGCCTGCAACCGTCTAAGCGCGCTTGAGGCCGAAGCGGGCGAGCAGAGACGACAGGAACCCGCTCAATCCCAGCAGGTGCGTGATGACCAGGTAAAGGACACCAAAAGGGATAAGAACAGCGAGGCCGCGCAGCACCGGTGAGCCCAGGTGCAGGCGCCACTCGACCAGCAATGCGAACGCGGCGGCCGCCAGGGCGGCAGCCCAGAGTTTGAACACACGCACCGCAGAGAACGCAACTTGGCCGATACGGGCCTGCAATCCACGACGCAAGAGAATGAATTCCACCCATCCGGCGATGCCAGCCGAGGCGGTCAGTCCGGCAACTCCCCAGTTGTGGTCGATGCCCAGGGCGCGCGGCAGGGGCAAGGCGAGAAGATAGCCAAGGCAGAGCGTAAGGACGACGCGCACAAGAGCAAAACGCAGCGGCGTGCGGGTATCGCGCAGGGCGTAGAAGGTGGAGGAATAAAGGCGGCCCATGGTCTGCGCCAGCAGACCTACGCCGGAACCTGCCAAGGCTGCCCAAACGAAGAGGACGTCCTGTTGACCGAACTTTCCGGTGCGGTAGAGGGTGGAGGCGACGACGTTGCCGAGGGCGGCAAACGCCATGGCGGAGGGAATGACAAAGAAGGAAATCTTCTCCAGACCGGCGGCAAGGCGGGTGCGCAGGGTGAGGTTGATCTCGTCGCCAGTACCGATGGCGCGGGACATGGCGGGCAACTCGGCGGCTGAGACCGACATTCCAAACAACGAAACGGGCAGCATGTAAAGGGTTTGCGCGTAAGTGAGCAGCACGTTTCCCTTGGGAAGGAAACTGGCTAACTGGAGGTCGATGAAGCCGGAGATTTGAAAGACGCCGCGGCTGATGAAGACCGGGACGAAAGCTGCGACGACGGCAGCAACGTGAGCGGAGCGCAGATCGACGTGGCCGAGGAGTGGGCGCAGATAGGTGTAGACGGCCGGAGCCTGCACGGCAAACTGCAGCACGGCTCCGGCGACCGAGGCCCAGGAGATGGCGTAGGCGAGCGCGACGGTGCCCTGGCCGCGCCATCCGCCCTGCCAGATAAGAGCGGCGATGATGACCACGTTCATCATTACGCCAGAGGCGTAGGAGAGAAAAAACCGTCCGTGGCTGTTGAGTACGCCAAGGCACCAGGCGGCAAAGACGAGCAGTCCGGTGCCAGGAAAGACGATGCGCACCAGAGCGATGGTAAGAGTGCGTTTTTCACCCTGGAATCCTGGCACGAGCACGCTGACGAGCAGCGGAGCGCAGAGAATTCCGAGAGCGACGATGAGGCTGGCAACCAGGGCGAGCAGGGCGAAGATGGCTTCGGCGAGTTCGCTGGCCTGGCGCTGATTCCCCTCGGCATGGAGGCGCGCGTAGACGGGAATGAAGGATGCGGAGAGGACTCCCTCACCCAGCAGGTTCTGCAGCATATTGGGCACGCGAAAGGCGGCGCGATAGGCATCGGCGGCGAGCGAGGTGCCGAGATAGTGGGCGAAGAAGCGCTCACGGATGAGTCCGCTGAGGCGGCTGAGCAAGATTCCGGCGGCAACCATGGCAGCCGCTGCTTTGCCCCTGCGAGGCGTCGGAATTGCGTCGGAAGGCGTTTCCATCATGGCTATGAAGGCGGCTTGGAATGATTGTACATGCTCGATTGAAGTTGGCGGGCAGCAGAATGCTCTGGGATCATGCGCGCCGCGCGCCGGATTCAGTACAATGGCAATACACTGATCCTCCAGGGGTGATTCTTTATGGCGCACGCATGGCACGACATCAACCCGGGTGAAAACATCCCGACTGAATTTAACGCGATCATTGAGATCCCTTTTGGTTCGAGCGTGAAATACGAACTGGACAAAAGTAGCGGGCTGATCAGGCTGGACCGGATTCTGTATTCGGCGGTGTACTATCCGGCCAACTACGGGTTTATTCCGCAGACTCTGGCCGAGGATGACGATCCGCTGGACGTTCTGGTGTTCTGCCAGGAGCCGGTGGTTCCGCTGACGATCATCCAGGCGCGCACGGTGGGATTGATGACGATGATCGACGGCGGCAAGAAGGATCACAAGATCATTGCCGTTGCCAGCAAGGATCCGGAGTTCAACGGCTACGCCAACGCGAAGGCGATGCCGCCGCACCGGTTGATGATGCTGCGGCGCTTCTTCCAGGACTACAAGATACTGGAGGGCAAGGCGGTGGAGGTGGACGAAGTTGAGCCTCCGGAAGCAGCCTACCCGGTGATTGAAGCCGCCCTGGTAGCCTACAGCAAGCAGAGACGCAAGGGATTCGGGAAGTAAAGATGAATGGAATTTGCCGCGGCGGCCCAGCGAATGGGACGCCGTTTTTCGTGGGCGAACCTGCATGTCCGCGAGAAACATGGGACACGAAGAAGCGCGGGCTGGAAGCCCGCGCCGGGATGCGATGAACGGGGAACGGCTAGAACCAGGAAACTGATTTCTTTTTCTGCGGCGGCGCGCTGGAGTCGGCTTGGCCGGCGGCCGCAGGCGCGGCATCCTTGGGCTTTTTTCCACTCTTGGCGGCCTTGGCTTCCGCGGCCTTGCGCTGAGCCTGCTTGCGGGCGAGTTCTTTCTGCTTCCTGGTTTCCTTGCTCTCGAGTTTGGCTTCCTTCTTGGCCTCGCGCTTTTTCTGAGCCAGATATTTGTTCCGTTCCTTGCGCGACATGTGGCTCAGCTTTTCCTTCTCAGCGGCATCGGCGGCGGCTTTGGCTTCGGCGGCGGCAACGGCGGCCTTGCGGTCGTTTTCGGCTTTCTCCTTGGCATCGACCTCCGCCTTGGCAAGGCCGAGGCCGGAGGTGCTGCCGCCCGGTTTCAGGCGGGCCTTCTTATCCTCGCCGACGACTACGACCGTCTTTTTCTTGCCGACGCCGAGTTTGCCGCGAACCTGCTTGGTCTTGGGACCGGTGTCGCTGGTGTAAACGAGTTTGGTCTGGTTGGGGCTGGCACCGGTATCGGTGTAGCCGGGCTTGATGTCGATGTAAGCCTCTTCACGCAGCTTGGTGAGGTAGGCGCGCAGAGAAGGTTGCATCTTCTGGCTGTAGAGCTGTTCCTGGATTTGGTCGCGGACACGATCGAGGGGTGGAGTTCCCGCTTCGATATGATCGTTGACGCGAAGGATAATGAAGCCCTGGCGGGTGCGGATCGGCCGGGTGAAATCGCCGGTCTTGAGGGCGAAAGATTGTTCTTCGAGTTCCTTGGCGAGATCGTTGCGCTTGAAATAGCCGAGATCGCCACCCTGCTCGGCGGTGGTGCCGTTGGACTGGGTGCGGGCGAGTTCGTCGAACTTGGCTCCGCCCTTGAGCTGCTGATAGATGGCGTCAGCCTTGGCTTCGGCCGTGGCCACCTGCTCGGCGGTCGGCTCCTCCAGCCTGCTTTCCTTGCCGGGCTCGGGCTTGGGAGCGTTGGGATTGTTGGCAATCAGAATTTCGCTGAGGCGGAGACGTTCGGGCTGGGCGATTTCGGCCTTATGCTCCTCATAAAACTTCTGCACTTCTTCGCGCGTGACCTGGATGTGGCTGCCGACTTCCGAGCCGATCACTTTCTGGGTGAGAATGCCGTTCTTGGTATTCTGCTTGAACTCCTCCCAGCTGACGCCCTGCGATTCGGCGAGCTTCTGGAGGTCTTCCATTGAGTTGGCCTTCATCTCCTTGCGCAGGTCATCGAGGCGCTTGACGAGATCGGCGTCGGCGGAAATTCCCAGGTCGGCCGCTTTCTGGATAAGCAACTGCTGGTCGATGAGATCGCGCAGAGAGTTGGCTTCGCGATCCTCAATCTGTTTCTGCGACAAGTTCTGTGCCTTGGATTCCTGGGCGGCCTGCTCGTGGTTGCGGCTCAGATCGGTGCGGGTGATGATCGAGTTATTGACCCGCGCGACGATCTCCTCGACAACGCTATCCTGCTGCGCGAGGACGGGCAAGGCGAAGGAACAGAGGGCGATCAGGGGCAACAAAAGCTTTTTCATTGAAATCCGGGCCGCGTTGCGATTCCAGCCCGGCATGGGGGGAACGCCGCGTAAAGTTTGAAGGTACAAGACAAGCTATTGTAACTCCCTGCAACCACATCAGCCAGAGCACGCCGGGTTTGCCAATCCGGAATAGCGGCGCGAGGCCCACCGGAATGGTGCCAACGGGGGCACAAGCCCGCTATTTTCTGCCGAGGTTGCCGGCGGGCATGGCAGAGTTAGGCGTTGCGGGAGATGGCGGCCACCGACATATCGTTATCAATGTGCCGGCCGGCGTGGACGGTTGCGGAATCGAGCACGATGCGGCAGAGCGGCTGGGCGACGCGGGGAACACCGGATGCGGCCTTCAGTATGCCCTCGGCGCCGAATTCCGGGCTGCGGCCGATGCATTCGAGGACACCGCTCTCGCTGCGCGCCTCGACCACCCCGCGAGAGGCTAACAGCAACGCGCCGCCGCGGGGAAGGACACGAAAGGCGGCGTCATGAGCGAAATGGGAGAAAAGTCCGAGCGGCAAGCCGGTGGATTCAAGCAATTCGCTGGAGTCGGCGGTGAGCAGCAGACCAGGAACGTTGCCGGCATTGATGTAAGTGAGGATGCCATCGTCGCCATCGATGGAACCGAGAAACGCTGGCGCCATGTGGGCACGTCCGGCGGCTTCCAGGATGGCCCGGTTGAGGCGCTGGCAGAGCTCGGATAAAGCTTCAGATTCGTTGTTGGCGCCGGAGAACAGCTGCGAGGTGTAAGCGTGAAACTTGTCTTGCACGAAGGCGGCCAGGTTCATTGCGCTGGTTCGCTGTCCGGCAATGTCGATAAGCAGAAATACCAGGCGCAAGCGGCCGATGGCGAGCGCGTCAAAAAAATCGCCGCCAGTGCGCGCGCGGTGGTAGAGCAGATCCAGGCGCAGGTTGTCCACAACCGGTGCAACCAGCGGCGCCGGGGTGCGCGACGGAGGAGCAGGCCGGGTTAGGAAACGAGGCAGTCTCATCGGAATCCGTGGCTTCAAAGTAGCACGTTTGACAGGCGGCTGCCACCAGCCTAGGTGAGCCGGGCGGCTTTGGGGTATCGTGATTCCCGGTGCCATTTCGGGAGGCCAAATTGGGAGTTGAGATAAGACGCATCGCGTTGCTGCTGGCGGAGATTGTGCTGGGTGCCACGGTTCTGCATGGGCAGCAGGCGGAGGCGCTGACACCCTGGCAGGAACCAGCGCTGCAACTTCCGGGGAACACCGCGCATCCACCCGCGCCGCGGCCGCTGGATGCGGCGCAGCGCTATGGGCCGGCAGCACGGTTGTACCGCGCCCTGCGCTCGGTGGAACTGGATCAGAGCAAAGTGTTCCATGTGCGCGAAGCGGTGCTGGATCGCGGCGAACTGCACCTCTATCTGACCGATGGCACGATTGCATTCACCCGCGACGTACAGGGAGAAGTGACGGGAGCGTACTTCGAGGGCGAGGGCGAGGTTCTGATGCATCCGCCAGACTTGACCGAGCACGCCTCGCTGGGGCTGTTCTCCGGGCTGGGCGTGCTGGACGAACAGTTCTCGGCAGCGTACTTGCGCTTTAACAGCGACCTGGCGGGCGAACTGAAACCCTACTTGCGCGAGAGCGAAGCAGCGGAGGAGTTTGTCCACGCGCATGGCGCGAGCGCGCAGGAACTTGCCGGTTTGGATGGGCTGCGATTGCTGGAGAGCTATACGGAAGATGCGTCCCTGGCGAAAGACGACCACTTTCTGCACGCCCGGCTGGCGACGCGGCTGGGCAGCCTGGACGTCTATGACGATTCGCAGGCAGAAGATCAGATCAAGATAGCGTGCCTGAGCCGTAGCGGGAAGGATCTCTACTTCGATGTGTGGATGGCGTTTCCCGGACTGGAAGCGCGTCGGCGCGGACAGAACCGGGTGATCGATCCGGCCAGCTCAGCCGAGGCGGTGCCGGTGGAAGCCTTCCGTATCGATACCACGCTGGCGCCTCCCGAGACGCTGGAGGCAACCGCGGAGCTCGACGTGGAAGTGCGGAACGGCGGCCAGAAGCTGCTGAACTTTGAACTCTCGCGCTGGCTGCAGGTGAGCACGGTGAGCGTGGACGGCGTCGATGCGGAGTTTCTGCAGAATGAGGCACTGAGCGGCAGCGCGTTGGCACGGGTTGGGAACGATCTGGTAACCGTGGTGATGCCAGCCGCGCTGCACCCGGGAGAGCGTCACCGGTTGCGCTTCCACTACGCTGGCGCGGTGATGCAACAGGCCGCGCCGGGGCTGCTGTATGTGGGCGCACGTGGTACCTGGTATCCGAATCGAGGCATGCAGATGAGCCTCTTTGAATTGAAGTTTCGCTGGCCCAGGGCATGGACGCTGGTAGCCACCGGCCACTGCACCTCGACTCGCGAAGAAGGCAATGCGCGGGTGGGGGAGTGGAGTTCGGAGGAGAAGATTCCGCTGGCCGGGTTCAATCTGGGCAAGTTCGTGCGCGCCCGGGAGCAGTGGGACGGAATCGAGGTATCAAGCTATTCCGCAGGGGTGGTGGAGGAGTCGCTGGTAAAAGCGGCGCCGGAACTAGGCGTGGAAGCCGCCACGAGAAACAGCGCCATCGCCAGGCGCTCGGCCGAAGCAATCGAGAAATACGTGCACTGGTTTGGTCCCTATCCGTATAAGAGCCTGGCGCTCACCCAGATGCCGGGGCCGGTTTCGCAGGGGTGGCCGACGATGGTGTATCTAAGCAGCTTTGCCTACCTGAGCGACGGCGAGCGGCAGGCATTGAAACTGAATGATTTCCAACGCCTGATGTATGGCGGCTTCATGCAGGACCATGAGACCGCGCACCAGTGGTGGGGCGACCGTGTGGGCTGGAAGAACTATCGCGACCAGTGGCTGATGGAAGCTCTGGCCAACCTGAGCGCGCTGATGATTCTGGAAGCGAAGCAACCAGCACGGGCGCGGGAGTTGCTGGAAGATTACCGGCAGGAGTTGCTGGAGCGCAACGCGGCCGGCAAAAGCTATGCGGACGCCGGGCCGGTGACCCTGGGCTACCGGCTGTCATCGTCCGTGTTTCCCAACGCCTATCTTCCGGTGGCTTACGGGCGGGGCCTGTGGCTGCTGGTGATGCTGCGCGATTACTTTGCGGACTACGAGAAGCTGGAAACGCCGCCGGCCAAGATGGCGGAAGGCGGCCGCTTTCTGGCAGCCCTGCGCGAGTTTGGCAAACGCTATGCCGGGAGCACGGCGACCACCGACGATTTCCGCAAGGTGCTGGAGGAATTCCTTCCGCCGAAGGCGCGCTTTGACGGTGCGCGAAGCCTGGGATGGTTCTTCGACCAATGGGTGCGCGGCAGTTCGGTGCCTGAAATTAGATTGAAGGACGTGGTGCTGAAGCGACGCGGCAACCTGACGATCGCCAGCTTCACGCTGCAACAGCAACGATGTCCGGAATCGCTGGTGACTTCAGTGCCGATCTTTGCCGAGCTGCCGGGAGGCAGACTCGTAAGTGTGGAGCGCGTCTTCGCCGATGGCACGGAATCACACTTCGAGCTGAAAGTTCCTCCAGGAACGCGACGCCTGTTGGCCGATCCGGAGAGGAGGCTGCTGCGACTGTACTGAAAGAATTTGCGAAGAATTCGCGGGCGGACATCCGAAACAGAAATGCTTCCGCTATAATCGGTGCAGCCAGAACTGCGGAGAGATGGCCGAGTGGCTGAAGGCGGCGGTTTGCTAAACCGTTGTACGACCAAAAGTTGTACCCGGGGTTCGAATCCCCGTCTCTCCGCCATAACACTGAAAACAAACAGCCTAACTAGGGTTACATGATCGGCAGCCGACCTGCCGATTTGTTGTTTATGGCCTGCTGGGTGCACTGAAGGTGCACAGATCGCCTGCGAGCCCTAGTTTTCTTCTCTGGACCGGTCCCCGCGCCCAACGAGCTCTGTGCATCCCAGTAGCCAAACGTCAGTCTACAAGTCCGGATCCAGTTCCTGCCATCCATCCTTTGTGGCGTACATTCTGATGCGCTTTAGCCCTAAAACGCGTGTTACACCGATTTGGAGCAAATCGTCCTCGGGATTCTTGAACTTTGGTGCCTCGGGGTATACAGGACCAAAATAGTTCTTATCCAACTTTGTGGTAGCCTCGCTTTTTGTCAAGTCGCCGCCCTGCTCCATTGCAGCCTGTATAGGGGCTGAAACCTCCATTAACACCAGTTGGCAGATACGGCGACCGGGATAAAGAAGCACGGGAGTATTTGACACATTCGCAATCTCGAGAGTCAGGCAGCCACGATACTGGGGATGAATCCACGGAGCGGTTTCGACCACGATAAACGTGCGTGCCACTGAAGATTTTGTCAGGACTTCCCCGGAGACATCGACAGGTAGCTTAATGAATTCAAGCGTAGCTCCGAGGATCGTTTGGTGGGCTGCAACAACTAAGAATTGACCCAGTGGCACATGTACATGAACATGCAGAGAAGAGGACGAACTGCGGTCTGGATAGAAATACGGCTGATCCAGGCTCTTTGGAAGTAAGAAATGGCTGCCAAGCCTAAGATCGACTGAATCTGCGTCAAAAACCTCACTCTCTTTGCCATAGATCAATGGCGTAATCACGAGATTACCCGGATCGCTAACTTTCAGCTTCCTCATCCGTCTCAGAATCTCTTCTTTACAAAGGATCATAAAGAGCCCTCGTGCTCTCGAACCGCCTATGTATCTGCGAGTCTTCGACCGCCTTCATGGTCCACATCTCAACACGTTTTGTCCACCAGCTGTGAACTTCAACGTTTTGTCTTGCCTTGTCTCCCTCAAATCGATTAATAATTTCGGGCAAACTGGTGAGATAAAGACAAAACGCAGCATTGATGATGGATACGGGATCTGGTGAAGTCGGAGTTGTGAGCGGGACAACGCCTGCATGGAGGCATTCCTGGATGTTCGATCGTGAGCTGGAAAATCGCTTTACGGCGAGATGAGAATCAGGCGTAAGACTTTTTACTAACTTTCTAATCGCTGGAACAACAACATCGAGGAACGCAGTAATAAGTCCCTGCGGCCCGGTAGTTTTGTCATCAACATAAAGCCTGTATTTGGAACGAGGCAGCTTTGCGAGATCTTCAAGAATCCGTTTCTGGTTCGCTTTTACGTCTGCGATTGCGTCCCACCACGAGTCATCGCGAAGCATGTTCACATGTTCAGCGAATCTGCATGCCGAGGAAGGGTGCGAAGGGTGGAATTTCACAGTTTCTTTTTCAGAAAGAAACCCGAGCATCCCCAGAATCTCGATCAAGGCAAAGGAAAAGGCCGGCCCCACCAATCTAATTGCAAATAGGTCACAGAAGATTTCTTGAGTCCAGTTCTCAATAATCCTTGCTGCCAGTGCCAGTGCCTCTGGATCTTTTTTCCAGCGCTTTTGGAAAACCGTCTGTAGACATTGATCTTGCGCGGATTGCAGGTCTGCGATGGATTGGTTTGAATTCGTATGAGAAATCTCTTCATACACGAAGTGGCCAATTTCATGATAGATAGCGAGATTCGTGAAAAAACTCGGTCCTTGCGAATAGGGAAGTTCGATGAAGCCGAGCTTTGGCGGGAATGACGCTTCGGGAATAAAACTCTCTACAATCCTTGCCTCATCCTTAATGTCAGTATGAGGCCGTTGAAAGTACATAACTTCTGAAGCGAGCAGGATGACAATCTTTGAGTTTTTCATCCCATTCACACTTTGTAGTTGCTCAGAAGCAAGATCAATCAGGGGAGCAGGGATCATTAGGGTGTGGGCGTCAGCGGCAGGCTTGATGAGTTCGTGTAATAGCCGCAAGAAGTATTTCAGCGTAAGAATGTTGCGGCGGATAGCATCTAGGCGTAGAGGAAATCGAGTCGCACGGGTTACCTCCCTGGCGAGCTGCTGCTTTGTGCCCGAGGCTAGCTTCTCAACGTACCGAAAAAAGAACCCGAAGCGTCCGCGTAGGTTTGTGAGCGCTCCTGCTCCTTGCGGTATTCTTCGATGAAATCAACTAATCCATGGAGTACGGCCGCGTCGTGGAGAAGAGAGTCTAGAGCTAGTTGCATAAATGCCTCAAGGTGATGATTAGGCAAGCGCAATGGAAGAAGCCTTGATAGACACTCAGGATGCGGTCATAGCGAACCTGAATGCGACGGAAGTTCTGCAGCCATGC